>SDBT01000299.1_pt1 | contig 75357 bp, 61 predicted proteins | sample 2277101 | NCBI WGS metagenome assembly SDBT01 (sample SAMN10404973, study PRJNA504765) | marine sediment metagenome | isolation source: marine sediment core GS10_PC15, 103 cmbsf | place: Arctic Ocean: Southern Knipovich Ridge | collected 2010
GTCGGGGTCGGGCTGGCGGCGGACGGCCTCGACGATGGTGCGCGGGTCAATGCGCTCGTGGACGTGGAGCGAGACAGTGGGCACCGCAAAGGAGGTGTGCTCGGCCTTGCCCGCCCAGTGCAGTTGCGGGTCGAGGTGGGGGTCGTAGGCGTAGGTGCGCGGGCCGGCGTCGGGGTCAGTGTCGGGCGTCACCAGGCCGACGGGTGGGTTGTTGACCCGCTCCTTGTCGGCGTGTTGGTAGGATTCAATCGGGCGTTTGGTTTTGGTTGATTTTCGTCGTGCCATGTTGTGACTCCCCTTTTGTCGTGACGCTAAACGCTGGCGAGAGGGTGGCTAACTACTGGATAGCTGGATGTTTGCCCGCCCCAATTATATCTCTCAACCGCAATTGCACAACCGCCCGCCGCAGGCCAACCATTCCCCCACACCGGCAGCGACTCTATCCTGGTTGTCGGGCATATCCTCGTGCTCGCCGCGCCCTTGCCGGTTGTGCACGTCCCAACCCAGGGCCTCGAAGAAAGGGGCAATGAACTCAACGCGCACCTCGGTTTCTTTGTACGCAGACCGCTTGTAGTGGCTCAGATTCCGCTTGAAGCGTTCGATCAGTTTCAGGGGGTGGGGTCATGACGATGGGTGGGCCGTCGCTGGTTTCTACAAGATCATATCAGACGGCCCTGCAATATATCAACCTGTCGCATTTCCTCATCTTTTGCGGCTAACAGGCTATTATCTCCCCGGCCAAATGCTGTGGCGATGTGAACCGCGTCGGCCCATTCAAGTGACCGCACTTTGCCATCTTCCATCTCGACGTCAGACGGTACATCGGAGAATGTCAGAATTAGGTTTTCATCAACTGACTCGATGACAAACCACTCTGGAGGTTGCTTAATAAAACTCGCCAGTTGTTCAATTGTGAATCGAACGCTCGAAATATCTGACCACTTGCGTGCTATCTCTACAAGGGCAAAAGCGGAAGCGATGACTTTGCCCGGATACCATTCTTCATCCACAACAATCAAGTTCTCGTCATGCCAACGAACAATCTGGTTGATTTTGCGAGCCAGTTCTTTGGTGATTGTATCTCGTTCGGCAAATGGAGCGTGTCCACGTTGCGCAGTATCAAAAAACTGAGCCAGAAAGTCCGCTAGAATTTGGGTATCAAGAATGATGTCAGACATAGTGTCCATTTAATACAGTGGCTCTGTATTCCCGTAGATGTCCTCTGCTTCAGCATAAATGTCGCCGTTCCACCAAGTTTGATCGGAAGGACGCAGTAATAACCGCCGAATTGAATGAGTTAGAGTTATCTGACGATCAGCGACTGCTGGGGCCCACAGTCCAGTCACAGTATAATCATCATCCCATTCAAAAAGAGAATAGGCCAGACAATTCTGATCAAGATCAATAACTATGACTTTGCAAGGCCTGACCAGGTTATCTTGAAAGGCTCGCATCCCTTCCCGAAATGAGATTAAACTTGCCTTGATTCTACCTTTCTTGATCCATTCGCACAGTTCAAGCAATTCTACAATGGGACAGATGCCAATCTCCTCTACATAGTCAGATTCATCCATGTCTGTGCGTCTGGTTCTCGATAACAATTGCCGCTCGATATCTGCATGGGTGAGAAGGCGAGTGCGTATTGTCATTAGTTATCCCCTGTCTTTCAAGTCAACTTGAGCCTTTGGGAGCGGTGTTGTGTCAGTTTCGTCGTCTTCTGGTTCTTTGGGCGGGAGGGCTTGAAAAACGTGACGAATCTGTTCTGCCTCAATAGAAGACCATTGCTCTTCAATTGCCCTTTCCATCACATGATAGAGTAGCTGCAGCATTTTGCCCGGAACACCGCCTGAACATACCAATGCTTCTTCGACGGCTTTTTTGTCAAAAGGCGTTAGCGAATCCCGCCGCTGGTCCTGGTCTGGTCGAACTGCATCCAAATAGACCTTGACCAAAGGTTCGGCCGACTCCTGGTTCAATGGGTTAAAGTACACGGTGTACTCTTGCTCAAACTCTCGACCCAGAGCTGCAAAACGGCCCAGCCCGGCTGCTTCCCAGTGAGGGATCAGTAACTCTTGTGCATAGGGATGAATAGTCAGGAATAGACTGTAAAAGTCGTGCCGCGTGTTCTCGCACGAGCCGTCAATGAAATAGTATCGAATCAAATCCGCAAAAGTTCGGCGCTCCTGGACATTCTGTTCAGCCACAACCTTTTCCATTTCATCCATCAGTAACAATCCTTTAGAAAAGCCTGCCAGGATGAACAGGTGTACCAGGTCATCAAAGACTAATTTGACGCCCTCGTTCCGCCAGCGAGAGTCTGTTTGATGAGCGAGAAATGACCCTTGCCAGGAAAAGGAATTATGCCCAAAGTAAGCCAGTGCTTTGGCAACTTTAGGCCGAACCCCTTCTCGTTCAAGTTCTGTCATGAGATAGCGCGTCAGTTGAAAATCCACATCGACACCTTGTTTCCTCAGCCAGACGTTGTTTCCAATCGTCTCTTCAGGGTCGTCCGCGGCTTGCTCAAGTATTTCATCTGGTATTATCCCCGAGAATGCCCTGAGTCGCCACAGTGCTCTAGCAATGATACCTTGCTCGTTCATCGCTTCGGCAATGAGTCGAGCAATCTGCCAGAACTTGCGACTCTTGCCAGGCACCGGACGAGTATATACTGCGAACAATACATAGCTACCATCGGTCAGTTCTTTCCCCAGGTCGCCCATGATGCGCTTGCGTTGATAATTGAGGAAGACAGTTTTGCCAATGCCGCGTCCGCGTCGGGCCGCACGATCCATCAGAAAAGCGATAATGCGAGACGTTGGGCGATCGGGATGTGGAATCATTAACTCTTCAAACTGCCGTTCTTGTCGAGCCTGCAAGTCCGGTAGATATGGCAGGTCATCACCACCAATTACCACACTCGGTTTGCTGGGAAAGGGGTTTCTAGAGAAACCAAATCGTTCAAAAGGGCTCTCTTTGGGGCTTGATAAGACTTGTGGCTTACGGAACAAGTCTATGGTTTCACTAGTCATAACATATCTCCTTGTCACTTCAGATTAAGGGTTTGTCGTACCGATGGCAATGAGCGAATATGGAACTCCGGCTATCCAGACAGGACGTCGTACGAGTCCAGAGCCACTGCGTTGATCCTCTCGAATATCGCTCTCAATGGAAATCGACCAAGCTGCCCGAGGGCGCAATGACTCACGAAACGCACGAGCCAGGAACTTGTCAAAAAGCGCCGCACTCAATCGCAACTGACGGCACACTTCGTCACGGACGTTGAGCAAAGAAATATACATCGTACCCACATGGCGTGATATAAGGCGGTGGGTCTGTACAAGCGTTTTCAGGAATAATTCCCCTTGATTTTCCCATTCAGGTTGATGAAGCCACAAGAAATCTTCATCTGGGTTTTGAATGTCTTTCAGCTTCTCGAAGAGAGGCTGTGGAGCCTCTCGGCGAAAAACTGCCGTCGGAAAGATCAAGCGGCCAACGACATCGGGATGTCTATCGGTGTAAAAGATCAACTCCAAATCCGCCAAACGTGGGCACCACACGCGAAACGCGCGGGGGAACAATGGTGGTTTATTGGCTTTGGTCCACATATCCGGTTCCTGGTGACCAGGAGGAACAATGCCAAACAAAATGTTTACGGCAACGTTGCGCATTGCCAGGGTTAGACGTCTGCGAGGGGAAAATGTAGTGATTTTCCCTGAAGCATCCGCCCTTTTTTTCTGTTTCCACGTCCCCAAGTGTTCCCAAGCTTTGATGACTGCTTGTACCAAGATGTCGTCATCAATAGGAAACGATCCAGGACAAACCGATTGTGCCATCTGTGATGCTTTGAGCACTTGAGTTGTCAAATCGCTAGTCCAACCCTTTTCTTCCCAGAGGCGTGCTTTTGGCTGCCAGTCACGTGGAGGGGAAGGTAAGACAACTTCACCTTGGCCTGTGGGGTTGATTTTCCAAAGCCGGGATATGAACCAACCAGGGATAATAAATCGCTGATGCATCGCAATTGCTAGACGGCGGCGAACTTTGTGATCAGTCAACCCTAAAATTTCGTCCCCGTCTGGCGTTAGCTTGTACAAGGTATTCTCAATTGACTGTCCAGAGCCATTTGCTCGTTGCAGCCACTTGAACTCGTACAGTTCTCGCACCAGATCTTTGGCCACCCGCCCACTCTGTTTTTCAACAAACAAGAGGCCTCGCGTGCGCTGGCTCAATTCTTGTCTGAGAAACGAAGCGGTGATGCTCCCCCGTTCAGCGGTTATTTTCAGGGCTTCGGAGTACAGACTGAGGTCAATAAAGAGACCTACATTGCGGCTTTTAGGTTTACCCCACCGTTTGCCCGACATGTTAGCTTTCTCCAGTTTGCCATCCATACTTTGAGAGTGCAACGGGTAAAGTGCACATGACCTGTCCTGATTATACCCCTCAACCCCCACCGCGCAACTGCCCGCCGCAGACAAACCATCCCCCCACACCGGCGGCGACTCCTGGCTGGTCAACGCGACCGGCTAACAGACGACAGCTTCAGGACACACCAACGACATGTTAGATGAAAGGAACCCTCGACATTCTTATTCTTCCTCCATAGTGTGCAAATTCCGAGTGCTCTCCCAAGTTAGGTGGACAATCACATGGTGCCGCCCAACTCATGATTATCTGGACAGTTGTCCACCCATTCACCCGATCTGGGATGCTAGATGGACGCTGTCCCATCCCAGCTAACAAAACAGCCGACCACCCACCGGCATTGCTCCCAGCATAGGGCTCGGCTGTCAATCTACATGCTACCCTCCTCGGTGAACTACAATTGGGACAAAGGCTGCGACGGTGCTGCACTCCAGTTTACAGTGCTATCATACTACAGATTAAGACACTCGTCAAGTTCAAAAGAGTGATTCTCTCCGTGCTATTTCAAGAGGCGCCTCACTGATGAGTTGGGCACGGAACGGACTGGCTCTTGCCCCCCTTCCTCACGAGGATACTCCGCTTCCCTGGCCTGACCGCCAGGACAGGCAGCACCTTCAGTTAGCAGACGACAGCTTCAGGACACACCAGCGATAGTTCGACGTTCTTCCGTGCAATGATGAGAAGAAACTCTGGGAGACCATGCATAGGCGCACCTTCCCAGTCGCACACCTGTTCGCCGTATTCGTCAACAAAGAGCAAACAACAGCCTGCTCTCAACACTGCGTTAAGGTAGTCGGCGACGGTCCAATGGAATTCGTAGGACTTCAGGGAGCCTGGCTCAGGTCGAAGGATGTTCTCAGACAAGTCGTACTCGAACGGCCCCCGCTCCAGGTACGGAGACTCCACAGTCATCGAATCTGTGGAGTCCCGCCAGATCCTACGGAAAGGGTGGTACTCGTTCACAATGTATAGCCCATTGGGCCGAAGAATGCACGCTGCCTCCAAGTAGTACTTTTCAAGGTCAGCTACCCAGACCGCGACATGCCCTCCGGTGTATACGATATCAAAGGATGCGTTGGCGAGACATGAGAGATCAATGACATCCGCTTGAACAAAGTAAATGACGAGACCAAGTGTGTTCGAGCGTTTCTCAGCAATGTCGAGCTGGTTCTGTGAGATATCAACCGATGTCACTGCCGCTCCAAGTCCCGCGAGTGCAAAGACAACCTAATTGTCTCCGCTTCCTAGTACGCAAATGCGTTTGCCTGAAATGTCACCGAGGTACTCCAATTCCTTCTCGCACAGGACAAGCTCGGGCTCTTGTGGACATCGTTTCCAGATCCCGAGGCTGTCGGCGCCCTCGGCCCATCGTCGCGCGGCTGCGTCCCAGCGCTTTCTATTGGCTGTGTGGATTCGATCTGTCATTCTTCTCCCGTCGAGCAATTACGATGTGGAAGTTTTTCCAAATAGTTGCGCATATGTAGAATAACTTCCGCATCGCGCTTGAAACATTTGGGAATTTGTGCTAAACTGTAATGGTCAGCAACACCTTGAACATTTGCTGATCGCTAAAGCTTTGGAGTCCACCTCCTAAATGTGGGCGAGACCGCGCGAAAACCACCACAACTCCCACATATGGGGTGGATCTCAAGCGACCATCTTCTGGTGAAAGTGTTCAAACTCTGTTTGACCAATACACAAATGATGAGTTTGAGAACCTTTTTAACCTTCGTCAGCGGTCGGCGCTGCTGCAACTGACCAGGAAGTCATTCATCAAACCCTACCGGACGGCTCAGTCTCGGTTTGACATTGTGAATCTGTCGATTTATCTTACGTAAACTAGGTTTTCGCCCTCTATTCATCGGGATGTGTTCCCAAACTCGACTCCGCAGCCCACAGATACTGCATTCACAAACTCGAATTCAATATCTTACTCATCGAATCTGTTTTTTTCATACGATTCCTTAAGCTTTCTTACGTTAATTAGCTACTGAGGTCCGTGTTAGCATGAGGTTTGATTGCCTTCTGATAACCACATAGTTACACTCCAATAATCCCAAACCGTTGCCCAACATGTAGGCTGCACTTTCGCAGCTTTTACGCTTTTGGGGGTTTGCGACAGTTTCGCCCCCATATTTAGTGGTAGAACTGCTCAGCAACCCCCAGATATAGCAGCTTCACAAAAAGTGCGAAAGTATAGACGTAGTATCACTTTCCTGCTATACTACTATATATTGGAGGGCAGAGCATGTTCGAAGTCCAATCGTGATTTATTCGACAGCAATCAACGGTCACGTTAGGAGAGTGTGTTAAGCTTTCTTACGTAAATCGAGCTTGTCGGCCCTGAATTCATCCGCAATCCTTTCCGGATTCAATCGCCATCGCCTGATGCCTTATCCGCATCTCCAAGTTTAGATACTTTGCTCTTTATATCATGCTTTTCTATACGATTTCTTAAGCCTTCTTACGTCAATTAAGCACTTCTCTCTGATCAGGTGTTCCCTATTGTTAAAGAACCGTAGGGATGGTTCAAATTTCAGAGAAAATGTATTGGTCAAACAGAGCTTGAACACTTTCACCAGAAGATGGTCGCTTGAGATCCACCCCATATGTGGGAGTTGTGGCGGTTTTCGCGCGGTCTCGCCCACATTTAGGAGGTGGACTCCAAAGCTTTAGCGATCAGCAAATGTTCAAGGTGTTGCTGACCATTACAGAATTTGTGCTAAACTAAGTACAAAACCCTCGACAGTAACTAAACCCATTATACCATACCCAGCGACAAAACACAATGCCAGCCCGTCGCCAGCCTGAGGAGGTTGCCCGTATGCATCAAGAAGGTATCTCCATCAAGAAACTGACCACCATCCACCAATTCCGACAGAGCGAGGAGTTGCAGGGGCGGGTCTGGAGCCTGAGCGATACCGACATCATCCCCCTGCACCTCCTCCTCACTGCCCAGAAGAACGGCGGGCTGGTGCTGGGAGCCTTCGACGAAGAGGGGCAGATGATCGGTTTGCTCTTCGGCTTCCTCGGGGCGCACGACGCAACTGCCCAGCAGCTCAAGCACTGCTCCCACATGATGGGCGTGCTGAAGGGGTGGCGAGGCCAAGGGGTGGGATACCGGCTCAAGCTCGCCCAGCGGGAGCACGCCTTGGCCCAGGGACTAAAACTCGTTACCTGGACCTACGATCCCCTGGAAAGCCTCAACGCCGCCCTCAACATCGGCAAGCTGGGCGTTGTCTGCCGCACCTACTTTCGCGACCTCTACGGTGAGATGGGGGACGGACTCAACGTGGGGCTCAGCACCGACCGATTCCAGGTCGAATGGTGGATCGCCAGCCAACGGGTTGCCCTTCGACTGGGCTCAGGACAGGCCCACCGCCTGGCCGCCCCCCCTTCATCCCCCCCAACTTTGGGGGGGAAAGAGGGGGGGCAGGGACACCGGCCCTCTCTCGGCGCCATCCTCGAAAGCGGAGCCCAGTTGCTCAACCCGGCGACGGCCGGGTCCGACGGCCTGGTGCAACCGTCTCTAGCCGCCCCTGAGCCCACGGCGGAGACCGTCCTGGTCGAGATACCGGCCCACGTGCAGGCTATCAAGGCAGCCGACATAGAACTGGCCCGCCAGTGGCGGGCCCACACCCGGGAGATATTCGAACGCTGCTTCGCCGCCGGCTACACCGTGACCGAATTCATCAGCCAGGTGCACGACGATCTGCGGCGCAGCTACTACGTCCTACAACGAGACTTCGAGGTGATCTGATGCGTATCGAACGGGAATTACAACTCAGGGTCAACTAACGCGAGCATACACCCCCCGCCAGTCGTTGAGCCGCACTTTGAGCAGTTCCCCCAGCATCGTTAGGGTGTCCTTGATGGGACTGACCCTGCTGTTGGCCATGTAGTACCAGTTGATGGGCACTTCAACGATGCGATAACCCCGCTTATGGGCGATGAACAGCACCTCCACGTCGAAGCCCCAGCCTTCGATAGTCTGATACGGGAAGATGTCACGGGCCACCTCCCGGCGAAAGCACTTGAAGCCGCACTGGGTGTCCTGGAAGCCGGGCACGGTCAACAGGCGGACGAGGAAGTTGAACACTCGTCCCATGAGATGGCGATAGACGGGCTCTCCGTAGCGTCGGGCTCCCTGTACCTCCCGCGAGGCGATGGCCACGTCGTAATCGTCCAGGGCCGGCGGGAGAAACTTGGCCACCTCCTCGATGGGCATAGAGAGGTCGGCGTCGCAGATGAAAAGGTACTCCCCCCGTGCGGCCAATATGCCCAGCTTGACGGCCAGCCCCTTGCCTTGTCGCTCCTCTCGGATCATGGAGATAAAGGGATAGCGGGCCACAAACTCCTCGACCACGCCCGCGGTGTTATCCTGGCTGGCGTTCTCGACCACGACCACCTCGGCCTCGTAGTCCTGCTCCTCAAGGAAAGCCACGATCCTGTCCAGGCTTCCCGGCAGCCGCTGCTCCTCATTATGAGCAGGAACAATTATTGAAAGAAATGGATCAGAGTTTAGCGTGCTGATTTCTTCCCTCCTCGTCGTTGTACCGTTCAGGTGCCAGGCACTTTCATTGGCTTCTTGAGAGTCACATTGCCTCCAGCCCAGGCAAGCTCGCTTAATCAATCGGCTATTCGCAAGTGACTGGTACCTTGGCCATTAATGAGTCAAGATTGACTCCAAATACTCATCGGATACCCGCCTGCTGGCCTGCACGACGCGGCGATTGGCCAGCATCCGAGGCAAACCCCACAGCCCGGCCAGTTGCCCCCGCAGTCGGGCCCGCGCAGCCTCCCCTCGCCAGGCTCTTAGAGCTTCCCAGGCGATATCAAATTGGGCTCGGACAATACGCCGCCAGTGTTTTTTCAGCAAGGTCGTTGGGTAGTCCTTGGCCACGACGTAGATGAAGTTGCGGCCACAATAATAACTGGCAATCTTCCCACCGCCAGTGGCGCTCAGCTTGTGGTAGACCACCGCCTGGGGGACGTAGACGCACTTCCAGCCCGCCAGTTGAGCCCGCCAGGCCAGGTCCACGTCCTCGCAGAAGGCGAAGAATTCCTCATCGAAGAGGCCCACCTCATCCAGCATGGCCCGGCGATAGGCCGCCGCGACGCCAGCGGCCCCGAAGACGTATTCCTCTCGGTCGAACTGCCCCTCGTCCCGCTGCCAGACGCCACGGTTGCCCGGCACCCCGTCCACCCTGTAGAAATCCCCGGCCGTGTTGATGACCTCCCGCCGGTCGAAGAGCAGCACCTTGGGAGTGGCCATCCCTGCCTCAGGATGCCGGGCCAGGGCCCCCACCAGTTTCTCCAGCCAGCGAGGATCCGCCTCGGCGTCGTTATTGAAAACGGCGATGATCTCACCATGAGCCTCGCGGATCCCGGCGTTCACCCCACCAGCGAAGCCCCGGTTCTCCGGCAGGGCCACCACCTTCACCTCCGGGTAATCCCTCCCCAAAAGCTCCAGCGAACCGTCGCTGGAGCCGTTGTCCACCACGATGACCTCGAAGTTGGGGTGGGTCTGGCGGCGGAGGGAATCGAGGCAGGTAGGAAGGTGGTGAGCGCCGTTCCAGTTGGGGATGATGATGGAAGCTGGAGGTTGGAGGTTGGAGGTTAGAGGTTGGAAATTGGAGATTGGAGATTGGAGATTGGAAGTTGGTTGCTGGTTACTGGTTACTGACTTCTGATTACTGATCACTGGCATTCAAAATAGGCTTTTAGAGCTTCCTCCCAGGGAGGCAGGGTGATTCCCAAAGCGGTGGCGGCGCAGAAGTTGCGGATCGGCGCGTAAAGGGGAGGAGTAGAGGCGCGGGCGTACTGGTCGGAGGTGATGGGATGGACAGGAACGCGCCCCCGCCCTGCAAGCTCCAGGATCTTGACGGCGAAGTCGTGGCGGGAACAGACGCCCTCGTTAGTGAAGTGGTAGATGCCGTAGTGATCGGTGCGGATCAGCTTGGCGATGGCCTCCGCCAGGTCGGGGGCGTAGGTGGGCGAGCTTACCTCGTCGGCAACCACCCGCAACTCGCCCCGCTCGTCGGCGATCTGGATCATCTTGGTCACAAAGTTGCTGCCGCCCTGGGCGAAGAGCCAGGCCGTCCGCACGATGTAGAAACGATTCAGCAAGGCCTGAGTGATCAATTCGCCAGCCAGCTTGGACCTGCCATAGACGTTGATGGGATGGGGCTGGTCGAACTCCAGATACGGCTCGCCTTTGGTGCCGTCGAAAACCTCGTTGGTGCTGACGCAGACCATAGCCGCGCCGCACCCCTGGCAGGCCAGGGCCACGTTCTGGGTGCCCAGGCCGTTGATTCGATAAGCTGCGTCGGGATCGCGCTCGCAGCCATCAACGTTGGTCATGGCCGCAGCGTGGATCACCACCTGGGGGGCGAAATCGACTATGGCCTGAGCAGTGGCTTGCCCGTCGGTGATGTCGTGCTGCGGCAGATCCAAGCCGAAAAGCGTCTCCTCTTTCAGCACCTCTTGCAGCGCCCTGCCCAGTTGTCCCTTGTGCCCTGTGATGACGATTCGCATCTCCACCTCCTCGGTTGCTGTTTCGCCTCAACTAGATTATAGCAGCTTTTGGTCAGTTGAGCAATCTTCAGGCAGGGAGCGTTACGGGTTTGGGACAAAACAGTCAACCTAGGCCATCTATGATTCGCTCGATTTCATAATGAGATCTGGGCGTATCACGCGGCCTTTGTGGGCACCGGACAATCATACAAAGTAGCTGTTGTGGCGAATCCGCCTTTTCCCTCAGGCTGCCAATGTTTTCATACAGCGCCATAAGGATTCACGCCGTTTTCTTGTCCCAACCGTGAAACGCTCTCTCAGGCATGGGTAAACAAATCCGGCACCATTATCTGGTGCCGGACAGGATGGAGCGGATTGATCACCTATGAACTGCGGCAGAACATTGTCGAGTTCTGAACTACGCTGCTGACTAACCAGATGCTTGAAGTCGTCTTTTGCTAGTCAGGCAGTGACGTATGCCGGTGGCAGATCCAGGATACGAACCTCCTGTAAGCGGGATCGAACCGGTGCCATCTTGGTGACCTCCATGAACACCACCGGTCGGTCAGGCACATCATCTGTTTCTCTAGCCCGTTTAGCTAACTCAATGGCTTGCTGGCTGTATAGGGGATCTCGACGATCCAATAATACGACTTGAGCGCCTTCTGGGATACGCTCAGCAAACTCAGGGTGCTCTATCAGATAGCGCGTAAATTCCATAAACAACTCGTTGAATTTGGCTCGGTAGAATGTATTCATTTCCCCATCTCCCTTTCGTACCTAACACGGTATCTGGGCCAGTTCTCCATGATGTCCCGTTGACCGATTATTAGTACCTCGGCATTGCTATACCCAGGATACCCTTCTTTGGTTTGCATTGCACCTGGGTGCAGAGTATCCTTGTGCGGCTTACCATGAGCACTATCATATCGTACTATGGGATGCCAGTTATCAGCAATGAGAGCCTCGTATTGGACGCGGAATTCGATGGTTTTACCTCGCTCCCATACATGCCAATGACGGTAGCGATTCTTGTGTGCTGCATCCAGGTAGATCAAGAACTCTCTTTCACCCACGTGGTGTCCCCTAGTATATAGTCATAGTAAAACCAATTATACTTCATTTTCCCAATAATACAAGATTGCGCACTTTGATCAACACGAGTGTCTTGCCCAAACTGCCATCTTGTGGTAAACTTAACCCAGTCCACATTCTGGGCGGCGTTCAAGAAGTCACACGTGTTAATGTAGCTGGAGATTACACCATGCACTTTGATATTCTCACTCTTTTCCCCGACGTCTTTGAGAGCGTTTTCAACGAGAGCATCGTGAAGCGGGCGCGGGAAGCGGGCCTGGTCTCGATAGCCGCACATAACATTCGCGATTATGCCACCGACAAGCACCACGTGACCGATGACACCCCTTACGGCGGCGGGGGGGGCATGATCATGAAGCCAGAGCCCATCTTCCGCGCTGCGGAAGAGATTCTCGACCTGGAGGAGGGACAGGAGCCGGAGGCACCGGTGATCCTGCTCACCCCACAGGGTCGCACATTCACCCAATCAGTGGCCAGGGAACTCTCCAAGCATTCTCACCTTGTCCTCATCTGCGGACACTACGAAGGGGTGGACGAGCGGGTGCGCCAGTTTCTGGCCAGCGACGAGATTTCAATAGGCGACTACGTCTTGACCGGCGGTGAGATCCCGGCTATGGTCATCGTGGAGGCAGTGACGCGCCTGATGCCCGGCGTGCTGGGCGATCCCGGCGCTACCTTCGAGGACTCCCACGCCGAGGGCCTCTTAGAGTACCCTCACTACACCCGCCCCCAGGTCTTTCGGGGCTACCCTGTGCCCGACGTGCTCCTCTCCGGCAACCACGCCGAGATCGTGCGCTGGCGTCGCCGGGAGGCCCTGCGCCGCACCTTTGAGCGCCGCCCCGACCTCTTCGACCTCTTGGCTAAGGCCCGATTGTCGCAGGCCGACCGGGAGTTCCTGCGGCATCTGGCGGAGATGTAGTGAATTTGCCAATAACCATGATTCGTGCTATAATCCCCATCGTTAACTAAACAAGGAATGGTGAAAACAGTGATAGACCTCGTACGATCCGTTGAGCAACAATTTAAGCCCAATCCTGATGTCCCTCAGCTCAGGCCAGGGGACACGGTGCGCGTGCATTTTCGCATCGTCGAAGGCGACCGAGAACGAACCCAGGTCTTTCAGGGGACAGTGTTGCGCTTGCGCAAAGGAGGCGTCAACGCCAACTTCACAGTGCGGCGCATCGCCTCTCATGGTGTAGGCGTGGAGAGGACCTTCTTGTTGAGTTCTCCCCGGCTGGAGAAAGTCGAAATCCTGCGCCACGCTCACGTGCGGAGGGCCAAACTCTACTATCTCCGTGACCTCAAGGGCAAAGCAGCCCGCTTGAAGGAGAAGCGCTAAAGTAAAGGGCGAAAAGCGGGGCGTGGACACCAGTCTACGCCCCGCTTCTTTTGAATTGGTGGAGTGATGGTGCAAGAGCCGGATCTGCGGGAGGAGATGGCGCTTTACGCTGAGGGCAATCGCCACGGCTACCGTCACATCGCCGGGCTGGATGAGGCCGGGCGGGGTTCCTGGGCAGGCCCGGTGGTGGCCGGTGCAGTCATCCTACCCCTAGACCAACCTGACTTATCCCAACGGCTGGAAGGCGTAAGAGATTCCAAGCAACTCACACCCCGGCAACGCGAGCGCTTATACCCGATCATCAAGTCCGCAGCTCTGGCCGTGGGAGTGGGGATTGTGCCTCCGGATATGATTGATGAGCTAGGTATCGTGCCCGCCACCCGGCAGGCCATGGGCCTGGCCCTCGTCCAATTGGACCTACCCCCCGATTTCCTCCTCATTGATTTTATAAACTTGCCTGGACTATCTATCCCCCAGAAGAGCATCACTCGTGGCGATGCCCTGTCCCTCTCAATAGCCGCCGCCTCTATTGTGGCCAAGGTTGCCCGGGATAGGTGGATGATTCAATTGGATGCTCGGTATCCAGGATATGGCTTCGCCCGTCACAAGGGCTACGGCACTCGCCAGCACAGGGAGTCTCTTTTCCGCCTCGGCCCTTCTCCAATCCACCGGCTATCCTTTGCTCCCATGAGACTGATGCTACAGGAGTAAGAGTTTTCCATGTTTTGGCGCAAAAAGCGAAAGAGAAAGAAGGTCGGCCTGGTTCTGAGCGGGGGCTCGGTGAGGGGAGCTGCTCACCTGGGCGTGCTGGAGGTTCTGGAGCGGGAGGGAATTCGGCCTGATTACGTGGCCGGCGTCAGCGCGGGATCGGTGGTGGGGGCGGTGTATTGCGCGGGGCTGGATTTGGACGAGATAAAGCGCCTGGCATTGGGCCTCCATTGGAAAAAGCTGGGCCGGGTCACCCGCCCTCGCCTGGGTTTCCTCGACGGACGTCGGCTGGAGGAATATCTGGCTGAGATCATCGGCCATCTTCGGTTTGAAGAGCTGGAGATACCCCTTGCTACCGTGGCGGTGGACATCGTGCGCGGGGAGTTAGTGGTGCTCAAAGAGGGGCCGGTGGCCCTGGCCGTGCGAGCCAGTTGCACCTTGCCAGGGGTCTTCACGCCGGTGGAGCGGGGAGAGCAAATTCTGGTGGATGGGGGCGTGTTGAATAACCTGCCCGTCTCCGTCGTGCGGGACATGGGAGCCGACTACGTCATCGCCGTGGATTTGCTGCCTCCTAACATCTGGGGGTCGAGGCCCCGCAATCTCTTCGAGATGTTCTACCTGTCATTTTACACTTTATTGCGCGCAGCCCACAGCGAGGCCCTAGAAGCCGATTGCCTGATCGTCCCGGCCATTAGCAAGTTCAACTGGGTGGACTTCTCCCAGGCCGAGGCCTTGATCGAAAAGGGACGCGAGGCGGCTGAGGCCAAGATCGAGCAGATCAAACAGGATATAGAATCCTAAACGGGAGTGGCGCAGTGCGCCGGTCGAGTAGGTCCACAGGGCCGTATCGAGGACTTCATGGAACTTTCTCAACCGGCCACTAGGAGTAGAAGCTTGAGCTGGAACGACGGCTACGCTTAAACATATAGCCGCCTGAAGGCTCTACTCCAGCATTTTTCAACAGAGTCACTGAGACCAAGAACTACGGGAATCACACCTTAAACTGGTTCCGACTATCCCCACCCACCCCCTCCTGGCGTTTCGATGACCACTCGGTCGCCGGAGCTAACCTGCACCGTGACCTTTGCCCCTACGATAGTCTCGACCCCGCCCCGGATCACCCGATTAGTCCCAACCTGTCCAGGTCCACCGCCCTGTAACCCGTAGGGACCATAGGTCCGCCGCTCGCTGTTGATGGTCACGGTTGCCGGCGACAGGAACTCGAAGGCCCGGCGGATGCCATCGCCGCCTCGATACCGCCCCACCCCGCCTGAACCCTCTCTGAGCGAATACTCCAACACCCGCACGGGCAGACCGTATTCCAGCGCCTCGACCGGCGTGTTGCGCGTGTTGGTCATGTGGCTGTGCCGCCCGCCGAGGCCGTCGCCAGCAGGCCCGCCGCCGTGCCCCCCACCAATGGTCTCGTAGAAAACGAAGGGCTGGCCATTGGCGACGCCGCCGAAGGTGAAATTGTTCATCGTCCCCTGGCTGGCCGCCGGGATGCGCTCTGGCAGCGCCTGCGCCAGTGCACCCAGCACCACGTCCACGATGCGCTGGCTGGTCTCCATATTGCCCACGGCCACCGCCGCTGGAAAATCGGGATTGAGCAAGCTGTGCGGGGGCACGATGACGGTCACGGGCTGGAAGCAGCCGTGATTGACCGGCACGTCCTCCTGCGCCAGCAAACGGACGCAGTACCAGGTGGCCGAACGGACCACCGCCTCGACGGCGTTCAGGTTGCCCGCCACCTGCGGGGCACTGCCGCTGAAGTCAACCGTCATCTGCGAGCCAGACACGGTGATCTTCACGCCAATGGGGATACGAACTTCGCACTGCCCGTCTCCTTCCAGCGCGTCCTCGAAGCGGTAAACACCGTCGGGTATGTCGGCAATAACCGCCTCGGTCATACGGCGGGAGTAGTCCATCAGCGCCTCAGCGTGTTCTTGCACGCGGTGCTCGCCGTGCGTCGCCACCAGCGCCAACAGCCGGCGCTCGCCCACGCGCTGCGCCGCCAACTGCGCCTCCAGATCGCCCAGTCGCTCGGCCGGCGCGCGGCTATTGGCCGTGATGAGGGTCAACACCCCCTCGTTGCGCTGCCCGGCGTCCACCAGCCTAACCGGTGGGATGATGACGCCCTCCTGATAGAGCTCCGTGCTCAGCGGCAACGACCCTGGCGCCATCCCGCCCACGTCGGCGTGATGGGCACGACTGGCGACGAAGAAGCGAATGGCATCCCCGACGAACACCGGCGAGACCATGGTCACGTCGGGCAGGTGAGTGCCACCGTGATAAGGATCGTTCAAAACGATGACGTCCCCCGGCTGGAAGGTGTCGAAGGCCCGCAGGGCGCAGGCCACGGACGCCGGCATGCTGCCCAGATGCACCGGGATGTGGGCCGCCTGGGCGACCATCCTCGCCTCCCTGTCGAACACGGCGCAACTGAAGTCCAGCCGCTCCTTGATGTTGGCGCTGAAGCTGGCGCGCTGCAAGGTAACGCCCATCTCCTCCGCAACGGAGGCAAACAGGCTCTTGAACACCGCTAGGCTGATAGCATCCACTGTCATGTTACGTGCTCCAACACAAGGTTGCGATAGCCGTCCACGCGCGCCGACCATCCCGGCGCGATGAAGACCGTACTGTCCATCTGGAAAACCAGCGCCGTCCCGGCGAAAGTCGCGCCCGGCCGCAGTTGCTCCCGCTCGTAGAGGGCGATAGACTGCTCCCCTGCTCGGTCGCCGCAGACCGCTATTCTGTGCCCCAGGAATGCGCTCGTGCCGTCGTCCTCCACCAGCGGCTCGGGGACGAGCTTTGGCTTCTCGACCAGGCCCACCGCCTGCACGCGCAGGTTGACAACCTCGACCGTCCACTCCGGCATGGCATGACCGTACCGGTGAGTGTGGGCGGCGTGGAAAGCAGCCAGGATGTCCTTCTCGAACGGGATGGTCAACTCGTACGACTGGCCCTTGTAGCGCGCATCCACCAGGCCGTTAAAGATCATGGCCTCCTCGGCGATCCCTTCCCGCGTCAGCTCGGCGCGGGCGTGGGTCATCATCTCGTCCAGTTGGGCCTGCAGGATGGCGGGTGCCTCGGCGGTGACGGCGCCCAGCACCGAGCGGCTGGTCTCCAGCACCACGTCGGCCATCAGCAGGCCAAAGGCGCACAACACCCCTGGGTAGCGAGGCACGAGCACGCGCGGAATCTCCAACTGCTCCGCCACCTCGCAGGCGTGCATCGGCCCCGCCCCGCCGAAGGCCACCAGCGTGAAATCGCGGGGATCATGGCCGCGCGCCACCGACACCCGCCGCAGAGCCCGATCAATGTTGACGTTGGCCACGCCGATGATGCCCAGCGCGGTCGCCTCTGTGCTGAGGTTCATGTCGTGGGCCAACCTGTCCAGCGCAGCTCGCGCCGGTTCCAGGTGTAGCTCCATCGTCCCGCCGAGGAAGTGGTGCGGGTCCAGGCGTCCCAGCACGACGTTGGCATCGGTGACCGTCACTTGCTGTCCGCCCAGGCTGTAGGCAATCGGGCCGGGGGCGGCACCCGCGCTTTCCGGCCCCACGCGCAGCGCGCCGCCCGCATCCAGTCGAGCGATGGAGCCACCGCCCGCGCCGATGGTCTCGATGTCGAGCATGCGGGTGCGCAGCGGCAGACCGTCAATTGCAGAATCGGCGCGACGGATCAACTCGCCGGGGCACAGAGCTACATCGGTGGACGTGCCCCCTATGTCCAGCGTGATGACGTGGTCGTAACCCGCCTGTTGCGCCACGTGGAAACCGCCGATGACGCCTGCCGCCGGCCCGCTCAACGCGGTGTGTATGGCCTGCCGCCGGGCGCGCCGCGCGCTCATCACGCCGCCGTCGGACTTCATAATCCGTAGCGAACACGTGTCGGGCAGTTCCTCCTCCAGCCTTCGCAGGTAGCCGCTCACCACGGGGCGGACGTAGGCCTCCAGGGCCAGCGTGCTGGCGCGCTCGTATTCGCGGAACTCAGGCAGCACTTCGCAGGAGAGCGCGATCTGCCAGTCCTGCAACAGGCCGCGCTGCAGGATCCGTGCCTGCACGGCCTGCTCGTGGGTCGGGTTGACGAAACTGTACAGGAAGCAGACTGCCACAGACTGGACCCTCTGGCGCTCAATGTCGTCCAGGACGGCGTCGAGGGCCGCCACATCCAGCGGCGTCAGGACTGCGCCAGTGTGATCCAGCCGCTCAGGCACCTCGTAGCACCAGCGTCGCGGGATGAGCGGCGGCGGGAGTTGAGGTTGCAGCGCGTAGAGGGCTGGACGGTTCTGTCGCCCGATGGCCAGGATGTCGCGGAAGCCCTGGGTGGTGATGAGGGCCGTGGGCACGCCCTTGCGCTCCAGGATGGCGTTGGTGGCCACAGTCGAGCCGTGCGATACCCGCGTGATGGCGGAGAGTCCCTGTGGGCTCAGGGCTGCCAGGCCGGCCAGCATCGCCTGAGCCGGGTCATGGGGGGTGCTGAGAACCTTGTGGATCCGCAGGCTGCCGTCCACGCTCAGCACGAAGTCAGTGAACGTGCCACCGATGTCTACTCCAACTGAGAAAGAATTCATTGGACTTTATATGATATGCCTCCCGATTTGCGCAACTGCGACAATCGCGGTATAATTTGTGGTAAGCACTGAAAATGCCCCCGTAGCTCAGCGGATAGAGCAGCGGCCTCCGAAGCCGTGTGCGGGCGTTCGAGTCGCCCCGGGGGTATTTTCTAAAGACCTGTTGCCGGCTTTTGCGCTGGCGGCTGCCCGGGCTCGGTCATGGCCGAGTATGGCCAGTTGAACGTCATCGCTCCATTGATCTGCTGCCCCACGTATCTGGGAGAGGACTCACAGGCATAAAGGACTAACGTGAATATGGGCGAGACCGAGTACGTCATCTACCTGGATGAAGTACAACGAGACCGCTATCGGCATTTTCATCGTACGGAACGAGGCCAGGTGGTCCTTTTCCGGGTTCAGTACGAAGCGCTGATCGAACAGCAGTGGGTGGCTATCATCCGCTACGACACGGCGCACGGCGTTCCCCATCGTGACGTGATGCATCCAGATGGCAGCCAGACCAAAGAGCAATTTCCGCACCATTCCCGGGCTCACGTCCTGACGATGGGTCAGCGTGACATTCGGCAAAACTGGCGCACCTATCGCGCCAGGTATGAAGAAGAAACGAGGTAGTGAGATGAATACGATGTATCAATTGCATTTTGAGGAACTGCTGGCCGAGTTTGACCAGTATGTTTTGGAGCATCCAGGTTTCGCACAGCGTATCCCCCACGATGTCCAAATCGTCTTTGTAGACGAACAGGATCCGGATTTCAGCCGCTGGAGCGTGCAGACCTTTGGCAGCCCACCGCCCCACGATGACATTCCCGATCGCCCCGTCGTCTACGTTGAGGTCGGTGAGCTTGTGCCTCGGCAATCTCGGCTCAAGTCTCCGCGCCTGATTTCCAGCATCCCTTCCTACGCCTTTGCCTGAGAGGCGGGAAGAGTCTGAACGCTGACAGCTCAGCGGATAGAGCAGCGGCCTCCGAAGCCGTGTGCGGGCGTTCGAGTCGCCCCGGGGGTACTGAAACCACCTGATTGTGCAGTCAGGTGGTTTTTAGTTTACTACCGTGATGTGCACAGGCTGACTCTCTAACCTGTTGCCCGCCGGGTCGTAACCCACGGCGGTTATGACATGCTCGCCTGGCGCCAGTGGCCACATGGCTCGATAAGACGGGGAAACGAAATCGGCCAGGGTCTCCTCATCCACGTAAATGGTTATCCTGCCCACGCTGACCCCATCGCCTGCCCGCGCCGCAACCTCAATCCTCTGATCGTCCCGAGGCAGGGCCGGATCCAGGCGATAAACGCTGCCCTGGTGGGGACTGGTGATGATAAGCTGGAAGCTAGAATCTGAAAGCTGAGTTCGAGTTTCCAGTTTCCAGCTTTCAGTTTCCAGTAACCAGTTACCCATCGCCAGCCCTCGTTCCCTCCCCCACTCGACAGCTTCGGCTGGCAGCACGGTGTAGACGCGCTCCACTATTCGCTCCGGTGGTGTATCGGAGGAAGCCAGTTGGCCGGTGGCGGCATCGAGCTCGAAGAGCTGATGCATCTGGCAGGTCTCTTTCGGCTCGGTGCCGGCGATGAAGAGCTCGCTCCGCCGATGGGGACAATAGGGGTTGGGAAGTTGGCCTGACAGGGTGCAGACCTCCACGTGGACCAAGCCCGCCGGCTCGACGAACTCCGCCGCCGGCCGGGCCTCCAGCACCTCCTCCATGAAGTCGTGCCAGATGGGGGCCGCGCCAGTGACGCCCGAAACGTGGCGCATGGGTGAATTGTCGGCGTTGCCAGCCCAGACACCAACCACGAGGTCGGGAGTATAGCCTATGGTCCAGTTATCACGCCAATCGGTGGTGGTGCCAGTCTTCACCGCCGCTGGCCGGCTCAGCTTCAACACGCTTCCCTCGCCGAAGGCGGACATGCGGGCCAGGTCGTCGCTGAGGATGTCGGTGATGAGATAGGCAATCCGTTCATCGAGGACTCGCTTGCCCTGCCTCAGCTTTCTCTCATGCAGGATGTTACCCCGGCTGTCCTCGACGCGCAGGATGGCCACCGGCTCCACTTCGTGCCCGCCGTTGGCGAAGGCGGCGTAAGCGGCGGTCAGTTCCAGCAGGCGCACCTCGCCACCTCCCAGGGTGAGGGCCAGGCCAAAGCGTTCGCTATCGTCGAAGGTGGTGATGCCCAGGCTGCGGGCCAGAGCGGTCATGTTGTCCAATCCTACGTAATCGAGGACTTTGACCGCCGGCAGGTTGTAGGAGGAAGCCAGGGCCTGGCGGGCCAGGACAGGCCCGTGGAAGGTCAGGTCATAATTGAGCGGCACATAGGGCTCCCCTTCTTTGGTCAAAAAAGCCGTGCGCACGTCCAAGATCATGGTGGCCGGTGTGTAGCCCTGAGCGAAGGCGGCGGCGTAGGTGATGGGCTTGATGGAAGACCCAGGTTGGCGGGGAGCTAAAGCGCAATTCACCGCCCCGTCAATCTCAGGGTCGAAATAATCGGTGCTGCCCAGCATGGCCAGCACCTCGCCGGTGTTAGGATCCAGGGCCACCAGAGCGGCGTTATGCACGTTGGGATCGGGCAAATCGCGCTGTGGCCGGCCGGCCAGCATGGTCAGGCGGCGGCGGGCGATGGACTGAGCGACCTCCTGCATGTCCAGGTCCAAGGTCGTGTGAACCTTCAATCCCCCACGGTAGAGTTCCTCCAGCCCGAATCGCTTCTCCAAGAGGCCCCACACGTACATCACGAAGTGGGGGGCGCGAATGGGGAAGGGCACGGCGGCGAAATGGAGTTGCTCTTCTTTGGCCAGTCTGGCCTCCTCTTCATCTATGTAGCCATTTTTGACCATCAGCTCCAACACCACCGCCTGGCGCTCCCTGGCCGCCTGGGGGTTCTCCAGGGGATTGTAGGTGGCGGGGGACTGCGGCAGGCCGGCCAAAAGGGTGCACTCGGCCAGGTCCAACTCGCCCACCGACTTGCCGAAGTAGGCCTGGGCCGCGGCCTCCACCCCATAGGCCAGGTTGCCGTAGTAGATCTCGTTCAGATAGAGGGCCAGGATCTCGTCCTTGCTGTAAGTTCGAGCCAGTCGCCAGGCCAGAATGGACTCGCGCAGCTTACGGGTCAAGGTGCGCTCAAAACGTTCCTCCGGTGATAGCAGCAGATTGCGAGCTAACTGCTGAGTAATGGTGCTGCCGCCGGAGATCACCTCGCCGCCCCGCAGGTTGATGATCAGGGCACGCAGGATGGCACGCAGGTCCACACCGGGGTTGGTATAGAAGTTAGCGTCCTCGGTGGCGATAGTAGCCTGGCGGAGATGAGGGGGAATCTCGTCGAGGGGCAAAGGGGTGTGCTTGCCGGCGTGAGGGTCAATGATCTCGTAGAGGAGGCGGCCGTGGCGGTCATAGATTTTGGTGCTGGGGGCGATGGCTTGACCGTACAGATCGTGGAAAGAGGGGAGGTCCACGATGAGCCAGGCGTACAGCACCCCGCCCGCCACGAGCAGGACTATTATCGAGATCAACAGCAAAGAACGCCAGTTTCGCAACATCATTAAGCCTCTCTCTCCCATTGATTATACACCCTTTCGTTCACCTTAACAAACAGTTTGCCTCTTTGCTTGGTCTGTGCTATAATCCTACAGGGTCTGTTCGGGGAGGGTGCCGGAGTGGACGATCGGGACGGTCTCGAAAACCGTTGTGGGGGCGACTCCACCGTGGGTTCGAATCCCACCCCTCCCGCCATAGATGACCCACCCAATTAGTTGGCGCGGAGAGGTTGCATAGTCCGGCCGAATGCGCACGCCTGGAGAGCGTGTGAGCAGCAATGCTCCGTGGGTTCGAATCCCACCCTCTCCGCCATTTGACTTTTTACTGCTTATAGGGTACCATATCAACGGTCGTGCTAGACGGGGAACTAGCGGTGCCCTGTACCCGCAACCCGCTACAGCGGGGTCGAATTCCCCCTCGAGGGTCGGTGTTTTCCGGGACTGCCGCGGCTAAGTGGCGTTGAAGGTTGGGTCCTGCGCGGCGGGAGCCTACGAACCCCGTCAGATCCGGAAGGAAGCAGCGGTAAGTAGCAACTCTCGGGTGCCGCAGGGTCGCCTGGCTGGAGTTGGCTGGCCCCGGTAAGCCGGAGAGCCCGATTCGACAGGGGGTGCACGACCATCGCTTTGATACAAGAGGGGGCGGGGTATCGATGCTCGCCCCCTTTGTTGTATGGAGGAGAATCAGTCGAGAAGAGCTTCGGATTCTGAGATCGTGGAGGACACTTGTTAGAAGAGAGTATTCCACCCAAACCTGGCCCACTTAAATGGAATAACTTCATAAGGAACATAACGAGCTGGCGACCTCGAAAAGAGCTCCTGGCACTGGCTGCGATGCTGACCCTGGCCAGCATCCTCACGGTCGGGTATCTCCAGACGCAGGCCAAAGTGACCCTCCTGGTGGATGGCTATGGTGAACCCTTCTACACTCACCAGACCTCGGTGGAAGCCCTCCTGAAAGAGGCTGGCCTGGAGATCCAGCCCCAGGACATCGTCTCGCCAGGATTAGATGCTTCCATCGCGGACGGAGAGATTATTTCTGTCCGCCGAGCCAGACCAGCTACCGTCCAGGTTGATGACCGCGTCATTGAGACGCGGACCCACGGCCAGACTTTGGGCGACTTGCTGCAGGAGCTGGGGATAGCCCTCCAGCCTCGTGACAGGATCATCTTGGAGGACCAAGAAGCGAGCTTGACAGCCAGCTTGCCTGAGCACAACCCAATCAGCCGGCTCATCAGCAGCCGCAGCGGCAACAGGGATTGGCATGGCCAGGATGAAGACGCCTCCTTGCATGTCGCGATCCAGCGAGCAGTGCCCATCCATCTCGATAATAGCGGCCATCTTACAATCCTTTACACCACCGAAGCAACGCTGGGCGAGGCGCTGCGCGCTGAGGGCATCATTCTCTACCTGGGCGACCGGATCGAACCCAGCTTGAGCAGCCCCATCTCGGAGGACATGCAAGTCCACATCCAGCGCTCTAATCCGGCAACTATTCAAGTGGACGGTCGCCTCATCAAGACCCGCACACGGGGCGAGACAGTGTCCGAAGCTCTGGCCCAGGAGGGGGTGGCCCTGCTGGGCAAAGATTACACAATGCCAGGCGTAGACGCGCCCATAGTCGGCGATGCGGACATCCGCGTGGTGCGAGTCAAAGAGGAAATAGCCATTGAGCAGGACCCCATCTCCTTCGAGACGGCCTGGCAGCCTGACCCGAATCTGGAGCTGGATCATCAGCGACTGGATCAAGAGGGCGAGAACGGGGTAACTAAGCGGCGCATCCACGTTGTCTACGAAAATGGCCAGGAGGTGGAGCGAGCCCTGGAGGCCGAGTGGGTAGACCATGAGCCAAAAAACAAGGTCATCGCTTACGGCACCAAGATCGTCCTGCGGGAATTGGAGACCCCCGAGGGCAACCTCACATACTGGCGCAAGGTCCGGGCACTAGCCACATCGTATACGGCGGCCACCTCGGGCAAGAGCCGCGACCATCCCCTGTACGGCATCACCCGCCTGGGCTGGCAGATGAGGGGCGGCATCGTGGCCGTTGACCCTCGGGTAATCAACCTGGAGACGGAAATGTACGTGCCCAGCTACGGCATGGGGGTGGCTGCCGATACTGGTGGGAAAATCAGAGGTCGGCACGTTGATCTTGGCTACGAAGAGGACGAGCTCAGGCTGTGGTATGATTGGGTTGACGTCTATCTCCTGTCCCCGCCGCCGCCCGCGGATCAGATCCATTGGGTATTGCCCAGTTGGCCGAGGGAACGCTGATGAAGCCAGGAAGCTTCAGCAAAAATATCGCAGGGGGACAGCCCGACATCGGGCTGTCCCCTGTTTTGTTCTGAGGTGCCAGGCACTTCCGAAAAAGCCGTCTGGGCCAAGGCCAGAAGATGATTGGAAAGCACTTTTGCTTTGAAATCCTCGGTGAAAGTGCCTGGCACCTGAACGCCCGCTTTTGTTTAACCGTTGAGGCAGCAAGGCGATGATGAATGTGCGGAGGCTTTTGAGAGAGTTCGACATACAACCGAAGAAAAGCCTGGGCCAGAATTTCCTGGTTGATCAGCGAGCGTTAGAGCGCATCGTCGAGGCAGCCGAACTGGGGCCTGAGGACATCGTCCTGGAGATCGGGCCGGGGTTAGGCGCCTTGACCCGCCTCCTGGCCGCGGAGGCAGAGCGAGTGGTAGGCGTTGAGCTAGATCAACGCCTGGTGGAGGTGCTCAGGCAAACCCTGACTAATTTACCTAACGTCGAGATCATCCACGGCGACATCCTGGAGCTAAACCCGGCTGATTTGCTTGAGCAGCAAAGGGACAACTTCCAATACAAAGTCGTCGCTAACCTCCCTTATTACATCACCTCCGCTATCATCCGCCACCTCCTCACTGCCGAGGTCAGGCCCAAGCTGATGGTGGTGACTGTCCAGTTAGAAGTAGCCCGGCGCATCACGGCTGAGCCCGGTGAGATGAGTCTGCTGGCGGTGAGCGTCCAGTTCTATGGACGACCTCGCATCGTGGCTCGTATCAAAGCCGGCGCTTTTTACCCCTCTCCCCAGATTGATTCGGCGGTGATACGCATTGATCTGGACGACTATCCCGTGGTCGAAGTGGATGACGTTGACAGCTTCTTCGAGGTAGTGCGAGCGGGCTTCGCTCAAAGGCGGAAGCAGCTTCGCAACGCCCTGGCGGCCGGGTTGGCCCTTCCGGCCAGTGAGGTGGCCCAAGTCTTGAACAGGGCCAGCGTAAACCCCAAGCGTCGAGCCCAGACTTTGAGCCTCGAGGAGTGGGCCAAAGTTTGGAGGGAGATGCTATAACACAAACTGCCCAGGGCCTTTGGCCCTGGGCAGTTTCGCTTTTCAGTAGTCTACGCTCTCCCCTACTTACCGATAAGAGCATCTATCTTGTCACTCACGATCTCCAGGGTAGCGAGGGGGAAGGTATGGGCTTCGACGCTATCCTTCAGCTCGACTATGCTCGTCCTTATCTCCTGGAGAGCGGTCTTGGCTTTCTCGTCGGCCAGAGCTATCGCTGCTTCCAGGGTAGCATCGCACTCAGCCAGATCCCGCTCAGCGAGCCCCGCATCTTCTTCAGCCAAGTGGATCCGCGCTTTCAACGCCTTCGCCGAAGCCTTGAGGAGCAATACCTGGAACCTGGCTTTGGTTGCCACGTTCGTGACCTCTTCCTGAAGCCGGTCAGAATTGGCGGAGATGTCTTCCGTCAAGTCCTCCCGCAGGTCTTCCCTGAGAAGGTCCCCCTCCGCGTCTGCCTTCTCTATGGCCGCTTTGAGCTTGTCTATCTCGGCGTCCGCTTGCTCTATGGCCGCTTCGAGTTTGTCTATCTCGGCCCCCGCCTGTTCCATTTCATCACTGAGACGATCCACCTCGACGGATACCCTCTCCGTGCTGGCTCGATTGGCGGAAATCCCTCTGTTGCTAAGGAGACCCACTATCACCAGGGCGATCAGCAGGAACAAGGCAACCGCTGCCATAATCCAGGGGAAATATGCTTTTAGCTTCTCTTCCATTTCTCATTCTCCTTTGGGATGTACTCTCCCAATCGCTAAGTCGCAATTAGTGCTCAATAGTCACGTTTACTTCACAGGGAGCTATTGGGTAGTTGCCTGTTTTGTCCACCACGACCAGGCGGAAGGTGTAAGCACCGGCGGGGAGATGCGAAGTGTCCCAGGGATCTCCCAAAGGCCCATCGGCCACTGGTGTCTCATCGGTAAAGATAGTCCGCCATTCCCCGGAAGTGGCCTCCCCCTTCAATTCGAGCTTGTAGAATTGAAAATCATCAATGTTTGCCGAACCCCTGAATTCCACAGCCCCTTTCAGAACGCCGTTCACAGTGGGGCTGGTGAGCCTGGCTCGAGAATTGGGGCAGTTGGGCAAAACAACGGGTTTGGGCGTAGGGGTAAGAGTGACCTCCGGGGTCTCCGTTGGCCGACGGGTCCGCGTGGGACGGGGCGTAGGCGTGATCGTAGGCGGCCCCGTAGTTAGTGTTGGCGTCGGTTGTAGCAAGACTATTGGCGTGGGCTCAGTCTCGGTTTCGAGATCCAAGTTGGGTTCCAAATAGGCGGCGGTGAAATAGATTGCCCCACCTAAGATCAATAGGACGAAAACCATGCCTATAGAGCGAAGCCGTGTGCTGGCGGCCGCCTCCTTCTCCAGAGTAAAAATCGCCCGGCCCTTTTCCCGATGGGCCATGACAGCCCTTCCGATGTAAGACAGGATACCCAGGATACAGGCTCCGATCAGCCAAACGTAGTACTCAGAGACCAACTTAACCAGTGTCGTCATTTATCTAAAGAGCCTCCCTCACTAGCTAGCAGACTGATTACGCCCTTGAGCAGAGCGGTGAATTTAGGCACGAGTATCTTGCCAGCCTCCAAAACCTCCTCGTGGACGGCCTTGCTCTCCCCTGTTGGTTCTATGACAGCCATGTTGCTGATGCCGGAGATGCCCAGCACCCGCATGCCCGCGTGGCGAGCGATGGTAACCTCAGGCACGGTGGACATACCCACGGCATCGGCGCCGATGAGGCGGAGAAACTTCAGGTCGGCCGGAGTCTCAAAGGACGGGCCGGCCAGGCAAACATACACCCCCTGATGAAGGGTAAGGTCCAAGCCCTGGGCCACCCGCAGGGCCATCTCTCGCAGTTTCAAATCATAGGCCTGGGACATATCAACAAAGCGTGGCCCCAGCTCGGGATCGTTGGGGCCACGCAAGGGGTTGAGGCCAGCCATGCCGATCAGGTTGATGTGATCGGTGATGAGCATCAAGTCGCCGGCCTTGAAGGCGAGATTCAAACCGCCAGCGGCATTGGTCACCACGAGAATATCGATGCCCAAAAGCTGCATGGCCCGAATGGGCAGGACGATGTGCTGGGGGGAATAGCCCTCGTAATGATGAGCACGGCCCTGCATGATCAGTACCTCCTGGCCCTCCAGCTCCCCGACGACCAATCGTCCAATGTGACCCTCGACAGTGGCAACTGGAAAGTGCGGGATCTCGCTATAGGGTATCACATCGGCTGCCCGCATCTCTTCGGCGAGGGGGTTCAGTCCTGTGCCCAGAATCAAGCCAATGGTCGGTTCGTGTTGCGTGTGGCTGCGGACGAAATCGGCCGCCTCAGCAAACTCCTTGCGGGTGAAGAATTGGGTCATTATTGCCTCCTCGTTAGCGCAGCGGCCTCGTTAGCGAAGCGGCCTCGTCTGGTCAGCTAAAGCGAAAGCCCTTTCGCTCAGCTACTTTGCTCTCGGGTGGGCTTTGTCGTAGACCAGGCGCTTGTGCTTGCTGGTTACGCGGGTGTAGATTTGGGTGGTTGAGATGTTAGCATGTCCCAGAAACTGCTGAACATCCACCAAAGTAGCCTCTTTGCTCTCCAGCATGTGGGTAGCAAAGGAGTGGCGAAGGGTGTGGGGAGTGATGTCGGGGTCAAGGCCTGCTCGCTCGACATAGTCCTTGATGATAAGCCAAAGGCCCTGGCGGGTTAACCGCTCGCCCCGTGGGTTTAAGAAGAGAGCCTTCTCCTCCGTGTCCCTAAGGAATTGGAGCCGCCCTTTTCGCAGATAGGTCTCGATGGCTTGGACGGCGCGGCTGTGTATGGGGATGATCCTCTCTTTGTCGCCCTTGCCGATGACCCGCACACTGTTCGAGGGCAGATTTATATCGTACAGGCCCAGCTCCACTAGCTCGGTGGCCCGCATGCCAGTGGCGTACAGGAGTTCGAGCATCGCTTTATCTCGCAGTGCTTTGGGAGTCGATGCCTTGGCAGGTTCGGCCAGCAACAGCTCTATTTCCTCGACGGAGATGGCTTTGGGCAATTGCTTCTTCACCCTGGGCGAATCCAGAGTAGCCGTGGGGTCATCCCTGATCAATTCCTCTGCCACCAAGAAGTGAAAGAAGGATTTGGTAGCTGCCACCTTACGGGCCACGGTAGAAGCAGCGTATTCTCTTTCTTTGATATGCAAGATGTAGGCGATGATAATGTCTTTGTCTACATCATCCCAGGACTTAACCTCAAAAGAATCTTGCTCGTTTAGGAAGCTTTCGAGTTGGGTCAAGTCATTCCTGTAGGCAATCCGGGTGTTCTGAGGAGAGCCCTTCTCTACCTCTAAGTAATTCAGAAAGTCCTCAATCTTTTTTCGCATGGTCAGCTCCTTCCGATAGATAGTACAGCAGTGAGACTGTCGAGTATATTATATCACAGGTTTGCATAAAATCAAATCGGGCTTGCAGCAACTTTTTGGTCGCGATGGGACTACTGTTTGGACTGTAGGTATTGCATCTCATTATATCGCAGAAAGCTAGATTTGCCAAACCACCGATCACAGTATCAACATCGCGTCGCCAAAGCTGTAAAAGCGATACTCCTGCTGGATGGCTTCTCGATACGCTCTATCAATCAGCTCCTTGCCCGCGAAAGCCGCCACCAGCATCAAAAGGGTCGAGCGCGGCAGGTGGAAGTTGGTGATCAGGGCATCTACGACCCGAAACTTATAGCCGGGGTAGATGAAGAGGTCGGCCCAACCGGTGAAGGGTTTCAAGACTTCGGCGAGCTCAGTCGAACCGTTCCAGGTCTCAGGTTCCAGGTTGCGGACGGCTGTCTCCAACACCCTGACCGCCGTCGTCCCCACCGCGATGACCCTTCTCCCCTCGGCCCTGGCGCGGTTTATCTGCTCCGCTACCTCTGAGCCGATCTGGCAGTACTCGCTGTGCATGGGGTGGTCCTCGACGCTCTCCGTCCTCACCGGGCGGAAGGTGTCCAGACCAATGTGGAGGGTGACGAAGGCGAGCTCCACCCCCGTGGCCTCCAATTCTCTCATCAATTGCGGCGTAAAGTGCAGGCCAGCGGTGGGGGCGGCCACCGACCCTTTGACCCTGGCGTAGATGGTCTGGTAGCGTTCTGGCTCTTCTAAGGGTTCGCGGATGTAAGGAGGCAGGGGTACGACGCCCAGTTCGTCCAACAGCGGCTCGATGGGCACTTCGAACTCCATCAACCTCGCGCCGTCCCCCGCCTGCCCGATCACCTCACCGACTACGCCTTCACCTCCATCTCGATCCAACTCGATTCGTATTCCCACCCTCACTTTCCGCCCCTTGGTCAGCACCTCCCAAACTCGCTTCCCCCTCTTAGCCACCAGTAGCATCTCAACCTTGCCCCCGGTGGGCACTTTGTGACCAAACAGGCGAGCTGGGATGACGCGGCTCTCGTTACAGACCAGGACGTCACCCGCTGCCAGGTAGTCGGCGAGATCGCGAAAGGTTCTGTGCTCGATGGCCCCAGTCGTGCGATCCAACACCATCAGCCGCGAGGCATCGCGGGGTTCGATGGGCGATTGGGCAATGAACTCTTGGGGGAGATAGTAGTCGAAGTCGCTGGTTTTCACGGACTCACCTGCCCAACAGACGGCTTACCGCACTCAGGACGATGGTCAGCAAAATGCTGAGCACGATTCAGCAGTGTCAACAGTACATCAATGTGCGCCTCGTTATACCGCTCCCACTCGCTGTAAATACAGCCGCAATATTGCTGGCGATAAAGGTCGTGTTCGTGGGTGAGCCGCCCCCGCTCCGACCAGCCACGGCGAAAGTTCTCGAAATAGAACTCCAAAGCGCCAGCCCCCCACTCCTCAGCCACCTCTTCGCCGATCTGGCGGATCATAGCCTGATCCTGATGAGGGCTGATGAGAAGGGTGGTGGTGAAGGCGTCGAAGCCGCCCTCGGCGGCCGCTCGCGCCGTCTTCTCCAGCCGCATCCGATAGCAGATGCGGCAGCGCTCCCCGAACTTCTCGTGCCCCACCACCGCTCGCAAGTAGAGGGGCATCTCGTACTTCTCGTGCCAGATCACGGGCAGGCCAACGCCGCTACGTACATGTGATGAAGCGGCTTCGACGTACTTTTGCACGCTCTCCCGCCTCCGCTGGTGCTCCTGCCAGGGATGGATGTTCGGGTTGTACCAGAAGCCCGTGACACAGAATCCCTCCGCCCGCAGGCGCTCAATGGTGTAGGTGCTACACGGCCCGCAGCAGATGTGGAGGAGGATGCGCTTCCCCTCGCCTACTCTTTCCCTTTCGATCTCGCTTGGCTCCGGCGGCAGCTCCACGCTGTAGGGGAGCTGGATGGTGAGGGGTTTCTCGCTGACAAGCTTGGCCTTGCCCTCCGCCAGCAACTGCGCTGCCTTCTCAGGTGTGGTAGGCGATACTTTCCGGCCCTCGGCATCCAACACGACAACGGATGTGGTCTTCATCATTAAGCCATAAACTCCCTATACAGAACCCAGTAGCGCTTCCCCGGCTCGCGGTGGTGATAGATCTCGAACGCCTGCCCCGTGTCCGTTCTCACGCGGTAGTAGTCGCGATGCCTTCGCCGCCACCAGGCCCGCTTGAAATCCAGCCGCCGGTACTGCCGCACTATCTCCACGATCTCGTACTCCCGGCCTTGCCAGACAAAAGACGTGGGCGGCCCTGGCTTTGGGGCAAAGCGTACTTCTATCTCCTCGTCAATGAAACGAGAGTTCTTGTCCATGATGCTCGCTCACTTTGCCAGCCGCTCCAATGCCCATCTCGCTACCTGGCGCATGGTCTCAGGTGTGTCAGGCTCCTCCGCCAATGCTCGCAGCCCGGCCAGCACTTCCGGCACGCCCTCCCCCAGCTGGCCCAGGGCCTCTGCCGCTTGCCATCGCGCCCTGGCCTCCACCGCCTCGTCCCGGGCCAGGGCCAACAGCAACTCCGCCGCCTCCTCGGCCCGCCCCAGCTTTCCTAATGCCTTCGCTGCCAGCGCTTGTACCCAGGCTTCTATCGCCTGGTCTCGTGCCAGGGCCAGGAGGTCATCGGCTTGCCCCAGTTGCTGTAGGGTCTTCACTGCCTCCTGTCGCACCCAGCCAACTACAATTCCGTCCCGGGCCAGGGCCAGGAGGAGCTCCGCCGCCTCCCCGATCTGACCCAACTCCCCCAGGGCTTCCGCAGCCCGCCTCCGCACCCAGGCCTCCACCTCCTGGTCCCGGGCCAGGGCCAACCAAGCCTCCGCCTCCTCCTCGGCCCGCCCCAGCCGACCCAGGGCCGCCGCCGCCCGCTCCCGCACCCCGGCCTCCACCTCTTGGTCCCGGGCCAGGGCCAACCAAGCCTCCGCCTCCTCCTCGGCCCACCCCAGCCGACCCAGCGCCTCCGCAGCCCACACCCGCACTCGGGCCGCCAACGCCTCGTCCCGGGCCAAGGCCAGGAGGAGCTCTGCCGCCTCCTCGGCCCGCCCCAGCCAACCCAGGGCCTCCGCAGCCTCCACCCGCACCCCATTCTCCACCGCCTGGTTCCGGGCCAAGGCCAACCAGGTCTCCGCTACCTCCACGGCCCGCCCCAGCCGACCCAGCGCCGCCGCCGCCGAGTATCGCACCCGGTCCCCCATCGCCTTGTCTTGGGCCAGGGCGAGGAGCTCCTCGGCCCGCCCCAGCCGACCCAGGGCCGCCGCCACCGACCGCCGCTCCCAGTCACTCACCGCCTTGTCCCGGGCCAGGGCCAGGAGGCCCGCTGCCGTGTGCTCATCGCCCACCATCCGCCCCAGGGCGCCGATGGCATCCTCGGCACTGGCCCGCTCTCTGACGACCCCCAACAAGTACACCCCCCCCCTTGTCCTGGCAATCCCAAGAAGCCCGTCCACCACCTGCCGGTGGGGACCATCCGCCACCTCCGCCCCCTCGGCCAGGGCGGCGGCGGCCAGGAAGAGGGGACGCTGCCGGTCTTCGTCACCTGCGTTGGCCGCCAGCAACTGCTCGACCAGGGCTGTGGCCTGGGCTCTGGACAGATGGGCTAGAGTCAGGGGGATCACCCCGGCCCACTGCGGGCGCAGCAGGTGCGGGGAGAGACGCCGCCACAACCCCTCGGCATCGTCCCTACGCGCCTCGGCCAGCGTCCGCGCCGCGCCGTATTCTTGGAAGGTGAGGTGGCGGAAGGCCAGCCACTCCTGCCCCGCCAGCCGGTAGGCGTCCAGCAATCCAGCCCCCTCCCAGAAGCGCAGCGCTTCCGCAGCCAATGACTCGGCCTGAAGCAAGTCAATTTCCCACCGTTCTCTCAAGTCCCGGGCCAGGAGCAACTCGATCTCGCCACGCACGGCTCGCAGCCCCTCCTCGCCGTAGTAAGCCCGGTGCAGGCGCCAGGCGGTGCAGTACAGCCCCCACAGGGCCACGCGGCGGGCCTCTTCCCCTCGCAGTTTCCCTAAAGACAGTTCCCCCTCTTGTCGGCGCCGGGCCTCCCACACGGTAAGCAGCCGCTCCACGTACTCCCGATACAGCTCCTTGCGGCGGCGAGGCAGGTCGCGCTGCGGTTCGTCGCCGGCCAGCACGGCCAGGAAGGTGAGCAGCAAGGGGTTGCGGGCCACTTCCCGCAGGCCGGGGCGCTCTTTCAGTTGGCGCTGGAGCCAGCCGGCCCGCTCCGTTGCCCATCTCTCCCGCTCTGGCTCCGGCACACCCCACGCCTGGGCCAGGGCCCGGAACCAGCGGTCGGTGAAGGCCTCGGCATCCTGGGGTAGGAGGGGCAGCACCTGGAAATGCCCCAGCCCGGCCAGCCGCTCGTACCCCAGGGGACGGGAGGTGACCACCAGCCGCTGGCCGTCGGCGGCCAGCTTCTCCAGGCCGGCGATCACGCTGCGCCGGACCATGTGGACCTCGTCCAGGCCGTCGCACAGGAAGAGGACCCTCTTCTCGCCGATGGCGTCCGCCAGCGCCTGTTTCAGCAGCTCCCGCTCCTCCCCGGCCTTGTGCTCGGTCAGGAGGTCCAGCGCGGCCTCCAGGAAGGAGCCGGTCGTGGAGACCTGGACGTCGGCCAGACCCAAGGGGATCAGGAGGGGCAGCAGGGCCTCCGGGTCGCCAGCCCGCTCCCAGGCCAGGTGGCGCAGGAGGGTGGACTTGCCGGCGCCAGCGTCGCCCAGGATGGTCAGCCGGTCGTGTTCGGCGATGGCCTCCTCCGGCGGGATGGGCCGCGCTTCCTCCATCCGGCCGGCGGCCTCCTCCCACTCCTCCCGCCGGCGCCAGAGCCGTTCGCCCAGCATACGGGGCAATTCCTCTTCGCTGTCCGATGGCAGAGCCGCCTCCCGGCGGGCGGCCTCCTCCCGCTCGGGCAGGACGCGGAGCTTGATGTACACCCGGTCCAGAGGCAGGGTGACGTCCAGGGGGACGGGGATGCCAGAGAGCGGCAGGTCGGCGTAGAGGCGGCGCAGATGGGCGCGGTAGTCGGCCAGGAGTGCCGGTCGTTGGGGGCGGAAGCTCTCAGCGATGAGGCGGGCTAAGTCGTCTCGCAGGCGGGGGAGCAGGTCATCCAGGGTCTCGAACTCGTACCAGAAACGCCCCTGCTGCCAGTCGCCCACCTTCTTCAGGAAGGCGGCCTGCTCCGGGTCGGGCTTCTGGTCAGGCTGGCCCTTTTGCCGGTAGATGAGCATCGGTTTGCCGACCCTCTTTGCCGTCTGCCACTCGGACTCGGTGGCTGAGATGGTCTCTTTGGGCGGGAACTTCCAGCCGTAGGAGGGGCCATACAGCCCCAGGTAGACGTGGCAGGTGCGGGCCATCCGCTGGCACTCCTCGCGGGAGGGGCGGTTTGTGGCGCCCTGCTTCTCGGCCCAGATCGGTTCCAGGCCCATGCCTCGGATGGTGGCAGCCACCCGCTCCCGCTCGGTGGGCAGGTTACGCATGGTGCCAGAGATGAAAATGGTGAGCTTCTCGGTCACGGCGTTTATCCTCAAAACAATGCCACTTGCCCAGGCTTCTCCTCGAAGGGGATGCCCAGGTGCTCGTAGGCCCGTCGGGTAGCCACTCGGCCTCGGGGAGTGCGGTTCAAGAAGCCCAACTGCAAGAGGTACGGCTCGACGACGTCCATGATGGTGTCGGACTCCTCGGAGAGGGCGGCGGCGATGGTCTCCAGGCCCACGGGGCCGCCATCGAATTTCTCGATGATGGTCGAAAGCACCCGGCGGTCTATGTCGTCCAGGCCCAGCTCGTCTACCTCCAACATGGCCAGGGCCTTCCTGGCCACCGCCTCGGTGATGCGCCCCTCGGCCCGCACCTGGGCATAGTCGCGCACCCGCTTGAGCAGCCGATTGGCCACGCGAGGCGTACCCCTGGCGCGGCGAGCGATCTCCCTCACTCCGCCCTCGTCTATCCCCACCCCCAGGATCCTGGCCGAACGACGCACGATGGCTTCCATGGCTGGCTGGTCGTAAAAATCCACTCGATACACTACGCCGAAGCGAGATCTGAGGGGCGAGGTCATAAGGGCGAGCCTGGTGGTGGCCCCGATGATGGTGAAATGAGGCAGCTTCAGACGGAGGCTGCGGGCGCTGGGCCCCTTGCCGATGATGATGTCCAGGGCGAAATCCTCCATGGCCGGATAGAGCGTCTCTTCGACAGCCCGGCCCAGGCGATGCACCTCGTCAATGAACAGCACGTCGCCCTGGCGCAAGTTGGTGAGGATAGCCGCCAGGTCCCCAGCGCGCTCGATGGCTGGCCCGGCAGTGACCTTGATGTTGACGCTCATCTCGGTGGCCACGCAATGCGCCAGGGTGGTTTTGCCAAGCCCCGGGGGGCCATAGAAGAGAACGTGGTCCAGGGCCTCGCCTCGCCCTCTGGCCGCCTCGATGACGATCTTGAGGTTTTCCTTGATCCTGTCCTGGCCAATGAAATCAGCCAACCGCCTGGGGCGCAAGGACATGTCCAGAGCAACCTCTTCCTCTTTTAACTTTGGTGAGATCACGCGCTCTTCAGTCATAGTTTCCTCGCTTGGAGATGAGACTCATCTCTACACAAGCGATTATACCAGAAAGAGCAGAAAATGTGAAATCCCTCTTTGACAAAGGTGCCCATTAGTGATAAAATATGGGTCGGCAATTAGCTGGACGCTAATTGCCTATTGCTGAAACAAGGAGGTTAAAGCGTGAGTAAACTTACGGAGATTCGCTGGCATGGCCGTGCCGGGCAGGGCGTGGTCACCGCCGGCGAGCTACTGGCTGAGGCGGCGATGGGGGAGGGAAAATACTTCCAGTCCTTCCCCGACTATGGGCCGGAGCGCATGGGAGCGCCCATCAAGTCCTACACCCGCATCAGCGACGAGCCAATCGAGGTGCACCACCAGATCCTATACCCCGACGTGATTATCGTGGTCAATCCCAACCTGATAGGGGCGGTGAACCTCACCGAAGGGCTCAAAGAAGACGGCACTGCGATCATCAACACCCCGGATTCCCCAGCGGAGGCCCGCAAAAAGCTGGGACTGAAGGGCGGTAAGGTGGCTACCCTCGACGCCACGGGCATCGCCATGGACACGCTGAAGCGAGACATCCCCAGCACCCTCATGTTGGGCGCGGTGGCCAAGGTCACCGGCCTGGTGTCGCTGGATAGCGTAGCCCATACCGCCAAAGAGCGATTGGGGGAGAAGCTGCGTGCAGAGGTGGTGGAGGCCAACGTGGTCGCTCTCAAGCGGGCGTACGAGGAAGTGAAAACTGAAAACTAGAAACTAGAAGCTGGCAACCAGTTTTCAGTAACTAGAACAGGAGGAAAAAATGGCAGTGAATTTGGAAGCCGGTTGGAGGGAAGTCTCCATCGCCGGCACGATCTTCGAGGCGGGAAACTCGGTCGAGTACATCACGGGCACCTGGCGTTCGTTGCGCCCCGTGCGCGACGCCGAGGCGTGCACCCACTGCATGATCTGCTGGGTCTACTGTCCTGACTCGACCATTCTCGTCAACAACAGCAAGATGATCGGGTTTGACTACGATCATTGCAAGGGCTGCGGCATCTGCGCCGTTGAGTGCCCGGTCAAGGTGAAGGCCCACGTCTCCACCGGTCAACCAGGCAAAGTCATTCAAATGGTACCGGAGGTAACGAGTAACGAGGGATGAGTAACGAGTAATGCAGAAACTCGTTGCCTCATTGCTCATTACTCCCATTTAGGAGGAAATGAAATGGCAAAATCAAAGATCAGGGCACTGGACGGAGCCCATGCTGTAGCCGAGGCCATGCGCCAGATGAATCCGGACGTGGTGGCCGCCTATCCCATCACCCCCCAGACGGCCATCGTGCAGACCTTCTCCAAATTCGTGGCCGACGGGCTGGTAGACACCGAGTTCGTGGCCGTGGAGAGCGAGCACGCAGCCATGAGCACCTGCATCGGTGCCTCGGCCGCCGGAGGCAGGGTGATGACCGCCACCGCCTCGGCGGGGCTGGCCCTCATGTGGGAAGTGATCTACGTCGCCGCCTCGATGCGATTACCTATTGTGATGAGTGTGGTCAACCGAGCGCTCTCAGCCCCACTTAACATCCACTGCGATCACTCCGATTCCATGGGCGCCCGAGACGCCGGCTGGATCCACATCTACTCTGAAACTGGCCAAGAAGCCTACGACAACACGCTCCAGGCCATCCGCATAGCCGAGCACCCCGATTTGTTGCTGCCGGTGATGGTCATGCAGGACGGCTTCATCACCGGCCACGGGGTGGAGCGGGTGGGGGTGCTCAACGACGAGACGGTCAGGGGGTTCATCGGCGAGTACAAGCCCAAGCACTCTCTGCTCGACGTGGACAATCCCGCCACCTACGGTAGCTGGGACATGTACGACTTCTACTTTGAGCACAAGCGCCAGCAGACAGACGCCCTCTCCAGGGCCATGCCCATCATCGTGGAGATTGGCGAGGAGTACGGCAAGCTGACGGGGCGCGAATATGGCATCTTCGACGCCTACGAGATGGATGACGCCGAGATGGCCATCGTGGTCCTCTCCTCCACCGCTGGCACGGCCCGGATGGTGGTGCGAGGGCTGCGCAAGAAGGGGGTCAAGATCGGCCTCATCAAGCCCAGGGTCTTCCGCCCCTTCCCCGCCCAGGAGCTTGCTGAGGCCCTCGCCAACGTGAAAGCGGTGGCGGTGTTGGACCGCTCTGTCGTCTTCGGAGCGATGAACGGAGACGGCCCCGGCCCGCTCTACCTGGAGCTCTGCGCCGCCCTTTTCGCCGCCGGGAACACCACGACGAGGGTAGCGGACTACATCTTCGGCCTCGGCGGCCGCGACATCATCCCCGCCTACATCGAGCAAGTGGCCCAGGACCTGGCCGAGATGGCCGAGACGGGACAGGTGAAGAGCGCGGTCAGTTATCTTGGACTGAGAGAATAACCGTGAATTCGTAAATCGTGAATCGTAGATTCGTAAAGTTGGTACGAATCCACGAGTCTACGAATCTACGAGTCTACGAATCTACTGATACTCAAGGAGTAATGAAATGGCCATAAAGTTGAGAGAGATAGCGAACAAGGAGGAGCGGCTGGTAGCCGGACAGCGCTTCTGTGCTGGCTGTGCCGAGCCGATTTTGACCCGGCAGATCCTCAATGCTATAGACGACCCAGTGGTGCTATCCTGTGCCACCAGTTGCATGGAGATCGCCACTTCGATCTACCCCTATTCGTCCTGGCGGGTGCCCTGGATTCACAACGCCTTTGAGAACGCATCCTCGACCATCGCCGGGGCCGAGGCGATGTATCGCTCCCTGGTGCGTCAGGGCAAGATTGAGGACAGGGGGCTCAAGTTCATCGCTTTCGGCGGCGATGGGGCCACCTACGACATCGGTTTCCAATGGATCTCGGGCGCCTTTGAGCGAGGACACAAATTCATGTACGTCTGCTTCGACAACGAGGCCTACATGAACACCGGCATGCAGCGCTCCAGCGCTACCCCGCTTGGCGCTCACACCACCACCACGCCAGCGGGCACGGTCATCCCCGGCAAGCAGCAATGGCGAAAGCCCCTCACCGAGATCTTCGCCGCCCACCAGATCCCCTACGTGGCCCAGGCATCGCCCAGCCGCTGGCGCGATCTGATGACCAAAGCCCAGAAGGGCATCGCTGCCGATGGGCCGGCTTTTCTCAATGTGATCGCCCCTTGCCCCCGTGGCTGGCGGCACGAGCCCGAAGAGGCCATCCAGCTCGCCAAGCTGGCTGTGGAGACCTGCTATTGGCCCCTCTACGAAGTGGAGAACGGGAAGTGGAAGCTGAACTACAAGCCCCGCGAGAAGAAGCCGGTGGTCGAATGGCTCAAGAGGCAGGGACGTTTCCGCCACCTCTTCCAGCCGCAGTTCAAATACGTCATTGACGTGATACAGGCCAAGGTGGACGAGGAGTGGGAGAGGCTTCTGGAACGCTGTGGTGAGGCGTAACAGGGGGATAAGGTAACGAGTCAAACTCGTACATTCGTAAGATCGTAGATTCGTAAATTGGTCCACGAGTCTACGAACTTACGAATGTACGAATCTACCGATGTACCAATTAAGAGGACCCAATGGCTAACGTCTTTCAATCCAACCACCCCCTCATCCAGCACAAGCTGGCCCTCCTGCGGGATGTGGATACTGAGCCCAAGAGGTTTCGGGAGTTGGTCAGGGAGGTTACCTGGTTGCTGCTTTACGAAGCGACTGAGGACTTGACTCCAGTGGAGCGCCCCATCACCTCGCCCATGGGCAGCACGACGGGAAAAGTCCTGGTGGAGGAGATTGCCTTCGCGCCCATCCTGCGAGCCGGCCTGACGATGGTGGGGCCAGCACTGGAAATGATCCCCACCGCTCACGTCTGGCACATCGGCCTCTATCGGGAAGAGGAAACCTTGCAGCCTATCGAATACTACACCAATGTGCCCGAGCAGGCAACGGCCGAGGTGGTCTTCATCCTCGATCCCATGCTGGCCACTGGCGGATCGGCGGTGGCAGCAGTGGATATCCTCCGGAAAACTGGGGTTCGAAACATCAAGTTCGTGAGCCTCATCGCTGCCCCTGAGGGGATTGAGCGCCTCTCCAGCGCCCACCCCGATGTTCCCATCCACATCGCCGCCGTTGACGAGGGCCTGAACGACATAGGCTACATCGTGCCCGGCCTGGGCGATGCAGGCGATAGGCTGTTTGGGACAGGCTGACGAAAACTGCTATCAAGGGGCGTCCTCGCCCCGTCTGGTGGCCTTTTACCCCTGAAAATCGGGGCGGGGACGCCCCTTCGTAGCGAGGGAAAAAGGGGATGCCTTTTCTTCTGGTCTTTGTAGCAGCTTTCGCGCTGGCGCTTGTGCTGACGCCGCTGGCGCGGCGGCTGGGACAGCGTTACGGCTTCGTGGCCACGCCGGGGGGCAGGCGAAGACACGCCGGCACGAAGTCGAGGCTGGGCGGCCTGGCGCTATTCGTAGCCTTCGTGGCTGCGGCAGTGCTGGCCCAGTTCCTGCCAGTGGAGCGGCAGGATCCCAAGGAGCTGACCAGGCTGGTGGGGCTGCTCCTGGCGGGCACGTTCATCTTCCTGGTCGGAATCTACGATGACAAGCGCGAGCTCCGTCCATCTCCCCAGATCACAGCCCAGCTTGTAGCTGCCCTAATCGCCATCCAATTTCTGATCTTCATCGAATACGTCAACAACCCCTTCACTAATCAGCAGACGCAGTCATTCCCCTGGCCCTTCGTGGTAGCCTTCACCGTCTTCTGGCTGATGGGCATGATGAACACCGTGAATTGGCTGGACGGCCTGGATGGGCTGGCTGCAGGAGTGGCGGCCATCCTCTCGGCCGTGCTAGCCATCCACATGTACCGCGAGGGGCAGCATAGCGTGGCCCTCCTACCGCTGGCCCTCTTGGGCGCAACCTTGGGCTTCCTACCTTATAACTTCCGCCCCGCCAAGGTATTCATGGGTAGCTCCGGTTCATTCTTCCTGGGCTTCGTCGTTGGTGCCCTGGGCATCATGGCTGGGGCCAAGATGGCTACGGTGCTCTTGGTGATGGGCATCCCCATTCTGGACGTAGCCTGGCGCATCCTCGACCGATTGCGCCGAGGTCGCTCCCCCCTCGTAGGAGACAGGGGGCACCTCCATTTCCGCCTCCTGGACCTGGGCCTCTCCCAGCGCCAGATCGTTCTCCTCTATTATCTCTTCTGCTCTTTGTTCGGCCTCCTCGCCCTGCTCATCTCATCCCGCCTCTACAAATTCCTGGCGCTGCTGGTACTGGGGGCCATGACCTTGCTTCTCCTGTTCTTTATCTCCCGCAGAAGGAACAACGGACTGTAGGATTCAACGGACACCCCCCGGCTCAAAGCTCAAATACCAACTAAACTCAAAACCGGGCAGGGGTGCTTCGCTCCTGCCCGGTTTCGTTGGTCCGTTTGTCGTATCACCGCGGACTCGCGCCCACGTTCCTCATTCCTCGTTACTCGTCCCTCGCAACCTCAATATTCCACCAGCTTCCCCGTCAGTCTGGACACGAGCGCCTCAATGATGGCGATAGCCGCTATAAAAACGGCATCCACCGCAATTGTCAGGCTAAAGGCATAGGCCAAATAACTCAGGCCGGCCAAAGAGGCAGTCGCCACTACCTCCGGCACGATTCGACTGATCTCGCCGAAGTCCTGGCGCACCCAACCAGTCAGGTAAACAAAAAGAGCCGCCAGGCCCATGAACAGGAGAACCGGCCTCCAGGGCTCGCGATCGGTCTCGCTGGGCAGCATGGCATTGGATACGGCGAAGATGAGGTAGAGCCAAAGCCAGAAATCGGGCGTTTGAAGATGGGTCAGGAGGCTTTCCCAAACTGGCCCCCCTTCTCCGTTGAGCAAGACCTCTCCCACGTCGCCCAGGCCCAGGATCAGTTGACCGATGATCAGAATCGCGATGCTGCCGCTGATAAGGGGAGCCAGGCCGATCAGGCTGGCCCGCAGGGGATCGGTACGGGCCACTCTGACCGATCCCATGCGCATTTGTTTGCCCCGCCTCCTGGAAGGCCAAAGCGTTATCTTACCCGTCCGCACCCCCAGCAGCGTGGCCGCCAGCCAATGGCTCAACTCATGGATGATGATGCCGGGCAGCAGCAGCACGAAGTACATAAACATGGCTGCGTCGTTGTCCCCAGCAAGGAGCAATCCCAGCCCCTGGACGTGCCGGTTTATCCAGCGTTTCATAAAGAACAGGGGGACAAGGGTGGCGACGAGCCATACCAGTGGGGTCCAGTTGCCAAACATAGCAGTTGGAAGTTGGAGGTTAGAAGTTGGAAGTTAGAAGGTGTTCCAACATCCAACATCCAACCTCTAACCTCTAATCTCCAATCTCCCCTTCACCTGGGCCGCGATGCGCACGATCTCTACGAAATCAGCGGCTTTCAAGCTGGCTCCGCCCACCAGAGCGCCATCTATCTCCGGCTGGGTCATGAACTCGGCGGCGTTGGCAGGCTTGACGCTGCCGCCGTACTGGACGCGCACTGCTTGAGCCGTGGCTTCGTCGTAGAGGTCGGCGATGGTGCCGCGGATGGTGAGGCCGATGACGGCGTTGGCCCCGGCACCGGTGGCCGCCTTGCCCGTGCCGATGGCCCAGATGGGCTCGTAAGCGATGATCAGGCTGCGCACCTGCTCAGCTGTGAGGCCCTCCAGGGCCGCGCGCACCTGGCCGGAAACCCACTTCTCGGTCTGGCCAGCCTCGTACAACTCCAGGCTCTCGCCCACGCAGACGATGGGGATCAAGCCGTGGGCGAAAGCTGCTTTGATCTTGCGGTTGACTCCCTCGTCGGTCTCGCCAAAATATCCCCGCCGCTCCGAGTGGCCAATGATAACGTACTGGCACAGCCCCTTGAGCATCAGGGGCGAGGTCTCGCCAGTGTAGGCTCCCTTGTCCTCCCAGTGCATGTTCTGAGCCCCTAGCTTGATGGTCGTCGGCTTCAGGAGATCGGCCACGGCGGCCAGGGCAACAGAGGGCGGACAGAGCACCCTGTCCACGCAACGCACCTCGTTGAGCCCCCGCTTCATCTCTCTCACCAGGCTCACGGCCTCGTCAATGGTCTTGTTCATCTTCCAGTTGCCAGCGATGATGGGGGTACGCATATCTCCTCCCTATTTGTCTTCTAGCGCTGCAAGGCCAGGCAACGGCTTGCCTTCAAGAAACTCCAAACTGGCGCCGCCGCCGGTGGAGATGTGGGTCATCTTGTCCGCCAAGCCCGCTTGTTTTACAGCAGCAGCGGAGTCGCCGCCGCCGATGATGGTCGTGGCCCCGCTCTCGGCCAGGAAGCGGGCGATGGCCTCAGTTCCCGCCGCGAACCTGGGGAACTCGAAGACGCCCATCGGCCCATTCCAGACCACGGTCCTGGCACCGGCCAGCTTCCGCTTAAAGAGTTCCACTGTCTCAGGCCCGATGTCCAGGATTCGCCAGTCCTCTGGTACCTGATCCACAGGCACTACTTTTGAGTTGGCCTCGGCGTCGAACCGATCTGCTACCACCACGTCAACGGGCAGGGATAGCTTCTCGCCCGCCATCTCCAGCGTCTCCCTGGCCACATCCAGGCTATCGTCCTCCACCAGCGACTGGCCTATCTCGCGGCCTTGAGCCTTGAGGAAGGTGTTGGCCATACCACCGCCGATCAGCAGGCCATCCACCCTGGTCAACAGGTTGTCAATGACGCCGATTTTGCTGGAGATCTTGGCCCCGCCCAGGATGGCCACGAAGGGATGCTCTGGAGCGGCCAGAGTCTGGCCCAAAACGGCTATCTCCTTCTCCATCAAGAAGCCTGCTACAGAAGGCAGATACTCAGCCACTCCGACGGTTGAGGCGTGGGCGCGGTGAGCCGCGCCGAAGGCGTCGTTGACGAAGACGTCGGCCAAGGAAGCCAGTTTCCTGGCGAAGGCGGGGTCGTTGGCCTTCTCCTCGGGATGGAAGCGGGTGTTCTCCAACAGGATGACGTCGCCTGACCGCATTTCCGCCACCGCCGACGCCACCTCGGGTCCGACACAGTCATCGAGCTTCCGCACCGGCCTGCCGAGCAGTTCCGCCAGGCGATCAGCCACGGGATCGAGGCGCAGCTCGCTTACCACCTTTCCCTTGGGGCGACCCAAATGGGACATCAGAATGACCTTTGCCCCATGCTCGAGCAGATAATTGATGGTCGGCAAAGCGGCTCGGATCCTGGTATCATCAGCCACCCTGCCATCAGCCAGGGGAACGTTGAAATCCGCCCGCACCAGAACCCGCTTGCCCGCGACCTCAACATCTCTAACTGTCTTCTTCATCTACTCTTCCCCGGAATTGGAGGTGGGAGGTTGGATTATTATCCAACTTCCAACCTCTAACCTCCAACCTCGGCTATGTAGTGGAACAGGTCGGCCACTCGGCAGGCATAGGCCCACTCGTTGTCGTACCAGGCCACCACTTTGACCAGATTTCCTCCCATGACCATAGTGAGTGGAGCGTCCACAATGGACGAGCGCGGATCCCCCTTGAAATCTACCGACACCAGGGGCTCCTCGGACACTCCCAGGATACCTTTCATCTTCCCCTCGGCCGCCGCCTCGAAAGCGCTGTTGATCTCCTCCGCCGTCGTATCCCTGCCCAGCAGAGCCACCATGTCAACGATGGAGACGGTGGGGGTGGGAACGCGCATGGCGATGCCGTCGAAGATGCCCTCAAGGGTCGGGATGGTCAGCCCCGCTGCCTTGGCTGCTCCAGTGGTGGTGGGAATGATGCTCAGCGCCGCCGCCCGCGCCCTCCTCAAATCCCTGTGGGGCAGATCCAAGATGCGTTGATCGGTAGTGTAGGCGTGGATGGTGGTCATCAGCGCCTTCTCGATGCCGAACGTATCGCTGAGAACCTTGGCCACCGGAGCGACGCAGTTGGTGGTGCAAGAAGCATTGGACAGGATATGGTGCTTCTCTGGGTCGTACTCGTCCTCGTTCACTCCCAGGACGATGGTGACGTCGGGGCCCTTGGCCGGGGCAGAGATGACCACCTTCTTGGCCCCTGCCGTCAGATGCATGGCTGCCTTTTCCCGCTCCCTGAAGATGCCAGTTGATTCCAGGACGAAGTCTACCCCCATCTCGCCCCAGGGAAGCTGGGCAGGGTCGCGCTGGGAGAGGAATTTGATCTCCCTGCCATTGACCACCAGGGCATCGTCCTTGACCTCCACCGTGCCGGGAAAGTGGCCGTAGTTGGAGTCATACCTGAGGAGGTAGGCCATAGTGGACAGATCGCCGATGTCATTGACGGCCACCACCTCTAGCTCATCGGGGTAGTAGTCCAACAGAGCTTTGAGAGCCTGTCGCCCGATGCGTCCGAATCCGTTGATTCCAATTTTGACTGTCATTTGTAACCTCCTTTGTGAAATTGGCAGATTGGCACTGGGGCACCACTCACCAGTTTATCTTGAGAATAGTAGAAGTTCATTAGACTACGGGCCAGCTTTTGGGGGTCATGCCGCCAGGGCTGCCGGGGATCAATCACGTCCGCTGACACGACTTGATAGCCTCCCTCGGCCTCATGCTCCAACGACACTAATTCCGTGTTGGGGTTGAGTTTCACGTTGAAGTTGTCGTTCACCAACACGTGGTGAAACACATCCCGCCCGACGTGGCGCTGCAGTGCCTCTACGTGCTCCCCCACGCTGAAGCCATCGGTCTCCCCTCGTTGGGTGGCCACGTTGCACACGTATATTTTCGAGGCGCGGGAGGCGCGGATGGCCCTGGTGATATCCTCCACCAGGAGATTGGGCAGTACACTGGTGAAGAGACTGCCTGGCCCGGCAACGATGAGATCCGCTTCCAGGATGGCTCGTATGGTCTCAGGATAGGCCCGCACTTTGTCGGGCAGCAGGAAAACTCGCTCAATGGGCAATTCGGCGGCAGTGATGCTGGATTCGCCCTCCACCCGGCTGAGAGCGCCCGCTGCCTCATCCTCGCCCCGCAGGTCAGCACAGAGGATGACGTTCTTCAAGGTGGAAGGCAGGATGCGCCCCTGCACGGCTAACACCCGGCTCGATTCGAGGATGGCTCGCTCAAAGCTGCCCGTCACATCGGCCATAGCGGCGATGAACAGATTGCCGAAGCTGTGGCCGTTGAGGCTGTCCACCCCACTGAAGCGGTATTGGAAGAGTTGGGTGGTCAGCGATTCGGCGTCGGCCAGGGCGGCGATGCAGTTGCGAAAGTCGCCAGGGGGGAGCACCCCCAACTCACGGCGCAGGCGGCCAGAACTGCCCCCATCGTCGGCCACGGTGACGATGGCCGTGATGTTGGAGGTGTATTCCTTCAAGCCCCGCAGCAGGGTGGAGAGGCCCGTCCCCCCGCCGATGACAACCACCCTGGGGCCCCGGCTGAGGTGGCGATGCTGATAGACCGTCTTCGCCACCTCCTGGCCCGGCCGCAAGAAGGGCGCCAGCAGCGAGCGGCTCAGTTGCACCACGGCGATCATCACAGCAACTAAGCCCAGCCCCCCGACCAGAGCAGCCCGGGCCAGGCGGGGAACAAACTGCAGGGTGAGATAGTAGAAGACAACTGACAGAGGCTGTTGCCGATAGACGTTGACCAGAAAGTAAGCAAAGCCCAGACTAATGCAGGTAATGCCCAGCATGAGCAAGAGCAGCCACCGCTTCACGCCCATGCCTGGATAAAGCCATCGCCAGCCAGAGCTCTTCTTGGGAAGAAATCTCATGCCCATCGCCCCTCACAAACACCTGCTTCGTATTATAGCCCAACTAGCCCGTCAAGTCAAAAACGAACCCGACCTGCGCACAAGTCGGGCTCATAAAAATGGATCAACACGGATTTGAGGGGCAAAAATGCTCAAAGGGGACGAGAGTCCCCGTCTTTGACCCGAAATGCAACATTATTGACTCGTTTCACGACACAGGCTTGCATCCGCTCAGAGCGTGCCCCATAAATCCGCGTTGGGCCATGTAACACTATCCAGCTACTCACGGTTTGGGCTCTGGGTCTCGGTCCACCAGCGGGTTAGCTGTTCGATCACCGCCTCTTCGATCTCCTGCATCGAATAGCCCAGACTCAGCGCTTCGACAAAAGGCTTGCTGAACATTGACCCTAGCTTCTCGCGGCGCACCCACACCAATTGCAGCCGATTGGGCTGTTCAGAGACGAAAGTGCCTCGACCCTGTTGAGTGGAGATTAATCCATCCTTACTCAACTCTCTGTAGGCATGGGCCACCGTGCTGCGAGCAACCCCCAAATCCACCGCTCGCTGCCGGATGGCGGGCAACCGTTCGCCAGATCTGAGTCTACCTGTGGCTATCAGATGCTTGATTTGATCAACGATTTGCAAATAGAGCGGAGTCCCGCTCCGACGGTTAACCTGAATGACCATAACTGCTCTCCGAAAGATTGGATAGTACAATCATATCGGTATTCGATCTTTTTGTCAAATTGCATCGGCAAGGGCATTTGCCAATCGAGCCAAATGATAGTAAAATATGGTTTGGGTGCGTTTCATTTCGGTTGAGGATAGACTTCGGAAGTCTTGTCCAACTCATTTGAAGCACACCCATATGAATTAGGCCAGGAACTAAACGTGTTGAATGGAAATTAGTACTGAGAGGTAAGACTTGATCAAACCCTTCGATGTTCGCAATGTCCCCTTGGTTAACAAATTGCAGGATCAAGGCCTGCTGCTTAACCTGGAAGAGACATTGACTCAAACATATAGACCGCTCTTAGCAGCGCTGGCTGGGTGGCTCCCCTTACAAGAGGCAGGGGTCTCTACCTATGTGTGCGATGAGATGGAAGGGGATCGGCGAATGACAGGCTTCGCTCAGGTGCGCCTGAGAAAGAGAGCCGAAGCCGATGTGGTCTATTTGGCCCCTTCCCTGTCAGCGGCTGGAGAAGCCATGACCATCTGGCGGCGACTGTTAGAGAAACTGTGCCGTGAGGCCGGGGAGCAGGGTATCCAGCGCATCTTTGCTCGCCTGCCTGAGGATGGGCCCGAGGTCGCAGCTTTCCAACTGGTGGGTTTCAGCATCTACACCCAGGAAGACATCTTCCGCCTGGCGAAGATGCCACCCGGTCTGCCTAGCCCTGAAAAGAAAACCATACGCCCCCAGCAGCCCGCCGATGGCTGGGGACTGCAAGGACTCTATGCCGCCATTGCCCCTCGCCTGGTGCAACAAGCGGAGAACTTGACGGCAAAAAAATGGGGGGCTACACCTGGCCCGTGGCTGAGGCCAGCCAGACACGAGGGCTGGGTGCTGGAGGATAAGGGAAAAGTCATAGGCTACGCGCGGATTCGCCAAGGACAGACCGGCCATTGGCTGGAAATGCTCCTCCATCCCCAAGCCTACGAGCGAGCCGACGAGCTCGTCGGCCAATCGCTTTCTCTCCTGGCAAAATACCCGCCCCGCCCCATCTACTGCTGTTTGCGAAGGTATCAAGGTGGGATTAGGGTTCCGCTCGAGGCCCAGGGTTTCCAACTCTTCGCCAGCCAATGTGTGATGATCAAGCACACTACCGTCCGGGTTAAGAAGCCAGTCTTGAAACTGGTGCCAGCCCTGGAGAAGAGAGCCGAGGCAGCCACCCCGATGATGAAAACGCAAGGAAATATCAAATGACCAATGAGCCAATGACCAATTGGCCAACCTCTGACGCACGGCCCTTCGACAAGCTCAGGACGCGGCTTGAAGACACTGTCCCCAACTCGACCACGGCTACGCTTCAACCATCCGACCACCACATGCAACAAATGAAGATAACCGATGACCTGGAAGTACTGTTAGCGGTTCTGCCACCCCACATCGATCAGGTGCTTCAAGAGGCAAACGAGGGCGATGACCTGCTGGAGATCGTGTTGGACCTGGGACGCCAACCGGAGGCGCGTTTTATCAACCACGAAATCACCCTTGATGAGAACGAAGTCACCGTGAAGGAAATCGAGCACGTGGTCTCCCGCATCGGCGAGTTCGATGGCGATAACCGGGCGGGGCTCGAGCGCACTCTGCATCGCATCTCGGCCATCCGCAACCGCAAGGGGGACATCGTGGGCCTCACCTGTCGCGTGGGGCGAGCTGTCTACGGCACCATTGACATCATCCGAGACATAATCGAGTCGGGCCAGAACATCCTTCTCCTGGGCCGGCCGGGGGTGGGCAAAACGACCATGCTGCGGGAGACAGCGCGTGTCCTGGCCGAGAAGAAGCGAGTGGTCATCGTTGATACCTCCAATGAGATCGCCGGCGACGGCGACATCCCCCACCCTGCCATAGGCCGGGCGCGGCGCATGCAGGTGGCCAGCCCCTCCCTCCAGCACGCGGTGATGATCGAAGCCGTGGAAAACCACATGCCAGAGGTGATCATCATTGATGAGATCGGCAGGGAACTGGAGGCGGTCGCCGCTCGCACCATCGCCGAGCGAGGGGTGCAGCTCATCGGCACGGCCCACGGCAACACCCTGGACAACCTGATGATGAATCCCACCCTGGCCGACCTGATAGGCGGCATCCAGAGCGTTACTCTCAGCGACGAAGAGGCCCGGCACCGGGGCACCCAGAAGTCCATCCTGGAGCGCAAGACCCCGCCTACCTTCGACGTGGTGGTTGAGATCCAGGATCGGCAGCGCCTGGCAGTGCATCATAACGTAGCGGCTGCCGTGGACGCCATCCTGAGAGGTCGCTCGTTGCCCGCGGGGATCCGTTATCGCGATGAGCGGGGGGAGGTGCAAATCGAGGAGGCTACACTCCCACCTCCCAGCTTGGGGGAAGGCCCCATCCGCCCCCCATCCAAGCCCGCTGCCCCTCTAACTGCCCTACACGTCTATCCCTACGGCATAGCTCGCAATCGCTTGCATCAGGCTGCCAGCCGCCTCCACCTTCCTGTGGTCATCGTAGACGACCTGGAAAAGGCTGGAGTGGTAATCACCCTGAAGCAACACTATCGCAAGCGCCCCCGGGTCATCGCCGACGCAGAAGAGGAGGGCATCCCCCTCTATGTCCTGCGCTCCAACACCATCAAACAGATGCAGAGTTGTCTGGTGGATATCTTCGGTCTGAAAGTAGAGGAGACGGACCCCTTCGCCATAGCGATACGTGAGACCCAGGAGGCCATCCAAAAGGTGCTGGCTGGTGCCAACTCAGTAAGCCTCTCTCCTCAGAATGCCTACATCCGCCGCCGTCAACACCAGATGGCTCGCCAGGCGAATCTCATCTCCCGCAGCCGTGGCAAGGAGCCGAGGCGGAAGGTGAGGATTTATCGGGAGTGAGGGAAGAAGAGAACTTGAGTTTATTCATCACCTTCGAAGGTCCTGAGGGCAGCGGCAAGACAACGCAGATAGAGCTTTTGAGCGAGTATCTTGAAGAGAAGTGCTACCCTGTGCTGGCCACCCGTGAGCCGGGGGGGACGAGCATCGGCGATCGAATCCGAGCCATCCTCCTCGACCCCCAAAACACCGAGATGCTGCCCGCTAGCGAGGCTCTGCTCTTCTCCTCGGCGCGGGCTCAAATAGTCAACCAGGTCATCCGCCCCCACCTGGCACGAGGCGGCATCGTCCTCTGCGACCGCTACGCTGATTCGACCCTGGCCTACCAGGGATACGGCCACGGCCTGGATCTGGAGACGCTGCACACCATTACCGCCCTGGCCACCGAGGGGCTGAAGCCTGATCTGACAATCTATTTGGATATTGAAGTCGAGGAGGGGTTGCAGCGCAAGCTGACGGCGCACAAAGCGGGACAGGCAGAGTGGAACCGCCTGGACCAACAGGAGGCGGCCTTCCACCGCCGGGTGAGGGAGGGTTACCTGCAAATGGCGACCAGGGAACCAGACCGCTGGTTGGTGATTGACGCTACCCAGCCCGTGGAGGCTATCCAGGCCTCGATCAGGGCCGGGGTGGAAGCGAAGTTGGATGTCGGATGTAGTCGCTAAGCGGGGAGGGTAAATGAGATGAAATTAATAATAAGCATTGTTAACCGCGACGACGCCAGGGGATTGGTCGGGGCTCTGCTAAGAGAGGGGCACCGAGCTACGCTGGTCAGCACGACCGGGGGCTTCTTGCGGGCGGGAAACACGACCATCTACGTGGGCGCCGAGGATGAGAAGGTAGACGAAGTGCTGGGGTTGATCAAGGAGAACTGCCACACCAGAACCGAGTACGTCAACCCCTTACCACCCATGATGGAAGCAGGAGAGTTGTATATACCTACTCCTGTAGAGGTGCAGGTAGGCGGCGCTACCGTCTTCGTCGTTGACGTGGAGCGTTACGAGAAGCTCTAGCTACTAAAACTCGCCTTCGGCGCCTAGCTCGCCTCCCAGATCGGGCATGGACTCCTCGATGTCCTCCGGGTTCTGCCCGGACTCCAGCCTGTCTATGACCTCATCGAACTCAGGCCCCAAGTCCTCGCCCATCTCCCGGCTCATCTTACGCATCCAGCGACCCATTGATTTTGGATCGTCCTCGTCCAGACCAGCCAGGCTGCTGGGGTCGGCCAGGTCATCCAGGCGGCTCTCCTCGGACCTGATCATAGCGACGCGAGAGACCAGGCGAGTCAAGTCCTCTCTGCCGCAGAAAGAACAGCGGGGCGAGGTCTTCTCAACCTCCGAGAAGCTCCGCCAGAAGAGGGTCACCCGCCGCCCACATTCGTTGCAACGATACTCATAGATTGGCAAAACCATTCCTCCTGAAGAATAACGAGTGAAGGGAATGAGTAACGAGGAGTTGACCCTCATCACTCGTTGATTACCGTAATTATAGCTCAAATCGCTCCGGAAATCAAGTCGAAACCTGGATATTAGATATTGGATATTGGAATATCAAGCCCAACGGAACCCAATCTTTATCACTTCGAATCTAGTCCCCTATTGGTCGTCATCTCCGGCCCTTCAGGCGTAGGGAAGGATGCTACCTTGAACCGCATGGAGGAGCTGGGCTATCCTTTCCACTTCGTGGTCACGGCTACCACCCGGCCTCGAAGGCCCAACGAGGTAGAAGGGGTGGATTATTACTTCGTCTCCGAGCGGGAGTTCGCCGAGATGCTGGAGAAGGATGAGCTCCTGGAACACGCCATCGTCTACGGCCAGCACAAGGGCATCCCCAAGCAGCAAGTGCGAGAAGCCCTGGCGAGCGGCAAGGACGTCATCATGCGCATTGACGTGCAAGGCGCAGCCACCATTCGCCGCCTCGTGCCCCAGGCCGTCTTCATCTTCCTCACCGCTTCCTCAGAGGAGGAGTTGATCCGCCGCCTGAAAAAGCGCAAAACCGAGACCCCCAAGGGCTTGAAGAGACGCATCGCCACAGCTTGGGGGGAAATGAAGCGCTTGGATGAGTTTGACTACATGGTAGTCAACCGCGACAGCCACCTCGATGAGACGGTGGAGACCATTGCCGCTATCATCACTGCTGAGAAGTGTAAAGTGAAACAGCGGAAGATCGAATTGCAAGGAGGCGTTCGATGGGAGAAGTAAAAGCAGGAGGTGTCCGACAGTCCGTCATCGCTGGCAAGTGGTACCCCGGCCAGCCCGATGTGCTGCGTCGGACGCTGGAGGGCTATTTGGCGGACGCCGAAAAAGTGAAACTGGAAGGGGAGTTGAAGGCTCTCATCAGTCCCCACGCTGGCTATGCCTATTCCGGCCCCACAGCAGCCTATGCCTACCAGCAATTGGAGAACGGCCCTGCTTTCGAGACCGTGGCCGTCCTCTCACCTCTACACCAATCGTATCCGGGCCGCTTCGCCGTCACCAAGGCCAGCCACTATGAAACCCCGCTGGGGCTGGTGGAGGTTGATGCCGAGTTGGTGGAAGCTCTGGGCAAAGAGGTAACGTTGTACCGCGCAGGGCGCGACGGCGAGCACTCATTGGAGATCCAGCTCCCCTTCCTGCAACAGGTTCTAGGCACCTTCACCCTGCTGCCGGTGATGTTGGGCGAACCCCTGACCAACGACCGAGGTCTGGCGGCTTGCCGCGAGTTGAGCGCGGCTTTGGCCAAGCTGCTGCGCGATAGGGAAGCGCTCATCGTCGCCAGCACCGACCTGGCACATCTCTATGACTACGACGATGTCGTGCGTCACGACAAAGTGGTGATCGAGCTGGTGGAAAGCTTCGACATCGAGGGGTTGGCTCAGGCTCTCATGGAAGGCCGCTGCCACGCCTGCGGTGGGGCTCCTGTAGTGGCCGCGCTGCTGACAGCGCAAGCCCTGGGTGCGAACCAGGCCAAAGTGCTCCATTACACCAACTCCGGCGACGTGACCGGCAACCGCCGGCCCGGCAGCTACACCGTCGGCTACATGGCGGCAGCCGTTTATCAGGTCTAGCCGATTTTGGACTTTGGATAAAGTGGGAGAAACCAGGTTTTTCCGCTTGAGAGTGTCTGCCGGGGCAATGAAAACGCCCGCATTTGGCAGAAGTTTTGGACACAAAGGATTCTAAAAACCTGGTTTCTGACTACCTCTGTGCGTTTGTCCAAACTCCAACTATTTGATGCCATGACTTATGCTGAAGTAGTCGTCAGTACCCCCATCCGGCGACAGGTAATCTCAGGCCAGGAAGAAGAAGGCCCTGAGAACAAATACGGCCCTTTGAGCCTCGCCTTTCATTATTCCATCCCGCCCGCTCTACAAGAGAAGGTGGCTATCGGCCAACTGGTGCAGGTGCCCTTCGGCCCCCGTCGCCTGCAGGGCATCGTGGTGGGCCTGACCGACCGGGCCGCTGTGCCCGAGACCAGGGACATTGAGGAAGTATTTGACTCCGAGCCTGTCGTCTCTCCGGTACAGATCGAGCTGGCCCGCTGGATCAGCGGCTACTACCTGGCTCCCCTCATTCACTGCCTGCGTCTGATGCTGCCACCCGGCCTGGAGCGACGCGCCGAGCTCACCGTGGAGCTGAAGGCCGATGCTCCTATCCCCCCCGACCTGATGCCAGAACAGCGCGAGGTGATCGAGTTCCTGCGCCAAGAGGGCAAGCAGCGAGTTGAAGACGTGGCGCGGGCCCTTGAGATAGAGCGCCCGCGCCCGGTCGTAGATCAACTGGCTCGCCGAGGGGTGATCACCAAGCGCTGGGGGCTTGCGAAGCCCCAGGCAAGACCCAAGAAGGTCCGCTTCGTTCGTCTCATCGCCGACGAGGAGAAAATAGCCCAGGCCCTCCCCCGGTTGGGCCATTCGTCCAAGCAAGCCGCTATACTGGAATTTCTATCCCGCAGCGAGGACCCTCTGCCCACTTTGTCCGATGTCTGTGTCAAGGTCAGTTGCTCCCCAGCCCCCGTCCGCGCCCTGGCCGAGAAGGACCTGGTGCAGATCACCGAGAAGCGTACCCTTATCGCCCCTTTGCTCTCACCCAGGGCCATAGACAAGGCTGTCGCCGCGCGCCTGCGCCGGGCCCCCAGGCAGGCGGCTGCTCTGGCCTTCCTGCGCGGCCGGCCCGATCCAGTGGAGTTGTCGCAGTTCTACAAAGACACAAATTGTTCCCCCTCCGTGCTACGGGAGTTGGAGCGGAAAGGCTACGTCCAACGCTTCGACGAGGAGCCGGTGGTCATCTTGCGCCTCCCTCCAGATGAGGTGGTGAACAAGATTGTCGAACTGCGCGGGGCCCAGAAGCAGGTGGCGGTGCTGGATTTTCTCCGGGGCGAGAAGGAGGCCATCTGGGTAAGCTGGGTTTACGCTGAGACGGGCTGCAACCTGGACACACTGAGGGACCTGTCCGCTCATGGCCTGATCAGCCTGGAGGAAAAGGAGGTCTGGCGCGACCCGCTGGAGGGCCGGGAGTTCGTCCTCGATGTGCCGCCGAGGCTGACGACGGACCAAGAGGCTGTTTGGCAAGTAATAAGTCAACAAGTAACGGGTAATGAGGGCCAATCCCCTGTTACTCGTCACTCGTCACTCGTTACTCTACTTCACGGCGTCACTGGCAGCGGCAAGACGGAGATCTATCTGCGCGCCCTGGATGCGGTGCTCAGGCAGGGAAAGCAAGCCGTCGTTTTAGTGCCTGAGATCAGCCTCACGCCCCAGACCATCCGCCGCTTCGCCGCCCGCTTCCCTGGCCGCATCGCCGTCATCCACAGCCGGCTCTCCCTGGGCGAGCGCTACGACACCTGGCGGCGCATCCGAGCCGGTGACGTGGACGTGGTCATCGGCCCACGCTCGGCCCTCTTTGCCCCCCTGCGTCGCCTGGGCCTCATCGTCATTGACGAAGAGCACGAGGGTTCTTATAAACAAGCACAAACTCCGCGCTATCACGCCCGCCAGGTGGCGGTGAAGCTGGCGGAGCTGGCGGGGGCGATGCTCATCATGGGCAGCGCGACCCCCGACCTGGTCTCCTACTACCGTGCCCAGCGGGGAGAATACAAATTGCTGCGCCTGCCGAAGCGCATCCTGGGTCATCGGCGGCGGATCGAAGAGCAAAGGGTGAGCTACAAGCTACCGGATACGAGTTTCAAGTACTTAAGCGGCGAGGCGTGTTATACCGAACTGCCGCCGGTGCGAATTGTTGACCTGCGGGAGGAGTTGAAGGCCGGCAATCGCGGGATATTCAGCCGCGCTCTTCAGAGAGCCTTGCGTGAAACTTTGGATAATAATCAACAGGCCATTCTCTTCTTGAATCGTCGTGGGGCGGCCACCTTCGTCATGTGCCGCGACTGCGGCCACGTCCTCAGGTGTAGCCGCTGCGAGGTGCCCCTGACCCATCACCTCCGCCGGCATGGCACTGGAGAACCCCAACTGGTCTGCCACCACTGCAACCGGCACGATCCGGTGCCCCAGGTCTGCCCCAACTGCGGGAGCAAACGCATCAAGTTCTTCGGCACGGGCACCCAAAGGGTAGAAGCCACCGTTCAGAAACTATTTCCCCAGGCCCGCACCCTGCGCTGGGATCGGGACACCACCGGCGGCAAATGGTCGCACGAGGCGTTCTTGCAGAGCTTCATCGAACACGAGGCCGACATCCTCATCGGCACCCAGATGATCGCCAAGGGGCTGGACTTGCCCCTGGTGACCCTGGTGGGGGTGATCGCTGCGGATACCGCCCTGCACCTGCCGGACTTCTGGGCCAGCGAGCGCACCTTCCAGCTTCTGACCCAGGTGGCTGGCCGGGCTGGGCGCAGCATCCTGGGCGGCCAGGTCATCATCCAAACCTATACTCCGGAACATTATTCCGTTCAGATGGCCAGCCGACACGACTACGCCGGCTTCTACGAAAAGGAGCTGGCCTTCCGGCGGGAGCATGGCTACCCTCCCTTCGCCAGGTTGGCCAAATTGGTCTACGTTCATCGGAACCAAAAACGTTGCCAGGAGGAGGCGGAGAAGCTGCACCGCATCCTCAGCAACAAAATAGCCCGCCTGGGATTGCCTGGCGCGGATCTCATCGGCCCGGCGCCCTGTTTCTTTGGGCGGTTGCGAGGCCAGTATCGCTGGCAGATCGTGGTGCGGGCCTCCGATCCCCAGGCCCTCCTCCGAGACGTGATCTTCCCGCGCGGCTGGCGAGTGGACATTGATCCTGTGAGCACGCTATGAAGATGTCATTACTGAAACGCAGAATTGCTTTTCCGACCATCCTGATCGTATTAGGAATAGCACTCCTGACTACAGGAAGCATAGGACTGGTGAGGAGTTACCTCGACCTACATGCGCCCGCCCCCTCTTTTCCCTCACCAATGGGAAGAGGTGAAGAGGGGAGGGTGACGACAGCCACGTCCATCCCTCCAACCCTCACCCCTTTGCCTCCGACAGCTACCCCTACCCCGACCGCTGTGCCTCCGACACTTCGGCCGGTAAGCAAAGCGACCTCAGTGCAGGCCCCGGCGGCTGAGTTCTCGCCAACTCCAGGCACTGTATCACTGCCTCCCACAGCCACGTCCTCACCGACTTTCACTCCAACCTCGACACCCACCCCGTCAGCCCCCCCCGCCGCCAGCGCCCCGCCCGATCGCATCGTGATCCCCAACATTGGCCTGGATGCTCAGGTCGTCCACGTGGGGTGGACGGTCACGGATGAAGGCGCCGCCTGGGATTCAGCCGATCAGGCCGCTGGCTGGCACCAGGGCTCCGCCTACCCTGGTCGCGTCGGCAATACCGTCCTCTCAGGACACCACAACATCAAGGGCAAGGTCTTTCGCTACTTGATTGACCTCGAACCCGACGACGAGGTGTTCCTCTACGTGGGAGATACAGCCTATCACTACGTCGTAACGGAGAAGCACCTTTTTGAGGAAAAGGGCAAGCCCCAGGAAGTGCGCCGTGCCAATGCCCATTGGATCGCCCCCACCGACGACGAGCGTCTCACTCTGGTCACCTGTTGGCCCTACACCTCCAACACCCACCGGCTGATCATCGTGGCAAAACCATACTGGAAGCTGAAAGCTAAAAGCTAAAAGCTGGATGCTGGAAACTGTAGGCTATATCTAGCATTCAGTATTCAGCTTCTAGCTTCCAGCATTTAGTATTCAGCTTCTAACTTCCAGCATACAGCAAAAGGAGAACCCGATGAACATCTTAGAAATACCCCTGATCGCCAGGACACGTCGCAATCACGCCCTGGAGCACGCCACCATCCACGTTCTGAGCGAGCACGAACCTCGACGGCCTTTGATGGGGCGCACCACAGACCGCGGCTTTTATCTGTTTGGAGAGGTGGAGACAGAGGAGGTAGCCACCGCTGTCTCCGAGGCCCTCGACCGCCTGCAGGGAGGTGAGCACTCCCTGGCTGTTCATCCCCGCTGTGGCACCAATTTAGCCACTGCTGGAGTGCTAGCCGGCCTCTCTTCTTTCGTAGTGATGTCGTCGGGGCGCTCCAAATCGCGCCTGGCCCGGCTGCCTCAGATCATCCTGGCTGCCACCATGGCCGTGATGGTGGCCCAGCCCTTAGGGCTGTCTATGCAGAAGCACGTTACCACTCTGCCAGAGGTGGAGGGAGTGACTATCGAGGAGATCACGCGCCAGCGGAGGGGGCAAGTTGTCGTTCACTACGTACACCTCGGTCAGCAGCCTACAGGTTGAAAGTTCGGCAAGGTCTCCTGACCGCAGCCGCTCTTGGGCTCGGTCAGAGACATTCGCCCAATAGAGTGTGACCATGACCAATGACCATCCGACCACCTGACCACCCGGAGGAGCTATGTTTTATCTGTTTCACGGCGAGGATGAGTTCTCTCGCTCCGAGACCCTGGCTGACTTCAAGAAAAAGATGGGCGACCCTGGACTGGTCGAGTTGAACACCGCCGTCTTCGATGGCCGCCGTGTCACTTTAGGCGAGCTTCAACATGCCTGCGGCTCTGTCCCCTTCATGGCCGACCGGCGCCTGGTCATCGTGGAGGGACTCCTCACCCATCTCGCATCCAGGGGAAAAAAGAGGAAGCCGGCCGCCTGGCAGGAAGAGTATTTGGAGAAGCTGACCCAATACTTAAAGCACCTGCCTGAGACAGCGCGCCTGGTCTTCGTCGAGGACAAGTCCATCGGCAAGAGCAATCCTGTTCATAAGTTAGCCCTGGCCGACGAGCGCGGGCACGTCAAGGAGTTCATGCCTCCCCAGAGAAGGGGGCTGAACCGTTGGATCGAGCAGCGGGTGAAGAAGAAGGGAGCGCAGATCAACGCCGCGGCCAATGCCACTCTGGCCGCCTTCGTGGGCAACGACTTGCGGCTGCTGGATCAGGAGATCGAAAAGCTCTCCATCTATGTGAACGGGGCGCATCCCATCAACGAGGACGACGTTCGCCTGCTGGTCAGCTATGTGCAGGAGGCCAACGTCTTCGAGATGGTAGATGCTTTGGGCCGGCGCGATGGTCAGCGGGCGGCCAAGCTGCTGCACCAGTTGCTAAACGATGGTGAGCACCCCCTGGCGCTGCTGGGCATGATCGTCCGCCAGTTCAGGATCATGATCCAGGTCAAAGAGCTGAGCGGGCGGGGGCTGAGCCAGCAGAACATGGCTACCCGGCTGAGACAGCATCCCTTCGTGGTCAAGAAAACGATGCGCCAGGCCATGAACTTTTCCATGGAACAGTTGGAGACCATCTATCGGAAACTGCTGGAAACCGACGTGGCCATCAAGACGGGACAGATGAACGAGGTGTTAGCCCTGGACATGCTGGTGGTGGGGTTGAGCAGAGAGCGAGAGTCGTAAGCCAGCGCGGTGCTGAACCATCGCTTCCACCCCCACCCCAACCCCCTTCGGCCTCGCTCAGGGCAGGCTCCCCCTGCCAGGGGGAGGGTGTAACGACGAAAAGAAAAGAAGCCATCGAGACCTGAGTCTCGATGGCTTCTTTTTGTATTGCCAACAACGGCAACCGTCAGTAGCTACGGAGTTTCAGTGGCCCTCTCTTGATCGTCTATCAAAGCATCAATCGGGTTAGCCTCTGAAGTGTTCTGAGCCTTCGTCCAGTCAATGACTGGCTGCCGCCACTGGATGGCCGTGTTGTAAGCGTCGGGGTCCTGCTCTCCGAACAGGAAGCCGTCGCCGCCGTCGTACATGAAGTCGTTGACCAGGACGTGGTAAGTCGCGTTCATGTCCAACGGCGAGCCGTCAGCAAGAAGCGTTACCGTATCCACGACCGTTTGGCCATCCTCTTCATGGTACGTATAGGTGAAGCCAGCCACAGCAGCGTGGCGAGCCTCCAAGTTCTCCACCAGTTGGGCGCCGGTGATCTCACAGTCCACGATGACGTTATCGAAGGGGAGTACACCCACGATATCGCCCAAGGTGATGTCCCCGGCGTCAATGCCAGCCCGGAACCCACCCGTGTTAGTCAGAGCGAAGTCACCCGCAGGATAGGCCCAGAGCCAGGAATCCGTCACGTAGTTACGTTGCTCCCAGGATCCTCTGTCTATCCCGTCTTCTGTGTAGCCGATGACCTCACCCAGGGCTGCATCTTCCTCCGCCTGCCAGAAGTCCACGATGGTCTGGACAGTGGCATCCGGCGTCACGGGGTTGCCATCGTCGGTCACGTACTCGTTGCGGACCAGCGATTGGGTGAAGTCAACCACGTCATGGGTCGTCGGGTCCAGGAAGAGGACCGTCTTGGCGTAGGTCTGCATGTTATCGCCACCACCTATGATGGGGATACCGTTGGTGTTGCGGGTACCCAGACGGTGGTCGTGGCCACTCTCCATCAGGTCTATGCCCAGATCGCCGACGTTCGCAGCTAGATTGGCCAAGCCACTCTGGCCGACGTGGGCCACCACGATGATCACCTCCGCACCCTCGGCCCTCATGTTCGGAACCTCACGCCGCAGGGCTGTCTCGTAGTCGCCGAAGTCAAGGTCGCCGATGTTCTTGGGATGGGTGCTCGTGGGAGTTCCCACAGAGGTCAACCCAACGATCCCCACCTTGACGCCGCCGACGTCCTTGACGATGTAGGGGGTCACGAAGTCGGCCAGGGTAGTGGTTCCTGAGTAGTAGATGTTGGCCGAGAGAAAGGGGTAGTCTGCCTCGGCGATCCGCTCGTTCAGGACGTCACGGCCGAAGTCGAACTCGTGGTTGCCGATGACGGATACGTCGTATCCTATGGCGTTCATCACTTCCACCATTGGCTCGCCCTCGAACCAGGTAGTGATGGACGGCCCCGTCCAGTTATCGCCGCCGCTGGTCAGCAAGTAACCATCAGCGTCCAGAGAGTACCCCTCGATTTCCGTGTACCTGGCCATCAGGTTGGCCGCCCCACCCTCGGTGACAGGCGATCCGTAGGCCGAAAAGGTCTGCAACCACCCGTGCTCATCGCTGGTGTGCAGGACGACCAGTGTCTCCAAATTTACGAACTGAAGCCGTCCTTCGACCACCGGTGCGATGGTGCCCATAGCCTTGACGTAGTCAATCACCGAATCGCGCACGTAGTACTGCGTGTCGGCAGTCATCTGGCCCAGCGGCCAGAGGGTCTCACCATCATCGTTGAAGTTGCACGAGCCAGCCGCCAGGTAGTTGACGCTGGACACGTTGTAGTAGGTATCCGCATCGGCGAAGTCAATCTCCGTGCCGTCGACGACCAGCGACACCGCGTTGTTGCCGTCGGGCAGGTTGGGATAGGTGTCATTGTACGTGATCACGCCACCCTCGTTGATGTCCAGCATACAGGTGGTGTAGTGCGAGTAGCCGCCGTATTTGGGATCAGCGTCGGCCTGGTACTTGTAGTACCAGTAGTTGCGGTACGCGCGTTCGAGGACGGCCTTGAGCTGCGGCCCGTTCATCTCCATCACCACCAGCGAGTTCTCGTACTTCATCAGCGTGTACATGTCGTCTATGGTCAGCGTGACGGGATTGGTCACCGTGGCACTCGCTGCTATGCTCTTGTTGGTCATAGCGCCAGAGAGATGGAAGTCCACGTCTATCCCGTTCTGAGTCAGTACGTATACCGCTGAATCAGCCTGCAGATTGGCACTGGTGGTCTCCTCGGTATAGGCTTCATCTCCCTCAATCGGAGCGGTGGTCTGCCCGATCTCTGTGCTGGTGTAGGCATCCAACTCGGCCTCGAACGGAGCCAGATAGGCGACCATGTCAGCATCGGTGCTCATGTCATTCGCCGGAAGCAGATATCCCTCCCGCAGCACGATCTCGTAGCCATCGGTGATGTTCCCGGTGAAGCCCACGTTGACCTTCCCCAGATATTGCGCGTACCTCTCTGTTTGGGCGATCAACGTCCCGTTCGGGTTGACAGTGGAGGTGATCATGACCGCCGGATCGAACTTGGTGTGACTGTGCGCGCCTATGATCACGTCTATCCCCGGCACCTGCTCCGCCATGGCCTTGTCCCTGTCGTAGCTCCCCTTATAGATGTCGTACCCGATGTGGGTCAGAGCAACCATCAGGTCCGGAGCCTCAGCAGCCTCAATCTGCGTCACCAACGACTGGGCCGTGAGAGTGGCCGGATAGAAGGTCAGCCCAGCGATGTTGCTCGGCAGCTCGTAGATCGGCACCTCCGGGTTGGTAATGCCGAAGATGGCTACATCCACGCCGTCCACGGTCATGGTGATGTAGTCCCTCACGTTGTCGGTGATGAAGCCGTAGGTGCCATCATCCTCCACGTTAGCCCCCAGTATCGGGAAGTCCACCTGCCCCAACATGGTGGCGAAGGTTGCCGGCCCGAAGTTGAACTCGTGGTTGCCCAGGGTCATGACGTCGTACTCCAGCATGTTCAGCCCTTCCGCGATGGGGTTGGGGGTGTCGTTGCGGAAGTACTGGGCGAAGGCGTTCCCCTGGAAGGTGTCACCCGCATCCAGCAGCAGGGTATCGGGGTTCTTGGCCCGCTCCGCCGCGATCTGCGACGCCAGGTAGGCCATGCCTTGGAGGGTGCCGTAGTAGGACTCGGCGGGCCAGCGGCCGTGGGTGTCGTTGGTGTGCAAGATGGTGATCAGCTTGTCCAGCTTGATGATGCGCCCCTCTACTGCCGGGCTAACCGGGGAATTGTCCCCGATGTACTCGGCTACCGCGTCGGCCAGCACCGCTCCAAAGTCGTAGGGGTCAATGGCGTTGTCGGCAAACATATCGTAGCCGTCACCACCGCGGCGCAAGAAGTCGTTGGAAACCAGCTTGTAGACCGCGTCCAGGTCAATGGGCTCGTAAGCACCGCTTGCGTTCTTGACATCCACGCTCACGACACGCGAGCCCGTCGCCAGGCTCGGATCGAAGTAATACCTCAATCCACCCACCTGCGCGAAGCGGCCACACTGATCCTCGTAGCAACTGATGCCGTTCTCCAGGGCGGCCCATACATCGGCCCCCGCCAGACCGAAGGTAGCGATCTGGTTGCCGTAGGGCAGCACCTCTAGCACCTGCCCCATGGTCACGTCGCCAGGGGGGATGCTGGCCCGGATACCGCCACCGTTCGTGACGCAGATCTGGGTGTCTTCCACAGCGGTCTCTTCCAGCATGGCATCGCAGATCAGGTTGCTCAGGTTGGTCTCCTGGCTGCGCACCAACGCTCGTGTGCCCTCCAGGTTCACCGCTGTCTCACCGATGATGGTGTTCTTCAGTTCCTCGATGGGCTCGGCGAATGTGGCCACGTCAGCCGCGATGGTGGCATCCTCAGCGAAGCTTTCGTCGATGAAGATCGGCCCGCCAGTGTAGCTTTGCACCTTGCCATCGGCGGTGAAGGCGACGTCGATGCGGCCCAGGTACTTGCCCCACTCTTGGGCGCTGACGATCAGCACCTTGTCACCAGCAGGAGACGTAACCACTGTGGGATAGGGCCCTGCAGCACCATCCATGTCGCCCAGCAGGGTGTGGGAGTGGCCGACGACGATGACATCAATGCCATCCACTGCCGCCGCCAGAGCCTGGTCCACACTGTAGCCGTTATGGCTCAGGGCGACGATCTTGTTGATCCCCAACCCCTCCAGCTCCGCCACGGTTGCCTCCGCCGACTCGACGACGTCATTGAAGACAACGTTGGGGCCGGGACTGGAGATGATGGGGGCCTCCTCGGTAGTCAGGCCAAAGACGCCGACCTGCTCTCCAGCCACGTCCAGAACGGTGTAGGCTAGGATGAGCCCGGCCAGAGTGGGCTCGGCAGAAGCGTCTATGTTGGCGCTCAGCACCGGGAAGTCGGCCAGGCCGATGAACTCTGCCAACGTAGCTGGGCCGGAGTCGAACTCGTGGTTGCCCACGGCCATGGCCTGGTACCCCAGAGCGTTCATGAAGTACGCCTCCTCTTCGCCCTGCCACACGTTGAAGTAGAGGGTTCCCTGGAAGGCATCGCCGGCGTCCACCAGGATGACGTTGTCGGTCTCAGCTTTCACCTGCTGAATGGCGGTGTAGCGCCGCGCCACGCCGCCCTGCAAGGCTTCTCCCCACGGCTGGAAGGATTCCAGGTGAGCGTGGGTATCGTTAGTGTGCAGGATAGTGATCTCTACTGCCGGCGGGGTGTAGCTCTTGAAGATCATCGGCAGGATGATCCTGGCCGTGACGTTTACGGTGTCGGCCTCCTCGAATTGGAGCAACTCCCCTTGCTCGAAGAAGCTGGCCGCCATGTCAATGTCGCCGCCCCCGACCGTTACCTCGACGGAGAAGCCGAACTCACCTCCCATGCCAGTGCCCAGGTACTTGGTCCAGACGATGGAGCAAACATCAACAGCGTCGTTGGAAGCCAGTTCCTTAAGAGCTCCCCACCCGCCAGAGGCGTACAGCTCGGCCAGTTCCTCGGGTGAGAACTTGCAGGGCATAGGCATCGCGCCACCGAACGCGCTCTTGGTCACATATTCGACCTTGGCGGTAAGGGGCATGATGGCCAGAGCGTCCATCTTGGTGCCGATGTTTTGCTCAATGGTGACGGTGTAGGTTAGCTCATCACCCTGTTCGGCACTGGTGGTATCCACATCGAAGGAAGCATCTAGCTCCTTCCTGCTGTTCCAGATGCGGACCTTGCCCCAGGTGTCGTCGTCTGCGGTCTCGATCAACTCCACGTGCCAGCCGTACTGGACGTCATAGTCACCCGGATTCCCGGTCCCACCATCGTAGCCCAGGCCGACGCCAGGCCCGAACCAGTAGCAGCTCAGAGCGCCAGTGTAGGGCCCACTCAAGTAAGGATCGCAGTTGAAGCGGAACTCTTGATCCCCAGTGTACCCAGGTGCCTTGAGGGGGTAGGATGCCGTGGACGGAACAACCGCGCTGGCGTCCCATTGCTTGGTCACCCACTTGAACTGATCCGCCGGATAGTACGACCCGCGGTTCACGTACTCAGCGCCCGGATAGTAGCCCATAGAGTCGTGGAACTCTCTCTTGGCTGGTCGGCCTGAGTAATCATGCTCCTGTGCGCCGTCCTGCGTGAAGTCTATCGTGTCATCCCAGGTGAACGGCGCGTCTCGCATCTGCCCACGGGAGGTCAGGTTGGCCCCCGTGTTGAGGTAGCCCATCGCCAGCAAGTCTGGGTCGCGGTACGGCTCAGGGTGCGAGTCCACCACCAGCATGCGGCCCTTGGGCCCGATGCTGGGGTCGTCGAACAGGTAGCTCCAAACCTCGTTGTCGGTGTAGAAGTTGTTGTTGTACCACACCAGCAGGTCGGTGTTGGCCGGACCGAAGCGCCAGCGCTCGTCGCCCAGCGCGCTGTCATAGCCGCCATTCTCACCCACGTTACGCCACTGTAGGTAGAAGTTCTGGGTGAAGGCCATCGTGCCGTCGCTGCGCTGCCAGGGATCCTCGTAGTCCCACTTGGCGTCGCCGCTTTCGGCATCGTCCTCGAAGAGGGTGCTGCCGTCCGCCGTGACCGCCACGTTGTCCACGAAGGCACCGGTGTAGGTGACGGCGAAGTCGGTCATGTACCAGAAGCGCAGATAGACGCTCTGGCCAGCGTAGGCGCTCAGGTCGAACTCCTGCACTTCAGGATCGGGCCAGTTTTCGTTCCAGTCGTAGAAACCACCCAACCCGGCCCCGCACAGGTCTTCGGGGAAGCCGTACTCCCCGCCGATCCAGCCCGGATCGGTCTCACACTGGGTGTTCTCGTTGGTGAGGGTATCCTCGACATTCCAGGTTTCACCGTCTTCCGAAACCTGCACCCACAGGAAGTCCCACCCACCACCCTCGATGTCGTAGACCAGGTCGAAGGCCAGAGTGGCCCCTCCAGCGGGGATGGCGATGGGGTCAACAGTGGTCATCGTGGCGTTGGCAAGGTCTTTCTTGCCGCCCCACCAGTAGTAGTCACCCTGCCATACGGGCACCGCCAGGCTGAGTATGCCATCCGGCAGTACGATCTTGGCCCCACGGTAGACGTCTTCTCCACCGGGGAAGCTGCTGGCCTGGCCCAGAGTGACTTCGTAGACCTGGTTGGGGTCGGTGACGACCAACGGGTCGAGCCAGCCCCAGTTGTCCAGGTGCCAGGGGTCCATCGCCGGCGGCTCATAGCCGATGGGATGGCCCGTCCAATCGTCGGCCATGGTCGTCCAGAAGCCGGCCGAGGTGTTGCCCTGGTCGTAGGCGTACAGGTCGTCGGCACCCAGGTTGTGCCCGGCCTCGTGAGCGAACACGCCGATGCCGCCGTTCTCTGGCATCATGATGTACGGGCCAGCGGCGATGCCAGGCGCCACCTCGTAGGCCGGGCTGACGGACGACGAGTGCGACCACACGGCGGCCTCGCCATAGTCGGTGCGGTTGAGCAGCGTGGTGCTGTCCTCCTCGCCGTAGCCGGAGTGGACGATCCACAGGCGATCAATGACGCCGTCGCCGTCCAGGTCGTAGTTGGCCCAGTCGAAGCCGGGGATGGTATCGCTAATGGCGTTGACCGCGTCCAGAGCATCCCACACCAGCGTCCCGGCGCTGCCAGCGCCGGGGATGGCACCGCGAGAGGTTCTGACGCCAGAGCGGCTGCCAGGACACTCATCGGCATCATACCACCAGGTAGAGTGAGGCACTTGCACCCAGCCGATGACGTCGCCAGTGACGGCATACAACCCGCCGGACATGTCGTCGTAGAAGTCTGTCACCGACTGGCCAGTGAAATCCTCGAGCACGGGCGTGCCGTCTTCCATGTCGAAGTCGAAGACGATGCCCTCGCCGAACAGGAAGTCGTCGAACCACTCATTGCTGAAGTCCTCGGTCCAGATGGAGTCGGCTGAGCGGTCATCCGGCGACACCACTCGCGGGATCTCGTTGTGCAGCGGTCCCGTGTAGGTGAACACCGTGGTCTGGGTGATGATGTTGGAGCAATCGCCGATGATAATATTATCATCCTCATCATACACGGCTTCGTTAGGATCGGCTCTGCCGTACGGATCCCAGGTGGAGACGCCCGCTTCCCAGGTGAATACGTCGGTGCCAGCGAACTCCACCAGGATCACCAGCACGCGATCGTCAGCGGCCAGGGACAAGGCATTTGCCTCGGCGGTTTGGCCAGCCTCCAGCAGCTCTTGCCGTTGGCGATTGCGCAAGTAGTCTTTGGGGTTTGGCTGGTCAATGGGCTTGGCCCGACGAACGGTGGGTCCCAGAACCACGTCCTCTGGCTGCTGCACCGTAACCGCCGCTTTCTCCCCTTCAGGGTACGGAGGGTTGGCCAGAGTCGGTGTGACTGTGGTCAGCACCATAAGCACTGCCACCACAATGGGTAATATCGTAAACCGTCTTTTTTGCATTTCTTTCTCCCTTTTTTAGTTTCTAGTTACGATCTTCTCGGCTTATTACGTTTGAGCTATTGCGCTAGCTATCACCCCCCTTCGTGTAGGTGTGACCGATAGAGCTGAAAACAAAAACGCCAGAATGGGCGAAGAAAAGCCCCTCATGGCGCAAACAGGCCTCCAGAGGAGTAACCATTGGTAAGAGTTGAGCTTTCATGCTTGTGAGGATAAGATAGCGAGGATCGCTGGCGGCTTTGGGTGCTCAACGTTGTGGACCTCCTTGAGCTTTTTGGTGGCAACTGTAATTATACTAAACAAGCAGAGATTTGTCAATTGGCCGTGAAAGCCAAAGCCCAGGCGAAAGTGCTCCGACAGTGTAAGTGGAGCTCCCTGCCGAGTTTGATTTCCAACGCATTTTGTGCCATAATATAGGTGATTTGGAGGTTGAATCATTATGGCCAACGAGCCTGATAGCCTTACCGGACGCGAACTGGAAGTCCTGCAATTGGTAGCCACCGGAGCCAGCAATCGGCAGGTCGCCCAGGAGCTCTTCATCAGCGTCAACACGGTAAAGGTTCACTTGAGAAATATCTTCGCCAAGCTGGAGGTGCAGTCACGTACCGAGGCCACCCTCTACGCCATCAAGGAGGGCTGGATTGAGGGCGTGCAGTTGCCTGAGGAAGAGGTAGCTGAAAAGCAACAAGTCGAGGCTAAACCTCGCTTGACCTGGCAGCTCGGGATAGCGATCGTGGCAGTGTCCCTGCTGTTGATCGCGGTAATCTCCCAGGCGATTATTCGTCTCCCCAGCAATCCGGCAGGAAGCGAAGCGACGCTGTCCGTAAGCGAAGCGGCGCTCACCTCTGAAGCAGTCGCCGCCACGGTGAGCGCTTCGATGCAGCGCTGGCAGTCCAGGGCTCCTCTGCCCATCCCCCGACGGGGGCTGGGTGTTATCGCCTATGAGGGCCACGTTTACGCCATCGGTGGGGAGTCGGCCGACGGCGTGAGCGGGGCGGTCGAGAGATACGATCCGGAGGCCGATGGCTGGACGCCCCTGGCCAACAAGCCCACCGCGGTGGCCGACGTAGCTACTGCCCTCATCGGGGGCGAGATCTACGTGCCCGGCGGGCGCATCCTCTCAGGAAGCCCAACCGCCGTTGTAGAAGCCTACAATCCGGAAACCGACACCTGGGAGACCAGAGCCTCGCTGCCGGTGGCCCTGAGTGCCTACGCCCTGGCCGCGCTGGAGGGCAAGCTGTATCTGTTCGGCGGCTGGGATGGTTCCGCTTACGTAGATACCGTCTACGAGTACGACCCTGCTCAGGACGTCTGGACGGCCAAGACCCCCATGCCCACCGCGCGGGGACTCGCTGGCGCTGCCGTAGCCGATGGCAAGATCTACGTGATAGGGGGATATGACGGCCAGGATGATCTGGCCGCCAACGAGGAATACGTGCCCAGCCAGGACGATGGGCAGGGGAATCCCTGGACAGAGAAGTCGCCCCTGCCGGTCGGGAGGGCTGGATGCGGTGTGGCCGTGGCCGCCAACATCATCCACGTCATCGGCGGCGGCTGGGAGAGAGAGGCAGCGGGCGGAGTCAAGTACAATGTGCGCACCGACGAATGGGAGACCTTCGAGGTTCCCGTGAGCGGGCAGTGGCGGAGCTTAGGCCTGGCCCTGGTAGACACCGAGATATACGCCGTCGGCGGCTGGAACGGGGACTACATGGACGCCAACCGAGAGTACACGGCCATCTTCACCGTGATCCTGCCCAGGCTTGAGTCGCGGTGATCAGTATCAACCAGGGTTTGACCTCCTGGCAGGGTAGAAAGTAGCCTCCGCTTACTGCTACATGACGGGCCGTGAAACGTGATGCGTGAAACGTGATACGCCGATGACGTTTCACTTTTCCATCGGTGACTCTGGTTTCATGTATATAGAAAAAGTCCCTGAACCTTGTTAGGTCCAGGGACTTTTTGATCTAGTAGAACAGTGAGGGTTGGCGCTACGGGGCCAGGCAGTTGTAGCTGTACTGCCAGTCGCCGTCGCTCTTGGCCAGGTTCTCCTCATTAACCACGCCAATGATCAGAGCAGCGCTGCTGGTGATGGTGCCTGAACCGCTCCACATGGTGGCGTGGGCTTCCAAGAACTGGTAGAACAGAGCAGAGTCACCCGGCTGCACGTTCGTGGCCGAGGCCGACAAACCATCGGAGTAGCTGACCGAGATGTTCGTCGCCACCGAGCCGACGTTCATCACTGTAAGCGAGGTGTCGTATCCGTAGAAGTCCCTGAACAGAGCCGGCGCTACAATTGTCATCGCCCCACTCGAAGCAGCGTTGTAGTTGGAGGCCTTGACAGACGATTTCTGAGCGACCACAGCTACCACGTCCGCCGCGCTGCTGGTGACAGTGGCGGACCCGGCCCAGTCGGAGGCATGGCCTTCAACTGCCTGGTAGAACAACCAAGACGAGTTAGGCCCCACGCCGGTCTTCGTCACTACGATAGCATCGCTGTAGGTAACGGTGATGTCCGTAGGCACCGATCCGACGTTCTGCACCTGGATGGAGCTGACATAGCCGTAGTAGTCATTGAAGACACCCGGTGCGTACAGGGTGGTGCCTCCATCGCTAGCGGAGAAGGCATTGTAGGTCTGAAGCACCGACCCATCCATGTTGTTGACCATGCCTGCCAAGTTAGAGCTTGACGTCACCTTCACCGAGCCGTTCAGCCCGCTGGGGATGCTGCCCGTGGTGGGAGTCAGCGTATCCAGCTCGACGATGGCCGAGGCGTTGGCTGCCACGCTGGAAGCTACGTAGGTGGCAATTGACGCGCCAGTGGCGTCAAAGAACTCGAAGGTGATATCCGCCGTTGCTCCAGCGTTCTGCACGACCAGTTGGCTGTTGAAGCCATAGAAAGCCTTCACCGCTACAGGCATGTACAATGCAGTAGCTGTCTCGGCTGCCCTGATGCCCGTGTAGCTGCCCCTCAGGATGCCGGGGGGTTGGTCGTAGCCCGCGCCGGAGCCAGCGTTCTCATTGACGATGGCCGCGATGTTGCGCTCGGAGCTGACCACCGCTGAGCCCCTGAATGAGGTAGCAGCACTATCGGGCAGGATAGAGGGGACGTAGTACGTTTTTGCATCCCCCGCGGCAATAGGTGTAGAGTCAACATAGGTGTACACCAAAGCGCCGCTTGTGTCGTAGAACTCGATGGTGATCGTAGCCGGCTGGGTGTCCAGGTTGGCCACCTGAATACCTGCTACCCACGAATCCGACCCATCCCCAGAAACCACTGCCGGGGTCAGGGCAGTCACCATCAGGGCGACAATCATCGCCAGCTTTAGAAACGTGCTTTTCTTCATAGTCTTCCTCCTCAAATATATTTTGGAACTTCTACTAAGTAGTTTAACATACAAACACTCGCTTGTCAATAGTACTTTCAGGCTATTCACTACATTCTGGAGGAACCAGGTTTCTAACCGAACTCCAGCGACACACAAGCAGGATGGCCAGAGTCCAAAACACCTCGCTCAACGTCATCCAGAGCCTGAAAATCAGCGCGATGGCCACCGCTATCCCAAAGGGCACGTAAGAGCTCAGCAACAGGGAAAGGGAGACCTCCCGAATGCCCAAGCCGGCAGGGATGAAAAACGCCAAGTGGCTGATCACTCCGGAGATCACCAGGAAGCTGGCCATCGCAGGCAAATGAGCCAACGGCACGGGGAAGATCATGTTGACCTGCAGGTAGAAGGCAAGCCCGCCGAGCAACCAGGCGAAAGCATAAAGAGCTATCCAGGTCAAAGAGTCTCGGCGCCTGATCAGGCTGATATTCTCAGCCCGTTTCTTCAAAACATACTTAAGGGCAGCACTGAATCCCGAAGGATACAGCACCACGAATCCCAAGGGCACCAGAAGCAACAGCAGATAATTGAGGGGGCCTGAATACGCCTGGCGAGAATACATCATCAGGGGCAAGTAGACGACCAGCCCTGAGAAAGCAGCCAGGGCCAACTCCCACAAGCTTCCCAGGGCAGTAAGCGACTTGGCGATCCCTTTCTTCTCGTAGAAGTAAGCTCTTCCCAGAACATACCAAAAAGTGCCGGGGATATATTTGGTGAGGCCGGAATAACAATAGATCTGCAGGTTTCCGCAGTAATCCGAGAATCCACCCAGGCGGCCAATGACCAGACTCCAAACACTGGCTACCAAGAGAAAGGAGACAGGATAGATGGCAGAGGAGGCCAATAGGTAGCGATAATCAATGTTCCACTCATACTGAGCAAGTTCATGCCAGTTACGATAAAGACCAAGGCCCAGCAAAATCAAAGAGGCTCCAGCGATAGTCACAGTAAGGATGGTCTTGGTGGCCTTCGTCTTGATCGCTCTTTTGATGGTATGTGCAGCTGTTAGATTTCCAAACATTTTTCCTCCCGAACGTAGAGAGGGATTTTAACTGCCGCTGGCCAAGACACGTCTACTCTTCCTCTCCACTCGACGGGCTATCTCTTTGATCGTTAAGATCACCCCGTGACGGCGCAAGAAGGTCCACAGCCGAAACACCGGTGAGCCCATGACCAACAGAATGCGGAGAACCTGGGGGTATCGTCGAAGTAAGCTGCTGTGGCTGAGGGTTCGAATCAGGTCTTTAGGGATCAATTCGACCTTGGTCATGTAATACGAGAGATCCCAAAACAACTCCTCAGGCGATCTTCGAGTGTCCAAGGCTTTGGTCCAGTGTTGAAGGGATTTCTGCTCCTGTCCCTCGACCTGTTCCTCGGATATCGCTTTCTGGGCCAAGGCCATGGCTGTCAGCGGCGTGCCCGGGAAGAAAGTAAGGGAGTGCTGATGGATCTGAAAAGGCCGCGGCAGACTCAACAACAAATCCAGTGTCGTCCGCCGGTCGGCCTCGCTTTCAAAGGGGTTATCCAAAAGAACATCATAAGCAGCTTCTACATCATGTTTGTGGAACCATTGGGCAGCCTGGATGATGTCTTCATTAGTATGCCCGGTACGGTTGTAGCACCGTCGGCGGACATCCTCTGATCCGCTCTGGATGCCCATGGCTGTGGTCTTCAGACCGGTGCGTTTGAGCAGACGCACCGTTTCCTCATCAATCATATTAGGATGGGTGTAGCACCAGAAGGGGATGGCTATTTTCTGTTCATACTCTTCAGCGAATTCTCGCAACCACTTCTTGTCAAAGGTGAAAATGTCATCGTAGAAATCTATCAAGTTGAGATTTGGGAAACGGTTCCTGGCCCACACCAATTCGTCAATCACGTTGGCCACGCTACGGCGCCTGACGTATTTGCCCTTGCCACTGTAGATCTGGCGTAAGGTGCTGTTGCAGCAATAGGTGCAGGAAAAGGGGCAGCCCAGGCTGGTCATGATGGGATAGCGCTTACGCTCCCCCCAGGGCCAGCGGGTGAGCAACTTCCCATCCTCGATGTAGTAACAGTGACGATCGTCCCAGTTGGGGAAGGGGTAACGGTCCAGGTTTTGCTGCAAGGGGCGCACCGGGTTCTTTACGATTTCCCCACCCCGATTCAACCATAAGTTTTCGATATCCCATACATCCTGACCAGCCTCTATCCTCTGGACGAGTTCCAATAATGGCTCTTCCCCCTCGCCGATGCAAACGGCATCGCAGTGCTCCAAGCTCTGCTCGGGCACGACTGTAGGATGTGTACCGCCCCAGATAATGAAGGTGTCTTCGGCTCGTTGCTTAATCCGCTTGGTAATTTGACAGGCGAACTTGAAGAAGGTCGAACGCAGGCTGATGCCCACTAAATCCGGCTGCAGTTGGGCCAATAGCTCTTCGAGCTTCTCGAACTCGCCGGCCGAGGGCGGGGCCATGTTATTGAGGCGCACCTCTTTTAGGAAGATGGATATCGGCTCACATCCGCTATCTTCCAGGTAGGAGTGTAGTTTTCTCACACCGAGGAAATCGAAATCATAGAGAGCAATCAAAATGGCTTTCATCGCATCTATACCTTTTATCGGATTGGCTCACGTTGCAAACGATCTCTTCCATTTCAACTTTGCGTTCGTAGTAACGATTTCAGTCGTTTTGTGCCGGCTTTCGGCCAATCAGCACCACACCGCTCGTGAACACCTCACGCAATACAGGTATCTTGGTAGCCAGGGACAGGGCGGGACGTAGCATCCCGGCCTTCTCCGCTCCCACTGGACGATGTATCTTGCTCAACACCTCCAAAGAGCTGGCCTCGAGGCTACGCTCAAAATCTCTCACGGTGAGCTTGTTCACATGGGGCAGCTCGACCGCCCCCGCCAGATCAATCCTGGCAAAATCTGGCAGGCTAGCATGGATATGCTCGGTTCCTTCAATAGCTCTGGCCACATTGAGAAGCGCCTGCTCTGAAAACAGCACCTGACACCAGGGAAAATAGATCCAATCTGTCAAATGAGCTCCCCAGGGGCTGAAGTAAGGTGGGAAGCTGATGAAAACCTCACCCCCGGGCTTGATAACTCTTTGGATTTCCTCTAAAACCTCTGCTGGGCCAGCCAGGTGCTCGAAGGTGTAAATGGAGATTGCTAAATCAAAGCTATCATCTGCAAAAGGCATGGCCGCCGCATCAGCCACCACCAGCCCAGGGCGCTGGCTGCTGTCTGGCTCGCGTTCCGCAAAGCAGGATTGGGCGATTTGGGCATTGGTCTGGCTGATGTCCAGGCCGGTCACCCTCCGCGCCCCTTGCAGGAGATGGAACAACGTTTTGCCTCCTAGACCGCAGCCGACATCCAGCACATCCTTGCCCTTCAGACTGATATAGGGTTGAAACGCCGAGTAGGAACGCTCTGCCTGATCGAACTCCCACTGAAAGTAGGCCTGGGATCCGGTCTTAGCTGCCATCAACTCCCCGAAGGATCCGTAAGGTCGCTGGAACAGCTTGTTCAAAAAGAGGATCAGCCTCTCCTCCAGTTTGACTCTCACTGTGACTCCTTGGCAGCGAACTCTCGCCAGCCATCGCGCAGCCCTCTGAGGTACGAGCCCAGGTAGCGGGCATTTCCCTTCACCGTCTCGCGAGCTAACACCCAAAGGGCAAACAGAGCCAACGACAGGCGCGGCAGCCGACAGTTCTTGAGGTAGAAGGGCGCGATGTATTTGCCCAGATAGTACCACTTGAGGGGCGACTCCTCGCCAGTGCTAGCCGATACCTTGTGCCACATCACGGCCTGGGGAACGTAGATGATGCGGTAGCCGCCGCGCCGAACTTGGGCCGAGAAGTCATAGTCCTCGTGATACATGAAAAATGCCGGATCGAACATCCCTACCCGTTCGAAGACCTCGCGCTTGACCAGCATGGCGCAGCCGGTGGCGTAGTCCACTTCCCGCTGGACGCTGTAAGCCGGCCCGTCCTCTCGGCCGAAGCCGATGATGGTCACCCGGGGCGGGAAACGACGCCACTGGGCTCCCGCCGACCATAGCCGCCCCCCTTCGGCAGGCTCAGGACACCGCTTCTCCTCGTGATAATAGATCTTTGGCACCAGCATCCCGATCTTAGGATCCGATTCCCCAACGGCGACCAACTCAGTCAACAAACGCTCATCCACCAGCGTGTCATTGTTCAACAAGAGGATATAGTCAGCGCCCTGCTGCAAAGCGTGCTCAATGCCGATGTTGCTGGCCCGCGCAAATCCCAGGTTGTCCTCGTTAGCGATCACCTCCACCGCAGGAAATGCCGCACGGATCGCATCGGGCGAACCATCGGTAGAACCGTTATCTACTACCAATGGACGATAGTTTGAGTAGTCTGAGCTGGCTAGAGCTTTCAAACACTCTATCGTATCGTCGGCTCGATTCCAGTTCACTACTACAACGTAAATCAGTGGAGAGTCCGCAATAGGGTCAGCCTTCCTAACCTCCATCTTGCTACATCACTCCTGGAGGCGGGACATCGTGGAACGGCCAGTGACGTTCCGTCTCATCAGCCATAGCGACAAACCTGAACACCCCGAGTTTCTCCCCCAACTCGCCACAAGAGATAAAGAGCTCCGATACTCGTAACGCACAAACATCGTCTTTCACATCGGCGGATGATTAGAGATCCCTGCATCAGTCAAGCACAGGGGCTCTTATCATACCACCATTAGCACTGAAAGCCAAATCCACGTGAGGCTAATACACGTGTCCAGTCAAATGATAATGTTACCGAAAAGCGATCGTTCGGTCAAAAGATAATGTTACCGGGCTGGCCGCTCTTGCCGTCGCAGTAGGGGCTGTGGATATGTGGGCAAGTCGGAGCGAGCGGAGAGTTGTCCACATATCCACAGCCCTCCCAACGGAGCGGCGCAGTCTGGTGACCCCTGGATGAATACTTGCCAAGAGGTGGCTGCCACAGAGTTTGCCATCCCCACATGTAGAGCTGATCTTATCCGCGCCCCCAAGATATGGTGGGTAGTTCAGGTGTAGGTGGCCTTGTATGCACAATCTCATTCAGTGCCGGTGACCGTTTCCATCGCGTCCAAGAGTCGCCTCTGCTCCTTTCGGCCGGCTTGCCAATAGCGCTTTCTCACTCCGCGCAGATGCTTTCGTCGTTTGCCGATGGTCATCTTATCTTCTGTGGGCGTAGTCCCCTCCGGTAACATTATCATTTGAGTGAAGCATACCGTTTCGGTAACATTTTACATGAATGAATGCGCAGAATAGACAGAGCGCGTCCTTCGTGCTATAATTAGGCCAGCACCTGCGACCAGTAATGCTCAGGGGGGACCACATGATGGATCTTTTCGAGTACAGCCGTCCAGACCAAATCAGCAAAGAAGCGCCTTTGGCAGCCCGCCTGCGCCCCCGCACGCTGAGCGAACGGGTTCGTCAGACGTTAAAACGATTGATGACTCTACTGAAAAAACTCCATTTTGATGATTGAGCCCACTATAAATTGTAGCAAGTTTGTAGCTATGATACAATATGTAGTGGCATCGTTTGAGATTCTGACCTTTTTTCAGGGGAGTCA
>SDBT01000300.1_pt1 | contig 75244 bp, 57 predicted proteins | sample 2277101 | NCBI WGS metagenome assembly SDBT01 (sample SAMN10404973, study PRJNA504765) | marine sediment metagenome | isolation source: marine sediment core GS10_PC15, 103 cmbsf | place: Arctic Ocean: Southern Knipovich Ridge | collected 2010
CCGGATTATCCGATTGCGACGCTACATATTCTTTGGAGACCAGATTCATACCATCCCTGAGCGGAGAGACAAGGCAGACATCCGATACTCGATAGAATCCCGCCAGAGTCTCCTGATCGTAGGCACGGTATAAATAGCTAACAGTCTCTTAGTTCAAATCCCTTATCTGTCCAAATCCATCTGAACCGATACAGTCACACCTTACGAGGCGTTAAGATCTATCTTTAAATTAACAAGCCAAATGTCCGGACAGGTCTGGAGGAATACAGCCACATGCAACGCATTGTTGTGCGACGGCCAAACCTCACGTTCTTGCTGAGGTGTCAAGCGTCCGGACTGCTCACAAACAACAGGACCAAGCCCCCGAATGCGGCAAAGACGAAAGAGTCCTTAAAGGAGCCAGCGCCGATCTGTGTCTGCCACATCTGGAACAACACTCCGCCGATCACGATGAATCCGCCGAACCATACAACCATTGCCATTCCGGTGCCCAGGACGGCATATGTCTTGGACGCGTTAAAAGCGTCAGCGCTCCCTTTTCTTGCACTCCAAAGATCCCAGGCCCCCTTGAGAGACAGCGCTCCCACGAGGGATTCTCCTGCCAGGATGAGGAGATAAGCGATGGTGACCAATGCCGAATTTGTCACAGGCGGGAAAATATGGGAGCCATAGATCTCGTGGCCCTCCATGCTCAGCACATAACCAACCAACTCGCGCCCCGCATTCCAGTTCGCGGTGTTCCCGGCGACAAACAGTAATCCCGTTAGGCCGACGAAGACGACGAGAATAATCTTGAGATATCGGATCAACATAGTTTTTTCTCCTTTGTTTGTAAGTAGTAAGCAGCTGAATTGAGAGTTTTTAAACGAGAGCTAAGATTTGCGATAATTTTATCGAAATTCTTTGATGCCGATGAGCACCACCTAAATTCATTCCCACCTTCAGACTTGATTCCAATGAAACCATCGCTGATGTCTCGTCTGTTTTTTCAACTATTACCGTGATATTTTCTTCATATGAAAACAAGGACATACCCGTTTTCGCAGTAATTCTCCCTATCGTTTTATCCTGAGATTTCAAGCTTAATCCAGAATTGGGGATTATTTCCACTAAGGAATCGAATACCTTATCGTAATCATAAGGGAATCGTTGCTGCGTTTGCAGCCTGGCAAAGCTCATAATACTTCTATTATATTACAAAGCTTTCAAATGACAATAATTATTTCGGTAAAAGAAAGAGGCAATCTAATATCTCTATAATCTTATAAAAAGGAGCAATCCATGAAAAATCAGAGATGTTGCCCGTCAGACCCTACCGGGCCAAAAAGGCATCTGAATTAGGAGATGGTTTCCCCCGCGTCGACAATACGATAATATGGAAAGGCCGCTTCGGGGCAGTAGGTCATATAATGGTTTGGAATGTCTTATGCATCTTTAATTGACTGCCACGCCTTAGCGTGGTTAATTCTACACCAAGGTAAAGTTTTCGACCGCAACTGCATAATTTTAGGCTGGCGTTTACCTCTGTATCCACCGGTGCCTGCCAAAAGGGTTTGTAAATTAGAAAAGATTCTTTTAAATTGCTCGAAAAGGAAAATCATCTGCAGTGGGTGAGATCGGTCGCAAAGTCGAAAATAGAGGCAATTGCATTTTCTGATGTCAAACGAAACCTCCAAATATGTTTCGAAGATAATTTTACTCTCGCTGTTCGCAGTTGCCATGGGTTACTTCGAAGCAGCTGTGGTCGTTTATCTTAGAGATCTGCTCTATCCCGGTGGCTTTTCATTCCCTCTTCGAGATCTGCCAGTTAGGGTAATCGTTATCGAACTATTTCGGGAGCTGTCGACCATGGTGATGTTGGTCGCCGTTGCCGCATTGTCGGGCAGAAGATTCTGGGAAAGGTTCGGTTTTTTCATATTCATATTCGGGGTATGGGATATATTTTATTATATCTGGTTAAAAGTAACTATCAACTGGCCGCCAAGTCTTCTTGAGTGGGATATATTGTTTTTGATTCCTGCACCATGGATAGCCCCGGTTATAGCGCCAATATCGATCTCAATATTGATGATCTTTATTGGCCTTTCGATAATTAATCTTTTCCGCAAAGGTTGCGTTTTTAAGCCTATATTGATTACCTGGGCACTGGCCATACTGGCTACGGCATCGATTCTTTTCTCTTTCATGCGCGATTGCGATGCCATGTTTTATAAGCAGATACCTCAACCTTACTTTTATGGGCTTCTCATCCTGGGATTGCTTTTTTACATTATTGCCTATTTCCTTTCCTATAAAAAAGCCAAAGAGGCTCATTGAAATTTACCATTGCGCGAATCTTAGGAGAAATCTTCTTCTTTTCTACTCAGATTAACCAACGGCCCGAAGGTTGTCAGTCCCAATCCGCTCCCATAATATTGATAACCCGAATCCCCCGTCAACAATACGATAATATGAAAAGGTTTCTCCGGGGAGGATGTCATTGCACAAGCATATCTGTTCGCCTTCAGAGGTTTCCGGGCCATTTAGAGGTTTATGTCCCAATAATGTTGTTTCAAAAAGGCAGGCAATTTTGGGTTGACACAAATCAATATTTAAGATAAAAACCAATAGCCCAATAAAATATCTCAACCTTTAATTAGGAAGTTTTTAATGCCATCTAAAAGGAAAGTCCGTCGCTCCGGCATGACAGAGCAGGCAAAAGGTGCAAACGCAAGATACTGCCGCCCGCGAAATATTGCTATCTTCACAAGAAAAGGAAATAATATCTTTCTTCATGCGGTTGGAATCATTCTAAACAGTACAGGTCTTGTGGTGCTTACCCTAACAGGCACCTAATAAAGCGATTCCAGTTTGCCGTTATCTCGGGAGAGCGTTTAGCACTTAGGTAATCTAAACCATGTTGTCTGAAATGCTGAGGGTTAGTTTGAAGGAAACGTTATTTTTTGAAAAGACGAATCAATTTATGAGGACATGATGACCGATTTCAAGAATCGTATTATTCGCGCTGCGAAGCTAGATGTTAACCTGTATGAAGAGGTTGAGGCAGATAAGGGTGCTCTGGGCCAGGCCATAGGGGTAGTTATTCTTTCAAGCATTGCAGCCGGTTTAGGAAGTATTGAAAGAGGAGGGATTGCCGGGATATTTGTAGGTACGATTACAGCCCTTATCGGATGGTTTATCTGGGCGTATCTTACCTACTTTATTGGTACAAGACTTCTTTCCGAAGCACAGACCAAAGCAGATTACGGTGAGTTGCTGCGAACAATAGGCTTTTCAAGTTCCCCAGGAATGATCCGGGTATTAGGTATCATCCCAGGGCTGGCGGGGATTGTATTTTCTGTTGCCTCGATTTGGATGCTGGTAGCAATGGTCATCGCGGTAAGGCAGGCTCTTGATTATCAGAGTACATTGCGCGCTGTGGGGGTTTGCGTCATTGGCTGGATCGTTCAAGTGTTAATTTTTTTATTATTGTTTTTCATCCTCGGGGGTTCCGGAAAGCCAGCCTAAGTGTTCTCCAGGAATCAAGCTCGTCCTGTGCCTGATTTTTGTCGTCCGTATTATGGCTGTTTATCGGATATCGTGGGCAGCTTGAGAAATACAAGTCATTTTCAAGCAAGGAGAAACGAAAATGGGTGATAAGGGGAAAAAAGATAGAGGCCCAGAGCAGTCCAGAAGAAAAACGAAGATTAAGAAAAGAGAAGGAGAAAAAATAAATGCCCGGTAGTGTCCGGTTGTATCAATTTAAATGAATTTGGCCGGACAAGGGGTTTGAATTAATATACGGTATTGGCTGGCTTGCTTTTAAATGAAAGGAGCTGGTCACGGTATCGAAGAACAGCCAGAACACCAATTTGCGTTCAGAGAGATTCACATACGGGATTTGTCAGCTCTTCGCAGGACAGCTCAAGTTCCTTGTTGACATTGTGATCGGAACGATTAAATTGATTTAAATGGTTAGTTCTCGAGGCCTATGCCGCGATTCACGACGCGTAACTACCGCCGATCTCTCGGTCAGGACACCGCAGGAGTTGCTGCAGTTCCTTGAAAAGCGGATTGAGCGCGGAGGATAAATCATGGATATTCTACAAACCGTTTATTTCAATAACACCCTGTTGCAATGGATCATAGCGATCGGCATAGCCTTTGCATCTTATCTCGTTGTCCATGTACTCAGGGTGATTGTCGTGCACCGGCTGGCAGCTGTCGCGGAAAGGACCGCCAGCCAGATCGATGACATCCTAGTGGATGTGCTCAAACGTACGAACCCGGCTCTGGTACTTATTATCTCACTTTACTTCGGCTTGCAGCTTTTGACGCTGCCGGGCAAGGTTGCCTTTACTATCAAAATTATTGCCACCGTGGCTTTTTTCCTACAGGTTGCATTCTGGGGAAACTGCCTGATTGACAGTTTGGTTTCACGAATTCACAAGCTGAGACGTGAGAAGGATCCAGCCAGCGCTTCTGCGTTCGGTGCGATATCATTTTTTGCACGGGTGCTGCTGTGGTCGCTGATCGTATTTTTGCTCCTGGACAACTTTGGAATAGACATTACCGCCTTGATTGCCGGACTGGGCGTCGGCGGCATTGCTATAGCGCTGGCTCTGCAAAGTGTTTTGGGGGACATATTCTGTTCCGTGGCCATCCTGATCGACAAACCGTTCGAGGTGGGTGATTTTATCATCGTTGACGATAAATTGGGAGTCGTCGAAAAAATCGGTATTAAGACGACGCGGGTGAGGTCGCTCTCGGGTGAGCAGCTCATTTTCTCGAATGCTGACCTGGTAAGCAGCCGTATAAGAAACTACAAACGAATGAATGAACGGCGGGTGGTGTTCTCCTTTGGCGTTACCTATCAAACTCCAGTCGAGAAGCTCGAGGCCATTCCATTGGCCGTCAAAGAGATAATATCATCATTAGACAACACTAGATTCGATCGGGCTCATTTTCATAAATACGGCGATTCCTCGCTCGATTTCGAATGCGTGTACTACGTGTTGAGTCGTGATTACAATATCTACATGGACATACAGCAACAGATCAACCTTGCCATTTTCCGTCGCTTCGAAAAAGAGGGAATCGAGTTTGCCTACCCGACCCAGACTTTGTATGTTAGCAAATGAACGCTATGTGCTGACGGGCTGAAGCGGCGTGTCGTCGCGCTGAGGGCAGGTTCGTAGCAGCGGAACAAGCAGAGTGTACATGCAACTATCGGGCTATTGGAGCAGGGGTGGTCGTTCCGGAGGATTGCCTGCCGGTAGCTCATCGTTAGTTGGGCCCCCCAGCCTGCATAGCGGTTTTCATTTTTAAGGCGGAGTAGCGCTTCGTATTGCTTCCTAATGGTTTGTTACATATATCACATAAGCCCATAACGCTTTCCTCGTTCTAATGTTTTCGCCATGAAACTTCAACTGCCCGACGATATAATTTTCAACCGCCGATAACACTTATTATATAATAAAGTCAGGCCGCAGACCATTTTACTTTGCAGAAACCATATGCACAACACGTTGCGGGAAAGGTGCTTCTATATTGTCCCGTTCAAAAGACTCCTTTATTTTGCGCAGGAGATCAACTTTGACGGGTCCATAGTCCTCTTTTCTTACCCAGGGACGTACAATCAAATTTACAGTGGAATCTGCCAGTTCTGAAACAGCCGTCTGAGGCTCAGGATCAGCCAATATTCTCTTTTCTTCTTTCATTAGGTTCATGACAATTTCCAACGCCTTCTGGATTGATGACCTATATCCAATGCCAACCTCGAGGTCTATTCTTCTCGTGTCGTTTACTGAAAAATTCTTGATAACATCCCCGGAGAGCTTGCCGCTTGGCACTATAATTTTGACATTGTCCGGCGTGGCAAGTACAGTCGAAAACAGCCGGATTTCCTTGACTGTCCCTGACACAACCCCGCTCTGGATGTAATCGCCCACCCTATAATAACGAAATACCAGTATTAAGAATCCTGCCGCAAAGTTGGACAATGAATCGCGCATTGCAAAGCCCAATGCGAATCCTGCAGCTCCGAGAACGGCTATCATTGAGGTAGTCTCAACTCCAAGCTTCCCTAATGCTGCCAGCACTGTGAACGCCAAAATAAGGACATAGATCAGGCTCCCAACGAAAGAGATAATCGTCGGCTCCGTTTTTAAATTTGCCAGCATACTCTTTACAGTTTTACGAGAAACACCTGCAACAACACGACCGATAACCAGAATTAGAATAGCCCCGATGACACTTAAGCCATACCCAGTAGCAAAAACAACCAGTTGATCAATTGCCTTTTCCATAGCAATCTCCTTTCATTTAGGTAACACTGTAGTCCGTCAGAACCTACCGTGCCTATTCCATCCACCGAATGACGGTAGCTGTGATGTTGAGTTGATCATCGCCGCTGTCCTCGAAGATGTCTGCGGACTTTTGTCTGGACGTAAGGATAATAGCGTCCCCTCCTGCTTTGCAGGCCTCTCGCTTCATTTTGGGCAGAATCTTCTCCAAGGTATCGAAACCAAAGGACCCCTCGCCCTCAATAACGCCCAGTTCCTCATACTCTCGGTCAGGTAGCTTCGAGCTAAAAACCTCAATTGGACAGTCATTAGCTCGTGCAGGATATGATGCCCCCGTAGCGATGAACTTAGCAGAAGCGCATGATAAGATTGTAATGATGAAAACCATTGCTACTAAGGTTAGAATCGACTTTGTCGCTAATTTCATTGCTATTCCCTCCATTCTTTTCATTCTTTAGGTATCAGCTCTGATTGGTAAAGTATTTTATAACAGGATCAATATCAATAGGAATAGTAAACCTTTATCTTCGGGAAGGACAAAACTCGAACTCGTTTTTTCGTACTAATAAGCCATCGGGCTATTTAGGTATTTAATATTAAAGCCCGTCAGAACCACGGTGCCGAAAAGGTATTTGAGTTAAGAGTTGGCTCTCCCCCGCGTCAACAATACAATAATATGAAAAGGCGGCTCCAGGGAGTGTGTCGACAATAAAACGCCTTGACCGATTTATGGGGGCAGGTCATCTTTACCATCATTGAATCGTCCTTGGGATTCTTAGCTGATATTTAGAAATCAAAACGAACCGATAGATAGACATTATCATTCTTGTCAAATTGCGCCAAGAAGGTTGAATTCCTCTCTCCACCAAAGATATTTGCGCCCAATGCAACGTTGAAATTGTCAGAAAGCTTGTAAGACGTTTGGGGCTGGATTAGGTAGTCATTATCCGCCGGGCTATAGAAAGTGAAAAGAGATAGCCTCCATGTCTGGTGTTTTAGTAGTCGCTCCAGGCGGAGGGTAGCGGTGTCGCGATACTCTTTCCGGGAGGAAAATCCCGCCGGAAGAGACATCTTATAAGCAGTATAGTCCCCCATGATTTCCCCATAGTATTGGATACCAGCAGTAAAGTCTTCCCAGAACTGTCGTTGGTATCCCAATAGAAACCTTGCCTCCGAGTTTGGGATGGTGGGATCGACGCCGTTTTTATCTTCGCCGGAATAATAATACCCGGTTTCAAAACTCAAAATACCGTCCAATGAACTCCCCTGGGCGCTCAATCCAAAGACAGCCAGTTCGGGATAGAAGGAAATCGCTCTGGTGGGAGCACCGAAGTTATCCGGCCTCATGCTCGGCGTTCCCCAGAAACCATTGTAAGCATAGATTGAGATATCGAAGTTCATAATCTTACCGTATAAGCGCAAGGCAAGTTCTGTATTATTATATGTGGCCTCAGGTTTCGCTTCCTCGCGGGACTGAATATCCTTGAAGGGATCGTAAATAAAGAAATTTCGGGAGCCGGGGACGATGTCCGGCTGAAAGAAAGGAATAATCAACAATTCCGTATTAACTACCATTGAGGAAAACCGAACACGAAACCCGTCTGCCCCTATCTTGAGATACTCAAGAGGCCTACCCGAGAAGAACGACACCCAATCTTTCGGGAAAACATCGTTAATGAAAAGCAGGTCGCCGACGCCCCAGGTTGCGATCTGGCGCCCTAGACGAAAATCAAAAGCACCCTCGGTGTAGTCAACATAAGCTTCACGCAGATCGATTTCGAATTCCCCGGTGATGGCGTCATGAAAGAAATCACCCCTGATCTGCGCTGAAGCTTCGATGTACTCTGACCAGGCATAGATATCCAGCCGAAGCCACTCTTCGGCGAGAAGGAAATCACTCCCTCCATTGCCGTCAGGCCGCAGACCAGTAGTGCGACCGGAGAAGTTTCCCAATAGAAACCCGTTGATTTCGACATTCTTTTCGGCCCCGGCCGAGGCGACAGCTACAGATAATATCAGAGTAGTCAGGGCGAGCAATTCCACCCCTCTACTATTGATTGTCATCTTCATCTATCCCGGAGCCATGATTTCATTAACTCAAATTGCCTGAAACTTAGCGGATCCAGGCACGCGGCGGGCGTCGCATGCGACGTTCGCTGAAGTCTTTGTCCTCCAGGCCCAGGTTGTAGACGACCGACTCGTATATAACTTCCGTCCGGTGTCCGGTTTTGACATTTTTCATGGTGCGCTTTGTCACAGTAGTAATAGTCTTATTCCCATCGCCTTCACCAACGGTAATTTCTTCCACTTTGTCAGCTGTGAAGACGCGGTAAAGTTCGTCTTGGGCATCGAAGTACTCTTCCCTTAATGGAAGGAGTGTCTCCTTAGCGATCCAGGAAAATCGCCTGACATAATCCACGGATACCTTTGGAGTACTTTGTATCACATAGCAGTCATTTTCCCCAAGCTTTTCCTCACGAAGGAATGTGTGCGTGTCTGATTCCAGGTCGCGACCTGAAACATCTTCGTAGGTGAAGTCCGATCCCACAAAGCTGGAGCGTTTGTCATCAGCTGCAATGCGGCGGATTAAGTCGATAGCCGGAATGAATATCCAGCGGTCATCCTCCCGGGCGGGATACTTCCAGACCATAAATGTCATTTGGCGGATGTCGCCGGGCTCGTGAAAATACATGAAATATTTCTGGTTGCCGTCCTTCGCTTCGTTTCTCCGCAGCATCGTCATAACTCGAATTCTTTTGCCGCCATTTTTGTCGATAAGTTCCATAGTAACCCTGGTTTTCATGTCGTTACCCTGATAATAGAACGCGCGCTGAGACTGCTCCATAATCTGGGTGGCGGTGAATTGTACATTCTCCGCGGATGGAGTTTGGCCGGAAGCCAATCCCCAGGACAGTAGAGCCCAATATGCAAGAGCAAAGGATAATCGTCTCATTAGACAACCCCTTTCTTGATAGCTTCTATTTCTTCTTCACAGCTTTTCAGATTGCACATTCTAAGTATCGATTTCATTGGGCACCAGTTCGAGAAGGCGGATTGCAGCAGATTAAAACCAACTAACGCAGTGAATAAAAGCCACCAGGGCGAATGATAGTGGGCGAGGGCAACCGAGGTCAGCACGAAGCCTCCTGCTACACCTCGAAGGGCTCGTTCCAATTTCATAATTTGCCTCCTTTTAAAATGTGCGGTCCGGCCATGCGCAGCGCTGCCGGAATCAGAAACAGGGTTGATAGCGTACTAAATATCATGAGCACGGCGAAGAAAAACCCCACAGTTACATAAGGAGTTAGAGACGACGCGACGAGTGGCAAAAATCCCAGGGAAATCACGATGGCGTTACGCGCGATGGCACGACCGGGCTCGCCGAACATATAACGATTTGTTTCTTCCAGGCTTCCCGATTTAGCATAATGCATCCGGAAACGCTGGAGAAAATGAATAGCAAAATCGATTCCCAGGCCCAGAGAAAGGGAGGAGCAAACTGCTATGGGCATATCGTAGTCTTTGCCCACCCACCCCACTAATCCATAGGTCAGCAATATGGCTACCGAAAGAGGTATCATCGAAAGGATGCCTAAGACCAAGGAACGGAACTGAATCAGCATAAGAAAAAATACTATGGCGAAGCTTCCCAGGATCGCCTTTAGCATTCCGAAAACCATGAGGTCTTGCCACACTTTGTTGATGTATGTGAGACCCGACCAGCTTAACGTGATACCATCGGGCGGAGGATTGGTTTTCACGAAGCTAGCCAGCCGATCTTCCACAGCCTGCATCTGCTGGTTGTCGCCTCCCTTCATCTGCACCCAGATATTGGCCTGTTGCGACTTGCGATCGACGAAGCTGTCAAGGTCGTTCGGGTCTCCCGACGACTGGAACAAAAAGAGGAATTGCCCCACAGCCTCCCTGGAATCCGGTACCCGATTGTATCTTTCATCATTGTCGTGTAAAACAAAGTTGATTCGCTTGACGATGTCTGCGACCGAGGATGTTTTTCCTATCAGTGGATCATCTTCGAGATATGCCTGCATACGGTCAAGATAGGAAACGACTTCCGGCCTTTTGATTATCTCCGGTTCATCTCCTTCTATCACCAGGTAGGCCATGTAGGTGCCGCCAAAAAGACGGTTCATGACGACATCCGCCACCCGCATGGGATGTCCTTTTTTGAACCATTTGACCGGGTTATCGTTTATCTGAATTTGCCACACCCCGAGAACTCCCACAATAAGCGCCAATAGACCGAGGATAAGCACTACTCGGGCACGAGAAAATGTGAACCGGGCAATAGGTTGCAGGAATCGGTCGATAATGGAAGGGCGACGCCCCTCTTTTCGCAGAAGAGCTTTCTTCAGTTTTTCGTCACTCATAAGGCTGATAACTGCAGGAACCACAGTCATAGAGAGGAACCACGCAACCATAATGCCAAATGCTACGAAGAGTCCAAACACCCGCACCGGGGGAATGTCTGCTAAAGCAAGTGAGGCAAACCCGACAGCGGAGGTTATCGACGTATAAAACATGGGCCGATAAAGGGGGCCTTTGCATTCCAACATAGCCTGGCGCTTGTCCTTGATGATACGGTATCGATCGGAGAAAGCGCTCAATACATGCACATCGTCCAGGATAGCGATTGGCATAAGGAAAATGGGAATCATCGAGCTCATTATATGAACCGTATTCCCGGTGCCGATTAAAAGTCCCATAGCCCAGATAACCGAAAACATAGCGGTCATGGCAACCGGCAGCAAAAAGCCAACGCTGCGGAAGAGTAAAAACACAAGTAGTAAAATAACTAAAAAAGCGAGAGGTGCTACCAATGCCATCTGGAGAAACATCTCGTGGCCGAAAGTGTCTTCTGCGACAGGCAGACCAGCCAGATGATAGGTTTGATCTGGAAGAAGTTCACGCTTTAAAATAGTCTCGATCTCGGCGGCGATTCGGTAGCTCATATCCTTCCGTTGAATCGGGATGTAAAGGGCCAGAGCCTTACCGTCGGCTGACGCGATCTTCTCATGTAAAAAAGGATTATCGGCAATATCTCGCTGGAGTTGTTCGATGGCCTCCGGGGTTCGAGGAACATCTTTCATTACCGGGTGAATATCGAGGAACCCTCCCGAGGATTTCACATTATTTGTCGTGGTTATACTCACCACATCCTGGATAATTACGCCCTTGATCTTAATGATTTCCGATATAGCTCGTGCCACCCGTTCCAGCGATTCAGAACGGAAAATACCGTTCTCGTCGACGATCCCCACAACGATCAGGTCGTGGATGCCAAATTCCTCTTTGACGCGGTCATAAAGGACACGGTCGATCTGATCAGGCTCGAGCATGTTTTCCGGATCGGTGTCAATTTTGATTTGGCGGAACTGAAAGCCCATTAATACAGAAATTAGAATCGCCAACACTATTACAGTCTTAGGACGATCCAGGGAGAATATGGTAAGTCTTTCAATAGGAAATCTTTTCATTGACAACCTTCGCTTTCCTCAACGGTTTGGGGAGTCTTGTTGTTGTTTCATGCAGCAGTTCACAGTATTGGTCTTATCACCCGACATGGCCGACCGCACCTTCAAGCACATCTCTCCCATCGTCGGGCACGATGATTCACATTTACATTCTTATGTTTTGATATAATTGTAAAGCCTTCTTTCTCCGATCCGGCCACGTGGCTTAAGGATGGCAAATAGCAGATGCCGTGTGATCTACCCCCAATAGTTGTACCACATTTTAAGTTAATCTTGCTGTAGCCGCAGCCTGGGTTCTTTTTCAGTTAACCGTGGCCATAATAAGGGGCGAATTGCACCTTAATATGGGATTTTGCATGGCGGTCTTCTGCTATTTTATCCCGTACTTTCGCTTTATTTCCTTTTCCGCTTTGAGCCAATCACCCAGATCGCTGCCATGGGTCGCTCCTCTTTGAAGAAACAACTCGTATGCTCGTTGTCTTACTTCTGCAAGGAAGTCCTGCAGGTTGATTTGCGGCGTTTTCTTCTTCGGCTTTTTGGCAGCCGATTTTTTGGTTGTTTTCTTCTTTACGGTTTTCTTTTTTGCAGTCTGTTTTTTCATCACCTTACCCTCCGTTTCTCTACGCATATGATTGTAGCTATGCTGCTATGCCATCGTCAATGTTTTTCGGTGAATATCGAAAGTCAGGTTTGTTAGCTGTTGGAAGGATTCAGGTGCTGGAGGCACATCATAGCGCCGAGTAGCCGCGTCAACAATACGATAATATGAAAAGGCCGCTTCGAGAAGTATACTCTATACTCAAGCGAGCGGGATCTCTTCAACCGCTCGACTTAAAATACTATCTTTTCCTCTTGTGCATGTGGCAACATTTTGATGGCCGTGTTGCCATCCGTTTACATCTTTTACCGTCTTTAGTCTTACCGGCGCACCTGATTTTCTTCTTTGCTGGCATTGAAATCCTCCTTGAATGAATGTAGAGTGTTTATAGCCTGCGTATTTTTATATCAAAATAACGTTTGTGTCAATAGAAACGGTATTGATGATATGACTCGCCCCAATAATTGTACCACTTTTACGTTAGCGCTACCATATTTTTATACTGGACCGATCTATGGGGGGACAGCATGCTGACTTCATCGAAAAATTCCTGAATATCCGATAATGGATTCTATCCCTATAGAGATGTTGCTTGAAATGATCATTCTGAGTTTGATAGCCTGGTTTGTATAGAAAGAACTAAGATTACGATTAGAAAAATACTCGCCATTAAGGGATTTGATCCGGAAACAGATATACTATGATGTACCCTGTCAAAACCTACCGTGTCAAAAGGGCATTTGAAGTAAAATACGGTTTTCCTCCGCGACAACAATAAGTCAACAACGAATGGCATATCTATAGTATCGAAAAGAGTAGGGCCGATTTGGAGTAATTCCCTGGGGGACAGGCAAATAGGCTTTCTCACAAGGTTTATCCTCTGGCCTATGAGTTGGTTCCAAGAAACTATTGAAGATCTATTTTGGCATTATCCTGAATATAAAAATCGCTCTTTGACTGCACGTTTTAAAAGCTGTTTGACATGCAGATAAGCGAATAGTATTTTGATTTGTTCTTGTTCGACGGAGAATGGCCGGTGACAACTGATTTGAAGGAGGAGTCGATTTATGGCCATTGAACCCAAGGTCCGGGCTGAGGAAGACGTTTGGATCCCGACGAGTTGCGGACAATGCTATTGCATGTGCGGCATAAAGGTTCGCAGGCAGAACGGTGTCGTTACGGAAATGGCGGGAAATCCGGATGCACCCACCGGCAGGGGCCACATATGCGTTAAGGGCCTTGCCGCACAACAGTTATTATACGATCCCTATCGTGTGAATTATCCCTTAAAGAGAACTAATCCCGAAAAAGGGCTGGGGGTCGACCCGAAGTTTGTTCGCATCTCATGGGAGGAAGCGCTCGATATCATTGTCCAGAAGCTAAAGGAATGCCATGATCGAGATCCGCGGGGGGCATATTTCCAGGCAACCACAACCCAGGCATCGGAAATCCGTTTCGGGGTTATCGGTTTCATGAAAGGATTCGGGACACCCAACTACTGGGTATCCGGCGGCGGACTGCATTGCGGCAACGGCGCTCACTTCATGAACGGCATCATGCACGCGGCCTGGTCGATTATCCCCGACTTCGCACACTGTAACTACGCCCTGAACTTTGGCTGCTCCAAGGGGCACGGTGCAGGTCATGTGGCAGTCCAGAACGCCCAGCAGGTTTCTGACGCCCGAGCCCGTGGCTTTAAGAATGTCGTTTTCGATCCGTTCCAGAGCGCCCAGGCGTCTAAAGCCCACGAATGGATACCGATCCGCGTGGGCACCGACGGCGCGCTGGCACTGGGATTGGTTAACTCGTTACTCAACGAGCACGGTATCTACGATGCAGAGTATTTAATGTATAAGACCAACGGCCCTTACCTGATCCGGCCATCCGATGGACGCTACCAGCGCGACCCGGATACAAACAAGCCGCAGGTATGGGATCTTGTTGATAATTGTCCTAAAGTTCATAACGATCCGTCCGTTACGCGGGTCGAGTACGAAGACGAAGCCCATGAGGTAGCCCTTACCGGTACTTACACGGTTAACGGTACAGAGTGCCGTCCGGCATTCGAGCTTTTGAAGGAGCATGTAAAGAAATACACTCCGGAATATGTCGAGAAAATCACCTGGGTTCCGGCAGCCGTTGTTAGCCGTATCGCTAAAGAGTTCGGCGAGGCGGCTGAAATCGGATCGACCGTTACTATCCAGACCAGCAAAGGACCCAAAAAAATCCCCAAACGTCCGGTGGCCACCCATTTTTTCCGCGGAGCCCAGGGGCACACAAATTCCGGCTGGACCTGCCTGTCGATCGACATGGTCAATCATATAGTCGGCGCAGCAGACACTTACGGCGCGGCTTTCGGCCTGGGAGCAACGGTCGGCAGCGGTTATGAAGAGACCGGCAAGCCGTACCAGATACCTTATCCCTGCCCGGATGGCCTACTGGTTGCAAGAGCCTGGGTTTATGATCATAAACCGTATCCCATGCGCGAACCGAAGCCGCCAACCAGATTGGATTTGCATGATATGTTCCCTACCTCGATCTACAATGCCTTCACAATCACCAGCCCCAGATGGTTTGAGATGCTGGAACGTTTCAAAATTCCGTACAAGCCGGATGTCATGATCAATTTCGGTTCCAACTCCGTAATGACAATGGGCAATTCGGAGGCGGTAACTGAAAACTTTTTGAAGAAATTCAACTTTATCTTCTCTTTTCAGCTTTACGTTACGGAGTTCGAAGAAGCGGTGGCGGATATCGTGCTGCCCGACGCCTGTTTCCTCGAACGCTATTCGCCGGCCGTTAGCTTCCCCTCAACGTTTTCGCATCCGCAGGGCGAGGACGATTGGGGCTGGACTATCCGTCAGCCGGTTGTCGAGCCGCTGCATGAACGGCGGGATTTCAACGAGGTCATGCTTGAGATCTGCAAACGTCTGGGCATTCATGGCAAGTTTTTTAAGGGGCTAAACGATTCCATAGTCGTACGCTACGGCGGTAAGATGGATGATAAGTATAAATTAGTGGAAGACGGAAGCGTTTTTCATTCCTGGGAGGATATCACCGATCGCCTGCTCAAGGATCGATTCGGTGAAAAGCATGGGCTTGAACACGTACGGAAGAAAGGTGTCTTCACCTGGCCCAAGAAGAAGGAAGACGTATACTGGAAGTGGTTCAATCCCTCCCGGGTTCCGGTTTACTTCGAGTACTTCATCGACTCCGGTGAAAAGATAGCTAAGCTCTGGGATGAATTCGGCGGAAAGGATTTCTTTGATTTCGATTGGAGTCGTTTCAAGGCGCTGGCGGATTGGTATCCCTGCCCGACGCATACCGAAGATAATCCCGAATACGATATGAATACGTTCTACTGGCGAGCTGTGATGCACTGCAATTCAATGACGCAGCAGAATCCTTATCTCGATGAGTGCTCCCAGGAGGACCCGAACGTTTACGCCGTGCAGATGCATGTGAAAACTGCCGGGGAAAAGGGCATAAAAGACGGCGACAAAGTCTGGCTGGAGAATCCTCAAGGCCATAAAGTAAAAGGTTGGGTATCTCTCAGCGAAGGAATCGAACCTCATCATCTTGCCATAGCCGCAGTAGCAGGTCACTGGGGTAAATACATGCCAATTGCCAAAAATAAGGGTACCTTTTTCAATGATCTGGTGGAGATGGATCTGGAACACACCGATCCGCTCACTTTCAACCAGGATATATGCGCCCGGGTGAAGATCTACAAGGCGGAAGACTAGTCGAATCATGAGCAAGGACGCAAGAGAGCAATTGCGATCGGAGTCAAATATACCGAAATACGGAATGGTCATCGATCTCAAAAGGTGTTACGGCTGTTATGCTTGTAGTATGGCCTGCAAGACTGCAAACCACACTCCGCCGGGAGTCTTCTGGGCACGTGTACTTATGAGTGAGGTGGGTACTTATCCTAATGTTGTTCGGCAAGCCCTTCCGGTGCTATGTATGCACTGTGAGGAGCCATCGTGTTTGGAAGTATGTCCTACCGGCGCCACGCAGAAGCGGGACGACGGGATCGTGATCGTAGAAAAAGATAAGTGTATGGGATGCAAGTACTGTATCATGGCGTGCCCCTATGGCGCGCGGTATAGTGTGGAGAAGTGGCAAAGCTACTTTCCCGACGGCCTTCCCCTTTCGCCGCTGGAGGAATTTCAGAAAAAGGCATTTACGGAAAAATCAGGCATCGGAGTGGCGACAAAATGCGATTTTTGTCTGGATAAAATCACTGAGGGTAAAAAACCATCCTGTGTGGAGGCGTGTCCGGCCAAGGCGCGGGTTTTCGGAGATCACAATGATCCCGACAGTGAGTTATCGGTTCTGATCAAGAAGGAACGCGGGCAGGTGCTGAATCCGGAGTTTGGCAATAAACCCAAGGTTTATTACCTCTTTCCGAGATGATCATAGGCGATCGTCAACAGGGCCGAGGATATTTGATCGTCGTTTAGGAGAAATGATATGGATCCGAAAGTTAACGGTCAACTGCAACATGAATGGGGTTGGCTCATTGCCGTCTACCTGTTTCTTGGAGGTGTCGCCGGCGGAGCTTATACCATTGCCGCATTAAACAGTTTTTTGGGAGCGGGCCTTGGACTATCTACAACGGTAGGGCTGTGGATCGCTTTCCCGGCTCTCCTGATAGGGACTATCTTCCTCATCGCTGACCTGGGTTCACCGATCCGGGCTATTCTCGCCGGCGTGAAACCGGGAACTTCCTGGATCGCTCGTGGCACCTGGATCATTTCCGTTTTCATGATCTTATCGTTTCTGCATCTGATCCTCCATCAATTTACGAATGTCGGTGATACGGCCGGAGGAAAAACTGCGATAAACATCATTGCCATTGCCGGTATAGTTTTCGCCATTGGAACGATGGCTTACACCGGCATTCTGCTCAGCGCTTCAAAAGGGATTCCTTTCTGGCGTTCGGGCATAGTACCGGTGGTATTTGTTGTCTCCGCTACGGTGACCGGGCATTTTGCGATCATGCTCGGAATGGCGATGTACGATAATAGTGCCGCCACGCTTTTACCTTTGAGAACTATGGCCCTGGAGGCGATCGGCCTGATTGTGCTGGAGGTTTTGGCAATCTTATTTTTCCTGCAGGCGGCTTTCAGGGAACCCGACCCGAGAGAATCGGCGGAGCGTATTCTGCGTAAGCGAATATTCGTCATCGGATACGTCATTCTGGGATTGGCGGCCCCTTTGATCCTCATGATGATCGTATATGGCTCTGCGATCGAAACCGGAATCTCCGGCATATTTGCGATCGTGGCGATCGGTGCGATACTCGGCCTGATAGGCGGTTTGATCTTGAGACAATCGGTCTTGATTTGCGGCGCCTTGCCGACGCTGAACATAGCAGGATTCGAGTGTCGTCGGATTCACCGGCCCAAGATACCAAAACCTGGTGTCGGCACGCTCCCGCCACAGTGAAACCGATCCTCGGCAAACACGTTGTTTCTTTCGAGAATCCAAGAATCAATGGAGTCGAATAAACTGAATATGGATGAATCAAACAGGCACCCTGAAGCCGTGAAATATGTGCGGGCGGAGCGAATCTCGACGGGGGATGATGCGGAACAACCGGTGGAGGAGAATATCTGTGTCGTTGAGGAAGTTCCCGTCACCATCGACGTAGAGGGAATGGCAACTTATACGCTTCTGTGCACTCCCACCGACAAGCGAGCAATGGCCATCGGTTTTCTGTTTTCCGAAGGCGTCATCGACCGAATGGACGATATAGGAGCGCTCAATGAGTGTGATGACGATCCCAATACCATCCGTGTCCGCCTTGCCGCCGGCGTTAAGCATATCGAGGACGGGGGCCGTAACTTGATGATTGTATCCTCCTGTGGTGCATGCGGGAGCGAGAATCTCAAAAAGCGAATCGATGCTCTGCCCGGCGTCGGCGACTCGCTGAGAATCGAAGCCGGTTTGCTGCGCTCCGTTTATAGTGATCTTCACAAGGGACAGAGTTTATTTGAGGCAAGTGGTGGGACACATGCGGCGGCGGTGTTCGATATTTCAGGAAAAATTGTTGCCTGCGCCGAGGATATCGGCCGCCACAACGCGCTCGACAAGGCAATCGGGAAATGCCTGCTGAATGATATTCAGATGGCCGGCCGGGGGGCGGCGCTCACCAGCCGACTCAGCCTCGAGATGGTTAGCCGTTGCGCGCGGGCCGGAATCGAGTTGATCACCGCCGTATCCGCGCCGACATCTATGGCCATAGAGGTAGCCCGCAAATGTAATATCACGCTTTGTGCTTTCGTTCGTGAAACCCGTGCGACGGTGTTCACTTATCCGGCACGTGTTATCGGCACGGGCGAATAAGCTGCACGCTTCCCTGCGAAGTCATAAAAGAACCTGACACCACGTCCATATCATGCTGAGCGTGAATACCCGTCCCAAACAAGTTTGAGACGGCCACCCAGTCGAGCTGGCCCTGATCAGCCTGACCTGATTGCACCCTGCGCTTTTAAAGCTTCTATCTGATCGGATGAATAACTCAGCACCTTGGCCAGTACCTCATCGGTGTGTTCTCCGAGAAGCGGCGGGTGAAATCGAATAGTTGCCGGCGTTTCCGAATACTTGATCGGTATTCCGGTGAGGCGAAGCGTGCCGATAGTGGGATGCGGTACTTCGGCGATCATATCCCGGTGCTGCAACTGCGGATCGGCGAATAGATGCTGCATGTTGTTAACAGGGCCGCAGGGGATTGCCGACTCCACCAGAAGTTCCATCCACTCGTCACATGTTTTTTGAATGAACAACTCATCGATGAGCGGTATGAGTATTTCGCGATTCTCCACGCGCTTTGAGTTGGATTCGAACCGCGGGTCATTCGACCAATCCTCTTTGCCGACCAGCTTGCAGAAGTTGATCCACAGTTTCTGATTCGCCACCGCGATGGCGATGGGACGGTCTTTAGTTTGAAATACCTGGTAGGGAATGATCGACTCGTGCGCCGTGCCCCAGCGTTTGGCCTCCTTACCGGCAACCAGGTAGTTGCTGGCGATATTGGCAAGACCCGAGACCTGGACGTCGAGGAGACTGATATCGAGGTGCTGCCCCCGGCCGGAGCGCTCCCGCCACAGCAGTGCGGAGGTGATCGCCCCCGATGCATAGACGCCTGTCAGGACATCTGTGATTGCCACACCGACCTTGCACGGATTCCCGTCCTGTTCGCCGGTAATCCACATGAGACCCCCCACGGCAGAGAGCACCATGTCGTAGCCCGGACGGTTCCGATAAGGGCCATCCTGACCGTAAGCGGTGATGGAGCAATAGACCAGGCGCGGATTGAGCTTGTGGATTGTCTCGTAGTCCAGCCCGATCCTTTTCGTAAACCCCGGGGTGAAATTCTCAACCAACACATCGGACGCTTTGGCCAGTTCCCGAATGAGTTCGAGGCCCGCCGGATCTTTCAAATCGATCACGATGGATTTTTTGTTTCGGTTGCAGCAAATATAATACGCGCTCTCACCGCCTGCAAACGGCGGTCCCCAGGTGCGTGTATCATCGCCGGTGTCCGGCCGTTCCACCTTGATCACCTCGGCGCCCTGGTCTCCGAGTATCATGGTGCAGTACGGACCGGCGAGTATACGAGACAGGTCAAGAACCCGGTATCCTTTTAACGGAAGATCGATTGCAGAGGCATCATTCATATCCCAACCTCGATTTTGCTGAAACGTTCTCCATGAACAGCTAATAATCCATTATAATATTGGAAGACGAACTTCAAGGCTTATTTTAATTGCGGTCATGGTAAACCATGACTCGCAGACAATGCGTCCCCTTTTTTAGTCGCGTTTCTTTTGCGCTTTGCCGGATCGAAACCCGACCTGCTTCAATCTCTCCCACGTCATTGCGAGGGAGCCGAAGGTCGTACGACTCGTATGAGCGACCGAAGCAATCTCTTAATTCGCAACTTGGAGATTGCTTCGTCATGCCCCGCCAATGGCGGGGGATTCCTCGCAATGACGGTTTTTTCATTACACCTTACTCCTTTTTTTGTCGGGTTTCTTTTGCCTTTTTGCTGGCTCGAAACCCGACTCATTTAACTACTGCACATAAACCTTATCCACAAGTTTGCCCTATTCGGCGGTGAATTATATTCTAATTCTTAACGTGATTTTATTGTTTTCAGTTCTTTATTCGCCAGTTCGATGCCCTCTTTCATGGCGTTCAGGTTGAGTTTTTCGGTTCCGTCGGGCACGTTATTTTCAATCGCCCTGGAAAGAGCGGATTCTGATACGAGATCCAAAATTGTGTTTGTGTATCCCAGTATGATCATATTGGCGACAATCTTTCGTTCGAATTTTTTCGAGGCTATATCCGTAGCGCTGATAGCATGCTTGCAGATATCTTTCGGTTCGTCTTTGCTGTCTGCAATTACAAGATCCTTGTCTATTATTAAAGTTCCTTCAGGCTTCAAGCTTGAAATAAATTTGTCATATCCGGGCTGAGTCATGGTGACCAGGAGATCGTATCGGGTCGGTTCCAGGTCGTAGATTTCATCGTCGGAAATGATGACATCGCCCCGGGTTTCGCCGCCGCGGGATTCGCTGCCGTAGGATTGATTCTGCAGGACTTTTTTACCGTCGAAAACGGCGGCCTGCCCCAGGATGTAGCTGGAAAGCACTATGCCCTGCCCGCCGAAACCGGCAAACCGTATGATCAACCGCTCGCCTCCTGTTTTATTATCGCCACCTGTTCGTTTGTAATTTTATGGAGTTCAGAAACGTATTCGGGCCTGTCATCGTCCTGAAGCTTTCCTATTATAATCCTGTCTTCAAGCTCCTCTTTCGACATCTTGCCTGTCTTCTCCACGCGTACCGATTTTTCCTTGAAAATCTTCAAAAAATCGACGCCTGAACGCAGGCCTATGCTTCGACCGTAATAGTCCGGGCACTGGGAGATTATCTCTATAAAACTGAATCCCTTTTTCTCGATGGCGGCCTGCATCGATTTCTTAAGAGGGAGAACATGGTAGGTGGTCCAGCGGGCAACATAACTGGCGCCCGCCGTCGTCACCAGATCCGCCACCCTGAACGGCGGTTCGACATTTCCGTAGGGCGTCGTTGTTGTCTTCACTCCAACAGGTGTGGTAGGCGCCACCTGGCCGCCGGTCATTCCGTAAATCATATTATTGACCATGAAAACCGTAAGATCGATATTTCTTCTGGCGGCGTGGATCAAATGGTTTCCGCCGATACCGGCAACGTCCCCGTCGCCCGCTATGACTATAACCGTCAGGTCAGGACGCATAATTTTCACGCCGGTGGCGAATGCAATAGGACGCCCATGAGTGGTATGAAGAGTATCCGCTTTGAAATAGGGGCTGGGAATCCACGAGGAACAACCTATTCCGGAAACACATATCATCTTTTTCGGATCGAGGCCAAGGTCGTCGATGGCGTTGGTAAACACGTTTAATACAGTACCGCATCCGCATCCCACGCAGAATTTATGCGGCATGATCTCTTCCCGCAAATAACCGATGAGTCTGTGTCTGTGTTTTTCCATTACGCCACCTTCATAATCGCGGAATAAATCTCGTCTACGGTGTGCGGCACACCCCCGATCTTGGAGACAGGGATAACATCACAATCTACAAAACGCTCGATCTCTCTGGAAAGCTGTCCCAGGTTCATCTCCGGGACCAGGATTGCATCGAGGTTTTTCGCAAATTCCCCGACCTGTTTTCTCGCGAACGGCCATATGGTTATGAGTCGGAGAAAATCGATATCTTTACCACTGGAGCGCGCTTTTTTCACCGCGCCGAGAGACGGCCTTGCAGACGCGCCGTATGAGATAATCCCAACCCGGCTTTTTTCGCTATCGCATATATTGCTTTCCACCCTCACTATTTGTTCACGGTTATTTTCGATTTTTCCATAAATTCTTCGTATTAGAGTATCGTGAACACTCTGGGTTGTTACATCTCTCATTCCGTTAGCTTTGTGCGTGGAACCTGTTACATGCACGAATTGTCCTTCGCCGTAATGGATCATGCCCGGTATGGGTTCGGGACCGCCGAAAACATCCTCTCCCGCTCCGGCCAGCTTCCTTTCGGTGTGCTTAACCGAAGATAGATCGGGCATTGTTACGCTTTCTCTGATATGGCCTATTTCGCCGTCCATGAGGAATATTACGGGAGTTCTATAAGTATCGGCGATATTGAAGCACTCGATCACGAGATCGAAACATTCCTGCACCGAATAAGGAGCCAAGGCGATTATATTATGATCACCATGAGTTCCCCAGCGCGCCTGCATAACATCTCCCTGTCCGGGCTTGGTTGCCTGGCCGGTTGAGGGACCTGAACGCTGGACATTGACTACAACACAGGGAGTTTCAGTCATAATAGCGTATCCGAGGTTTTCCTGCATAAGCGAGAAACCGGGTCCGCTGGTAGCTGTCATGGTGCGCGCTCCCGTCCAGGAGGCTCCGATGATCGCCGCCATGCTGGCCAGTTCGTCCTCCATCTGGATACAAACACCGCCCGCCCTGGGAAGCTCTTCGGCGATCTTCTCCGCTACCTCGCTTGCGGGAGTGATGGGGTAACCGGCGAAGAAATCACAACCGGCGTAAATTGCGCCGAAGGCGCAGGCCTCGTCACCCAGAAGGAAATAGGTATTGCCTTCCAGCCGTTTAAGGTAACGTATTTTATTTTCGTTTAACGTCACTTGAATCTTTCTTGCTATCCTTTATTAATATTATGGCGAATTCCGGGCAAAGGAGATCACAAATGCCGCATTCATTACAATCATCCTCCCGGACAGTCGCCGGAACATTGTAGCCTCTTCTGTTCAATCTGTCGGAAGTCTCAAATACGTTCAAAGGACAGAACTCGATACATATATCGCATCCCTTGCACAGATTCTCATCGATTTTTATCAGCCCGAACCCTCCTTCATATGAAACAAAGCAGGCATGAGATTACGTTAGATTTTAACAATTCGGCATACAAAAAACAATCACAGGGGCAATTATAATACACGACGAGGAGCCTTCAAACCATTTTTTGGCGGTATCCCCATCAAAGCCTCCCTGCCAAAAAGGTATTTGAATTAAATTGAAACTTGATTTAGCCGGTAGTTTGTTATTAATTTGGCATATAGAGAATAACCGGACAGAATCCTGGCGGTCGATGTATTGCTTTCCAATCCGATAGTCCGGGATTGCGAGATAGTTCTATCTAAACAAAATTTTATCATGGAGGCGGCGATGATAGGATTTCTTTGGTTTATAGGCAGAAGGGGCATCTGGGTTTTAGCTGCTATCGGCCTACTTCTCTCATCAACAAGTTTGAAAGCGGAAAATATTACGCACAGATTCGAGATTGGCGATTACAGGATTATCGATGACCCCGTCGGGCAGCGAATCGAAATTGATGACTCCGGGCAATTGGCGGAACCGGGCAAACCTTTGCTTCCGGCGAAGAATATCATGATCGCGCTTCCGCCCGGAGCCAGGGTGCAATCAGTAGAGATAAGAGGTCTCGGTTTCAGCCAACTGCCTGGCTCTTATCGAATCGCGCCATCGCCCCCCGTGCTTCCGTTGGTCGATCCGGATATCTACCCGGAATATATTGAAAAAATATATCAGCAATGGCAGCTATCCTATGAATCAGCTTACTCGTCGGATCAGGCCTATCCTATTGAAAGGGGTAGACTGGCTGGCTCCGGCGCCTTGAGGAAATACGCATACGCTTCGGTGTCGTTTTATCCGTTCAGTTATTATCCTCAAACGGGCAGATTGGAATATTATAGCCGGGCCGAAATTACAATCAATTATGATCTGCCGATCCCCGCCAGTATAGAAGCTCAAAAAGTCGAGGCCTTGAAATGGGATAACGCCGCCGACCAGAGAGCCGCGGAGCTTTTTGTCAATTACGACCAGATCAAACCGCTTTATCAGGTCGATGGCTCCCGCACCGAGGAGCCGCTGAATATTTTCGATTATGTAATTATCACTCATGAAAACCTTTTAAACACGGTAAATTCGTCAGATTTCTTAGACTGGAAAGCCTCTCTTGGCTATAATGTCAGGGTGGTCACCACGGCCGATCCGGAGATAGCGGATCAAACGGGTGCGGATCTGGCTGCGCGGGTTCGGAATTTTCTTATGAATTACTATGGTGCATGGGGGATAGAGTATGTCCTTCTGGTGGGCGATTATAACGCCGTTCCCATGCGTTACTGCTATCCCGATCCGAACAACCACTCCAATGGGGCTGGCGATCCATCGAACTGGCCCTGGGCCGGCGACGTGCCTACTGATTTCTATTACGCCGATTTATCGAGCGCGGATAATCAATCGTGGGATTCCGACGGTGATGGTTTCTGCGGTGAATACGGGCAGGATAATCCGGATCTTTTAGCGGAGGTTTATGTCGGTCGGATTCCAACCAACATCCCCAACAGGATAACTTACACCCTCAATAAGCTGGTAACGTTCGAGCAGGACAGGGGGGACTGGAAAGACAACGTATTGCATGCCGGGGCGATCGCTTTTTTTGAAAATGACGATCACAGCGGCCGCGAACTGATGGATGGGGCCGTGCTCTTAAATCAAATGGAAGATGAGCTAATGTCTGGCATGCCTATCAGCCACTATAGCGAGCAAGACGGTCTGGCGCCGTCGGAGCTTCAGTGGTCCGGTTTGAGCGAGGCGTCGTTTATTGGAGATTGGCGCAACGGCCAATACGGAATCGTAAACTGGTATGCTCATGGCTGGTCGAGCTATGTGGCTCGCAAAGTCTGGTCCTGGGACGATGGCGATGGTGTGCCCGAGTCGCACGAGATGTGGTGGCCCAGCATTATAGGAATCAATTCAAACCTCGATGATGATTATCCCTCGATTGTATTCGCGCTGTCCTGTGTGGTGGGTTATCCGGAGCCGAACGGATGGGGCAATCTCGGTATCGATCTTTTGACCAAACCGTCATACGGGGCCGCCGCCGGTATCGTCAGCGGAACGAGAGTTGTCTGGGTTTCCACAGGCGGCGGTGAATTGCACAGCTATGAGTTTAGCCATCATTTGATAAACAGTCCTGACGAGCCCAAAATGGTAGGGGAGGCTCTCTACGATTCTAAATTCTATTTGAGTCAGAACTATCACTGGAATCACTACGCCGAATACTGGGATATGTTCACGTTCAATCTGTATGGCGATCCGGCGATGGAGCGTAACGGGGCCGTCATGACCGGTATCGAGGATCCGCCGTTATCGACTCCGAATCGATTCGCGCTCGATCAAAACTATCCCAACCCCTTCAACGCTATGACCGTTATCAGTTACAATCTGCCCGGACCCTCGGATGTCGTAATCGAGATATATGATATCCTTGGCCGCAGTGTGGAGACACTGGCTCACGGAGAGCAGCAGGCCGGGTATCATCAAATCGTATGGGATGCTGAGGAGATACCGTCAGGCATATATTTCTACAGGATTCAGGCCGGGGAGTATGAAGAGACGAGGAAGATGGTGCTGTTGAAATAAGATTGCAGCATGGAGCTGCTAAAGGGGAGCCAATCGGCTCCCCTTTTTTTGCGTCAACAATACGTCAACAACGAGTGGCATATCTGTGGTTTTTTCTGGTGTCCTCATATTATGAAGTGGTCGCGGAAAGATCGTCGCGAATCCCCAGAATGTCTTCTGGTTATTCGCACAGATTATCTAAATTCTTTTTAAATCGTACAGGATTTATAAAATCTTGATCTTTATCGTAGTGGAACGACCACGATCATCGGAACATGTGAGTTCATGAATTCCTCGCCGGGGGATAAAGAAGAGCTTTTGACCGGGATTGGCTTTTCCATATAGATCGCCATCGACAAACCAGTAGATATTTTTTGTGCCCGAGGCAACCGAAGCGTCAAGCAAAATGCCCTGCTGCTGCGGAGAAAGATGCTCCCTGATTATATAGTAAATATCCTCGTTCGGAGAAATTATCACCGGCCTGTCGCCGCTGGATGTGCCTGTACAGGAAGGGTTATGTTCCGGAATGCGGCCTGAAAGCCTTCCCGTCTTCGATAGCCAGGTCGCCGTTTTCGGGTCCCAGTCTTCGAAGGTTTTAGCGACTATCGATTTTCCGGAAGCGCAAAACTTGCAAAGTCTGAAGCCGGTGGCGGCATCCAATGCAATCTCTTTATGAATATCGCACTTCGCCTCCGGCGAGACTCCGGGGATATAAAGTTCGCCGATAGTCATCTCGCAAAGATCGCCGGGGTTTTTACCGCTCACGCTGCATACCGATCTCCGGCTGACATTGGCGGGCTTATCAAACCAGCCGGTATCGTCTCTTCCGGAAAGCAGCTCGAAAATCTCAAAGAGAATAGGTGCCGCCACTTCCGCTCCCACTAAATATGGCGACGGTTCACCCGTGAAATTACCGACCCAGACACCGACAGTATATTCAGGATTGTAGCCAATCGACCAGGCATCCTTCCGTCCGTACGATGTTCCGGTTTTCCAGGCGACTTTCGGTATGTTTGGAGAGAACTCCCAGCATGATGGGAAATCGGGCCGCTTTAACCCGGATAATATTTCGGAGATTATATACGATGTTTCCTTCGAGAACAGTTTTAACGTGTCTCCTTCCGGCTCATTCATGATCGACTTTACCGGACGATAAATACCTCCTCTGGCGAGTGAGGCATAAAGATTGGTCAATTCCAGCAAACTCACTTCACAAGATCCCAGGACGATCGGCAGGCCGTAATCATAGTATTCGCGGTTGAGTGTGGATATGCCGCCCGCCTTTAACACGTCGTAGAATTTCTTCTGGCCGACCTTTGAGCACAGGGCCACCGCCGGGACGTTTAAGGACAGCCTCAGGGCATCCGTAGCCGTAACTGTGCCGCGATACTGTTTATCGTAATTCTCAGGCGAATAGCCCGAATAATAAATCGGCAAATCATTGAGTAATGTGTTTGGAGACAAAAGGCCGTCATCGAGAGCCATGGCGTAGACGAAGGGCTTCAGCGCAGAGCCCGGAGATCGTGCCGCCACGGTCCCGTTGATCTGTCCCTGCCGCCTGTTATCAAAAAAATCTGCAGATCCAACGACGGCCAGAATCTCTGCGTTCGCATTTTCAAATACTACGACAGCGACGTTATTTATTCCCTGCGCACTTAAATCGGTTATGCTGTTCGCCACCACGCCTTCGCATATATTTTGTATTTTCAGATCGATCGTAGAAAGAATCACAGAACGTCCCTTATGATTGCGCGCCAGGTCTCTGGAATGATGAGCCACCAGAAACGGTGGCTCAATCCTTTCGGCTTTGACTTCTTCGTTCAGAGCCTCGCGATATTCCTCGAGACCGATCACGCGCCGCTCACACATCGTTTTTAAGACTCTGTCGCGCTTTGCAATGCTGGTTTCGAGATTCCGGTCGGGTCTGAGCAAGGTCGGCGAATTGGGTATCGATGTCAGAAGGGCGGCTTGAGAGGCTGTCAATTCGGATGGCTTTTTCCCGAAATAGAAATATGTAGCCGCACCAACCCCCTCGATGTTTCCTCCGTAGGGAGCAAGGTTGAAATATATTTCAAGCAGCTTATCCTTGGAATAATGAAATTCCAGCTGGACGGCGCGCAAAAGTTCGATAATCTTGGATCTGATGGTACGTTCCCTGGGTTCCATCATACGGGCAATCTGCATGGTAATAGTCGATCCACCCCTTATAATCCTGCCGGCTTTAATATTATCTACGGCGGCGTTGAGCATTGAAATCGGGTTGAAACCGGGATGGAAGTAAAACCATCTGTCCTCGTTTGCGATTACGCTTTGCTGTAGCAGGGGAGAGATTTCGGAAAGCTTAACAGGTTTTCGCCAGTACCCGTCGGATGACAAGAAACATCGCATCAGTTGATTGTCCCTGCTGCGGATGAAGACTGAAGCCGGTTTATGCAGACTATTGGCTGGCAGGGGAAATACGAATCTATCCAGAATCAAGAGCGCGACCAGTACGGATAACAGAATGCTGCCGATCAGCGTAGCCGTCCCGATTTTGCTTTTGGGAAGTGTCATTTCTCGTATCCCTGATATTCGTCAATCATCCAGAACAGACATATTACCGGATGAGTTGGAACTGGCGATAGTCGGCTCATACATACATTCGGCGGCCACTGGAGGAACAACAAAATCGCCCGGCGCCGTAACCCTTAATGAATAATAATACTCGAATTTAACGCCCTGCCTCAGTCTGACGAACAACAAAAGCCGGTCATCGCGAATGTCCATATAATCGACACCGTAATGTTCCCCTGGCCTTCCGCGAAGTCTGCCGCTGGTTTTAAGCCGGGGATTTTCAATTTCAACGCAGGCGGGTAATAGATCATTTATCACGACATTTTCCAGCGAGCGATCCAGAGCTTCCGCCGTAATTTTGACCATGACCTGTTCACCCAGAGATACATTATTCAATTGTAAAGGTTGTCCGTCGGTATCGAGATATTGCCGCCTGACCTGCAGTCGATTGTCGAATTCCTTTATCGATCGGTCTGAACTAACACCACTTGCCTGCCAGTAGTAATAACATCTACCTATTCCATCTATTGAGATTTCGATATCCTTGTTAAAATCCGAAGGGATTACAAAACTTGTATCATTAATAGAAAATCGAGCGAATTTTTTGCCGTCGATGACGATGGCGCCGGAATAATCCGGCTTCTCCTGTTCTTTGAAATATTTTCCCATTGCCAAGAGAGCAAAGCCATGGCTTTGAGTCGTGTACCAACGTCCCAGATATAGCCTCTCCGCCGTCTCCTTGACCAGTATCGGCAATGATGGGTGATCCGGCGCGATATCGCAGAGAGTTTCGATCATGATTGCGTTGGCCCGGATGTCTGAATCGAAATATCCACCTGTTTCCGCCTCGTATTTTTCGGGGTGTATCTCTACCGGCAGAAGCCAGAGTGCCTCATTCACGCCTGATGTCATGGCGATTGCTCCCGCAAGCTGAAATCTCGAATATAGAGGGAGGCTGTATATATCGAGCTTCTTCAGATTATTAATGACGCTTTTATCCAGTTCACCCGCGAGCGCGAGAACGTAAGCTGCGTAAATCCTCGGAACCTCCTTTCCGATCTCAAGGCTCGCATCCCGAACACGCCTTTTCAGAAATCCGATCATCTTATCATAGACGTCATCCGCGATCCAATATCCCGCCTTCCGCGCCTCTACGAGGACGTGCGAGGCGTGAATGCTGGCCCAGGGGTATGAATTGCCCCCCTCAGGCCAGTAATGGAAAGCTCCGGATGGTTTCTGCATGCTGGAGATTTTCGCTATCCCTTCCTGAATGAAATATTCATGTCCCCTGGTGCCGAAAATCTCAGGTTCTACCATCTTCACGAGGTCATTGAAGTAAAGGAGAGGCATCAACGTGGATGCTGTCTGTTCCACGCATCCGTACGGATAACGCAGGAGATATTGGATACTGTTCGCAAATCTAACTGCGGGCATCGACGATAGCCGTAACCGGTATTCCGCGGTTCCCTCAAGCCAGTTTTCAGGCATAGTAATTCTCGCAGGCGCCGCATCCTCGACGACCCCCGATCCGTGTTCGGTCAACAAGGGTTGCGCCGGCCGGATGGGCAATTCCATGGTTTCGCTGGATTTTTCCTCTCCATCCCTGGCGGAGATCTCGAATATGAGTTTGCCTGGTTTTTCAGGAGCAACAAAGTCAAACGTCGTTTCAACACGTTCGCCGTCGCCGATATAGATCGTCTTACGTAATGTCGTCTTGATCTTTGAGGGATCAGTAATATCCAGTGCCAGATCGATACTGCCGGATTTACCCGTATTGTTAAAAATGACGAATTTCGCTTTGAGGTTATCGCCGGGGGAGAGAAATCTCGGCAGACTCTCCTGTATTACGATCTTGTCTCGAACCACAATGCTGCCGGAAACGGATCTGCATCTTTTCCCATCGATCATGACTGCCGCCACCGACAATTTCCCGTTGAACTGGGGAATATCGAATGTGAATTCACCGTCGCCGTTCCCGTCGGTTTCCAGAAGCCCCGACCACAGGGCCACAGGTTTGACGCGCCTGGCTGTGATGGGATTCAGATGCCGCTTGCGTATCGAACGATATGCGTCTCCGGCAGGGCTTAAGAGCGCTCCCGATGCTTCTATATCGGGGAAGATGATCGAATAGATATCGTAAGGTTTCAATGCCGGGCCTTTTTTGCCGTAGAAGAAATCAAACGGATCGGGGACGGTGAAATCTGTAAGCTGGAGAATACCGACATCGACAAGCGCGACCGTAAATTTCGCGCCCTCCCCGGCGTTAGAATGCAGCTTAACCGTTATCTTCTGCTTCGGCTTCGTAACTGAGGGCATATCAAGATCAAGATTTAGTTTCAATTCCGAGTTGTCCATTACGAGCGGTATCATGCCGAATGCTCTTGATGGTGAGTGCCTTTCCAGCGAGGTCGTGGATTTTATCAACGTTGCCGTAATATATACGTTGGGGGCGTATCGGGATGAAACCGGTAGGATGATCTCGGCCGTATTGCTGTCCAGATCGAATGTTTTAAATTCGAGCACTTTTTCCTTCTCGATGGTCAGCAGAAGCTTTCCATCGAACGGAGCTTTGATGAGAAGCTTTGCGCGTTCCCCTTGTAAATAAAGGTCCTTATCGAGTTCCATTTCTATCCGGTCAGGATTAGTCATCGACCATGGAGAATATCCCCAGCCGGAAACATAGAAAGACTGCGTGGCAGTATGCGCCGTCCCATTGCCTTCAATTATAACTTTGTAAGCGCCGTATTCGGCCGGTATGAATTCTACCGCGGAAGGCTGTGGTTCCAGCACAACCGAAACTGAATCTAAAAGCAGGTCTGAGGCTTCTGACACATAACGGTAATTTCCATAAGCGTCTTTTTTTACGATAGTCTGGTATATCGTTCGGTATAATTTTACCCGGGCAGTATCAATTGAAACAGGGTCTCCCGATTGATCGATGGCTATAACGGAGAATGCTGCGGCCTGTCCCGCCTCGATGAATCCATCAAAATCCTTTTTGATCCCCAGATAGACCGGATAGGGATTAATTGCGACTCCCTTATAATCGCTGACAGCCCTGCCGCCGTCTTCCTTAACCGTTGCCGATATAAGCATTTTCAGCGCGGATGGTGGTCGAAGCCGATCTGGGATACGATATTCATAACGATGGTTTCCCTCATCATCGAGACGTTCGTCCGGAAGATCCACTTCCACAGAGGGGAAGTCTATGTCGGAGTTGGAGAAGGTGAACGCCGACCATTTTTTCGGGCTGAAAATATCCCGTTCGATAGTGATATGGCCGCTCACGGCATTGCCGGAACACGGAGGACCGAAAAGGTATTTCCCGTCTACAACGATAAATACCGTGTCTCCAGCACTGTAAATCTTCCTGTCCGTTGATAATGTAGTCTTGATCCTGTCAGGGACGAATTCCTCGACCTGGAAATTGTATCTCCCTATGATATTTTCTCCTATTCTTGCAATCGTTACGTATCTCCCTGTCTGGGCAAATAGGGGTATATCGTAATCGATGGATGAGATTCCGTCATCTTCAGTAGTTAGCTTGAATTCGGTAAAATCCCACCCCCGGGGATCTTTTATCCGGAGGATATAAGGGAATTCCGGTGGTATCTCGCCGTTTTTACCGCGGGTTGTGATAACCAGATGGATTTTTTCACCGGGACGATATACGCCCCTGTCGGAATAGATGAATGACTCGTAGCCCTGTAGCAGATACGGCCGACCGGTCACGTCGAATTCCGACGTGGAGATAAGGCAGTCGTCGAATCTGAGATATGATAGATCTTTCCCTTTTTCGACAGTGATTAAGAATGGACCGGGCTGCCCGACTATTTCTTCGATGTCATCAAATATTGCGATACCTTTTGCGTCGGTTCTACCTTCGCCCAGGATCTGGTTATTCATACTCATGAGCCGTACATCGGCGCGCTCCACCGGAGTGGTGGCCGCAAGTGAATTCACCCAGACCATCAAATAACCGTCCGATCTTCTGGCCATGATCCCCAAGTCGGTAATCATCACCTGGCGCCGGGCATGGCTCCATCGACGGTCTTTCATGCGAACCGCCACATTGTATATGCCCTGGAGAGAATCGCCAACAATGGAGCCGAGGTCGACAGTGGAGGTAAGCGGCTCATTGAGTAAATCGGTGAGCAGGAAATCCTTATGGAAAATACGCCGCCCGACCCTGCGTATATCCGAGCGGTAAGATCTCCTTCCGCCCCCGCTGAGATGATAGACGATGTTATTGACGTAAACCTGTTCCACCTCTACGGTAATATTATTTACATTAACAGTCTCGATAGCAAGAAGCTGTCGGCTCTTCTTTGACATATAAACGCCTTCATCGATAAATCGGATAGAAGGCCTTAAATCGGCGATATTTATTTTCGTTGAAAATTCCCTTTCGAGAATCTGGCCGTTCAAAGAATGCAAACCTTTCCTGATGTTGATGGTATACGTTTCTCGCGGTTTGAAATCGCCCCTGAGGCGTATCCTGCGGTATGGCTGATCGATTGTAAAATTTATGGCCGGGATGACGCTTACATATTCCTTTATTTCGGATAGGGCAACCGATTGCGACAGGGAAATTTCGATTATGCAGTTCTTGCCGGCGCCCGTAGATCGGACATTGTTTACAACCAGTGGTTTGGGCTTGGGGACCCGGATGTCTTTTTTATAGTCAAAGGCAAGAGGGATATTCCCTCCGACACAATTTAGCCCCTTTTCAATTTTCAGACCGAATTTGCCATGAATTTTCCCGGCATCAAACGATTCAGAGGTCAATGTGATCCGGGGGGCCGGGGTTTTTTGTTTGCTGGAAAATCTTAAAGGGCGGCCATCTTTGCTGAGTGTGGTGGAAAATCTTTCCTGGAACTGGTTTAGGTCCACCGCATAGTTAAAGGATATATGGATAAGCAGACGGCTCTCGAATGGGGGGTCAGGGATATTGATGATCTCCGTAATGATATCTCTTACGGCTAAAGGAGGCGTTCTGAATTTGAATACTCTTTCCTCGTTTATTCTGTTTCCGAACAGATAAGTTTTATCGCTTTTCACCCGGACGCTGTATTCCGTGGAGGGCAGTAACATCGAATCGGGGTAGTATCTGAGTTTATTATTATCTATCCACTTAGCCAGGCCGGGAAGCGGCGGCTGGAATTCGATAGGAGGATCCGTGAAAAGAATGTCAAGACTATCGTCCGGTACAAGGTCGCGGGAAAATACTAACGTGATGTTCGTAGGTTTTGTGACAAGCTCTGTTGGATGGAACGAAACGACCTCGACGTTATAATCGGCCTTGTCCTGCGTCGGATCGGCCAGAGGGATCACCACCGCAACAGTCAACAGACCGATGATACAGATGATTGTAAGGCCGAGTGCAGCCCCTGTTTTTCCTGTCAAAATTCTTTGCATGATAATACTCCAATCTTTCAAATAGGTCAATCTGGATCTCACCTTCTATTGTTGACAGATCGCCGGAAATGGACCGTGACATTCTCATTCTCTACAGATTTCCTGAGAGCATGGCATGGATAACGTTCCTTTGAAGAACATCCTGAGGAAATATATACAATGAGGTCTGTTTTAGTCAACACGAATTGTTCGCCGGACAACTCTAAAGCATTTTACATTAAAAGGCGGGGAATGTTCCAGTCTTTTTTCGTGTATTCGTCAAAGGAAATATATGAGTGTTTTTCTCCTCGTGGTTTGCAACATCCGTTTCTTGACATCTGAACCCACCTGAAAAAGTTGGCCATATTGTATTTCCCCGGAGCCTTCGGGACCATCAGATGTTTGAGATTTATCCCCGCGTTAACCTACGATAATATGAAAAGGATGCTCCGGGGAGAGTGTTGATTTAATTCTATCGATTGTACTACTCTTTAAATCAGTCCTGCCATAGCGAAAGTCAAGTTTGTTTGAAGTTTTATAGCTCTGGGAATTGTGTTTCTTAATTCAAAATACAACTTGTCCGAATTCATTTGAAAACGTAAACTTGTCATGTGCCTGATTCTTGTCGTCGGTGTTACGCTGTTTGTCGGATATCGTGGACAGCTTGAGAAAAACAAGTCATTTTCAAGCAAGGAGAAACAAAAATGGGTGATAAGGGGAAAAAAGACAAAGGCAAAAGGGAACAACAGAAAAAGGCCCAGCGCAGTCCAAAGGAAAAACGAAGATTGAAAAAAGAGAAGAAGGAAAAATAGATGCCCAGTAGTGTCCGGTGATTCAAAATCAGGCAGGGAAGTTGTGGGCCAGTTATTCTACCCCCGATAACCCTGCCAGACATGACCGGTGATGACTCGAACTTTGTTCTTTGATTGGGTGCACTCAGATGACATCTTACAATCACAACATCCTCCGGCATCCGAAACATATGTGCTTAAACCACTCCGGCCAGTTGTCCGGTATACAAGTTTATGGCAGGCAGGAAAAACCAGAATCCGGAATCTATGATTCGGGAGATCCGGCGGGCTAAATCACAGTCTGACATACGATTCATCCTTCCCCTCTCGCAAAAGATCACTCAATCCTTCAACAGGAGAGGTTACGAATGGTACAACCTTAAACCGCCCTTTTTAACCGACCACTGGTACATCTTTCAATTGCCGTTTACATTAGCAAACAGGTTTAAAAAGACCGGGAGATCTTCTTGTTGTTTTTATGATTGATTTTGTTCTGAGCAAGCATTATTATATTTCATTATGATTTTAGGAATTGATCACTTCTTGTGGGTTGAACACCAGTATTTTAATGGTCAATGAGAGGATGGACGGTCACAAACTGGAAAGATTTGTCAGCAGACGCAACGGGCTCCATAGCCTTGAGAGGATGAAGTAAAGGTGACTATACAAGAAGCTCGTTGTCTCAATTATAATCACGGTCGTTTAAACGCTCCGGTGCGCTTTTGTCCAATGTGTGGAAAAGTGGTTAACGAAAATATCCCCATACGGGCGTGTAGTGAACAAAAACATGTGAAAAGCCGGCGTGATCAAAAAAAATACTGTATTGATTGTGGAAAACAACTTATTCGATGAAGGTGGTTGCTAGCCTTATCTTGAAAGATCTCTAGCCAGGCAATGGAGTCTTCCCTGACAAAAACGCATTTACCGAGGTAACAAAGAACCCAAATGAATAGAGCGAGCAAATAATAATGCAACTGGTTATTCATTATGACAAACGCTACTAGGTATTTACACACATTTCATATTCCTGTAATGGGCACAGGGTTTTCGATTGACACGGCATTACGGGTGGGGAAATATGGTATCTCATCAGCGATCTCATTGGTAGATGACGTTTTCATTGAACAGATGCGTAAATTCCACTGTAAGAAAGCGGGCGAGCCGTATGAGGAAATTGCAAACGGCGACGAGGATGCCCGCGCCCGCCGTATCACCGCCTATTTGAATCTCGTTGACCGCTTAGTTCAGCAGCAGGTAAAAACTCTCCAGGTTTCGCCATTCGAAAAAGGGAGTGAGATTACACGCTACTATGAAATGCTACCGGATTCCAATACGAAGCAGATGTATCAGGATATGCTTGAAGAAAACAACCCGGCTGAAAAGTCCCGCACGCAGCAATGCCTGCGTACTCTCGCCATACCGGGCAGCATCGATGTCAATATTATGGTTAAACTTGATCGCGTCAATTATAACCACAGTAATAGACTTCCGGCAATATTCAGCGACGCCATGGCGGCTTTACGTGGATATGCTAATAGCACCCTGCGTTCTTCCATCGTTTTTTCAGCGGGTATAAATCAACACCTCTATAATTACGTCGCGGAATTTGGCGATTTTTTTCCTGATGAGAATGGCATTCTTAAGAAGAAGATTATACTGAAGGTAAGCGATTACCGATCAGCTCAGGTTCAGGCCAAATTCCTGGCCAAGAAGGGACTCTGGGTATCGGAATTCCGTGTTGAATCTGGTCTCAATTGCGGTGGTCACGCCTTTGCCTCTAAGGGCAATTTGATGGGTCCTATTCTTGAAGAGTTCCAGAAAAACAGGGTGGAACTTATTGCAATGTTACACAACATTTACTCAAAAGCGCTTACGACTTCTGGTAGAACGCTGAACAAGATACCCCATAAGGTGCGCATTACGGCGCAGGGAGGCATAGGCACCGCAGATGAGAATGAACTCCTTTTAAAATATTTCGACCTCGATGGCACCGGCTGGGCCACGCCTTTTCTTTTAGTACCAGAGGTGACCAATGTCGATGATATTCATCTAGCGAAGCTTTCCGTGGCTTCCGACAACGACGTGTACCTAAGTGATAGCTCGCCTTTAGGCGTACCCTTTTGGAATCTGCGCTCCTCTGCGAGCGAGGAGGCTCGCCGCCAACGTATTAAAAAAGGTAAGCCTGGTAGCAGCTGCCCGAAGGGCTATCTGGCATTCAATACGGAATTTACGAAGAAACCGATCTGCGGCGCCTCACATGGGTATCAAAAATTTAAGCTCAAGCAACTTGTCAATGAAAACAATTCAAAAAAAAGATCTGATCTAGAGAGAAACATTGTGCTTGGCAAATCATGCATTTGTCATGACCTTGGCGGTGGAGCAGCCATTAAGACAGGTATTGATAAAGCCGCTACACCTGCAATCTGTTGTGGTCCCAATATCGTGAATTTCTCAAAGATCATTACTCTGGAGGAGATGGTCAACCATATCTACGGGAAGATATCTCTTATTACAAACCCGGATCGTCCTCATATGTTTATCCGGGAGTTCGCCTGCTACGTGGAATATTTCCACAAGGAAATTGAGATGGCTTCGCTGAGTTTGTTGACTCTAAAGCTGAAATACTTTCGCCAGTTTAAAGAAAATCTGCTCAATGGTGCGAATTATTATCAGCATTTTGCCAAGAAATTACGAAAGAGAGAGCGGAGTCGTTTTCTTAACGATCTTGAGGTTTTATATAAAACTGTCAAGTCCACCATGCTTACTAATGCTCAACTGATTTGTCCTCAAGAACTGCTATTATCGGGGAAATAAGAGGATTGCTTCAAAAGAACGCGAATGATTTTCAATCCGGTGATCTATCCAGGACGAATAGATAATCCTCATCCGGGACCGAACGCTCAAAATCCTTGTAAAGAATCGCTGCCGATTTATTTAATTGCTGCGCGAGCGATCCACCGAGCATTATAATGACGAGAACGAAAATCATAAGAGCATTCGCTAAATTCGTTCTTTTAATCATCTGGCAATCCTAAAAGACGTGACCTTTCAGTATTTTCAAAACCCGGGCTACTTCCATTTATTGTACCACCTATATAGTTGGTACGGCCATATCCAAAATTAAGTTCGTTTGAGGTCATTGTTTTCTGAGCTGATAATAAGCTAACTAAAAAACTGGGTATACGGAATATAAGAATAAGACCCTTTCGGCCATTAGGTCGATCTTATGTTAACTTGTGCAACAATTATACCGATAAAAAAGCCGAGGGGACTAAATAAGTTTGTAAATCCAATCAGCATAATGGGGGTTTCCAATAAGTCAATGGCGACATGGGGGATGTAGCCGGGATATTATTCATGAATAGTATTATTAATTCTAAACAGCAGATACCCAAATGGCAATCTTAGTTCAATTTCGTAATTCTATTTTGTCGTTATCTTTCCTTTCTGGCACACTGGTCTTTACTGCTCTATATTTTTGCAGCCTCTATAGTTACCTCCTGTTCCACAGCCTTGCTGAGGGATTTAGCATAATCGTAGCTTGCGGTGTCTTCATGTTCGCGTGGAACTCTCGCCGACTGCTAAGTAATGACTACCTGCTATTTATGGGCATCGCATATCTATTTGTGGCCGCCTTGGATAGCGTCCACACTCTTGCTTACAAGGGCATGGGAGTATTCCATGGATATGATTCAAACCTGCCGACTCAACTCTGGATTATCGCTCGCTATGTAGAGAGCATCTCTCTTTTTATTGCCCCGTTGTTTTTGCGACTAAGATTAAGGCGCAATTTTGTTTTTTTGGGCTACGGGGTCGCCTTTTCTCTTCTACTTGTATTTGTTTTTTCGGGACGATTCCCCGCTTGCTTTCTTGAGGAAGGGGGATTGACCGTGTTTAAGAAAATGAGCGAGTATATCATCTCACTTATACTAATGGGATCTGCAGTGATGCTATATCGAAGGCGCGACGCGCTTGATAAAAATGTAATTCAGTTCGTTATTGCATCAATAATCATTACGATTGGCTCCGAGATGACCTTTACATTTTACAAGCATTTGTATGGTTTTGAGAATCTCATCGGTCATTTCCTGAAGATTGTGTCTTTCTATCTCATTTACAAGGCTGTAATCCAAACGGGTCTGGTAAAACCATATGATCTCCTCTTTAGAGATCTGAAAAATCGTGAAAACGCTCTGGGGAAAGCACGCAATGAACTGGAAATACGGGTGGAGGAAAGGACAATAGAGTTGGCAAAGGTCAACGAGGCATTGCAGGCGGACATTGTCAAACGCAAGCGGACGGAGGAGACCCTTTTGAAGAGCGAAGAGAAGTTTCGGGGCCTTCTGGAGTCAGCACCGGATGCCATGGTCATTGCCAACAGGGATGGAACAATCGCCCTGGTAAACGTGCAGACGGAGGCGATGTTCGGGTACACGCGACAGGAGTTATTGGGAAAGCCGATTCAGATCTTGATGCCGAATCGTTTCCGTGGGAGACACTCTGAAGGTTGGGAAAAGTACTTCACTAATCCCCAGCCCAAACATATGGGCGCGTTGGTTAACCTTTACGGGTTACATAAAGATGGCAGAGAGTTTCCGATTGAGATAGGTCTAAATCCCCTTGAGACCGAACGGGGAATCCTGGTCTCCAGCGCTATTCGCGATATCACACAAAAGGTCGAGCTAGAGGAGCAATTCCGACAATCACAAAAGATGGAAGCAATAGGTCAGCTGGCTGGTGGCGTTGCTCACGATTTTAACAACTTATTGACCATCATATTAGGGAATAGCGAACTTCTGATAAATCAGCTTCTAGATAATGATCCCCTCCACACCAAAGCCGAGAGTATAAGAAAAGCAGGCAAACAGGCCTCTTCTCTGACGCGCCAGCTTTTGACCTTTAGCCGAAAGCAGGTGCTTAAACCGAAAGTAATGGATCTGAATATTGTGGTTTCCGAAATGGAAAAGATGCTGAGACGTCTCATTAGCGAGGATATTAATCTGGCCTTTCTTCCATGCCAGACATTGGGCCACATAATGGCCGACCGGGGAGAGATTGAGCAGATTATAATGAATCTGGCGGTCAATGCTCGTGATGCTATGCCACACGGTGGGAACCTCACAATCGAAACCGCAAATGTCGTTCTTGATAAAGAATATGTCAATCGGCACATCGGCACTGAACCCGGTCCCTACGCTATGCTCTCGGTAAGCGACTCCGGGTGCGGAATGGATACTGATACTCAATCCCGTATATTTGAACCGTTCTTCACAACTAAAGAAGAAGGGAAGGGAACAGGGTTAGGCCTCTCAACTGTTTATGGGATTGTAATGCAAAGCGGTGGTAACATCTGGGTTTATAGTGAGCCCGGGCATGGCACCACATTTAAAATTTATCTACCAACTGTGGAAAAGGATATAGAGTCAGCTGAAGGAAGTCCGGACTCAACTGAATCTCTGCTGGGCTCTGAAACGGTGCTTTTGGTGGAGGACAATGATGAACTTCGGAATCTAATTCATGATGTGCTTCAAAAAAAGGGCCACACTGTTCTCAATGCACCCAGTGCCGAAGAAGCTATTCAGATATGCAACGGCCATAACGGAGCAATAGACCTCTTGTTAACTGATGTAGTTATGCCGGGGCTAAACGGCCGGGATTTAGCTAAATACCTGGAGCCATTACGACCCGAAATGAAAGTGCTTTATATGTCAGGATACACTGATGATGCAATTGTTCGGCATGGTGTTTTGGGTGCAGGTATGGCATTTCTACAAAAGCCTTTTACGCCAGACGTTTTGAGCCGCAAAGTGCGTGAAGTATTAGAATTCCATCCGAAATCGCAAAATCAATCCTAATTCATTAGCACCTATAAAACGTTTCTGTGTTGATTCAGATCTTGCTTGTGAAGAGATGTGGGGGCTTTGAAAATCAGCCCCAAAATCCGTTTCCACTAATTGGATATTAGTGGAAACGAGAGGGATTCTGCTCGCGCTTCATCGGCCTAAATCTCTTGCCCGGCGGTTGAGGGATGGGCGGGAAACCCTTGACAAACCAAAAGAATGCCCTATTATTATCACAGGCTCCATTGAACGGGAGGAACGATGAAAAGGGTATACGTTTTTGCTATTGCGTTGGTTGCCTTTATCTATTTGCCTGTTTCGGCAACCATCATCAATATCCCTGATGATTACGAGACCATTCAAGAAGGTATAGATGCTTCCGCCGATGGCGACACCGTGCTGGTGCAGCCGGGCACATACGTAGAGAATGTCAATTTTAACGGGCATAATATTGTCTTGGGATCGTTGTTTCTGACCACGGGAGATACGATGTATATCTCATCGACAATGATAGACGGAGATTCATCCGGTTCAGTTATAACTTTTGAAAATGGTGAGGATAGTACGGCCGTTATTACCGGTTTTACTATTCAAAACGGCTTGTCTTATTCTGGAGGCGGTATTTTTTGTAGCGAAGCGAGCCCGAAAATTTCCTTCAATACCATACGAGAAAATGCGGCTTTTGATTATTTACCGAATTTAGGAATGGGTGGAGGAATATATTGTTACAATTCATCTGCCTTAATACAAAAAAACAATATTATAGGAAATGTGGCATCCGGTTTTGAGGGTGGGTATGGGGGCGGAATATATTTAGAAAATTTAAATCCTTCGGTTACAAAGAATGTAATTTCCCATAATTTCGCCGGCTGGTTTGGCGGAATCATTTCCAGATCGCCCGGCCTTGTATTTGCAAATAACAGTGTTTTCGGAAATTATGCCGTCTGGTCGGGGGGAGGAATATTCAATTCAACCTGCGACACTATAACAATATTAAATTCCATAAGCTGGGGCAATTTCCCCTCGCAGGTTTCCGGATCGGTTCATGCGAAATACAGCGATATTGAGGGTGGATGGCCCGGCGAGGGAAACATCGACGCCGATCCCCTTTTCCGCGACCCCGAGAACGGTGATTTCCATCTTATGTCCACCGCTTGCGGTGATCCATATGATTCCCCCTGCATAGATGCCGGTCACCCTGATATATTAGACAGCCTGCTGGATTGCTCCTGGGGCCTCGGCACGATTCTAAGCGATATGGGCGCCTACGGTGGAGGAGATTCGCTTTTGGTAGGAATCGATTATGACGAAATCCCCATGCCGGATAGGTTCTCCGTATCCCAGAACTATCCCAACCCCTTCAACGCGGCCACCATCATCCGCTATACCCTACCGGAACCCGCCGACGTCAAAATCGAGATTTTCGATATCCTCGGCCGCAAGGTGAAAACGCTGGTTCAAGGAGAACAGCCAGCGGGTTACCATCGAATCGTGTGGGATGCCGGCGATCAATCCTCCGGCATCTATTTCTACAGAATTCAGGCGGGGGATTATGCTGAGACGAGGAAGATGGTGCTGCTGAAATGAATCCGCGACAACAATACCATAATATGAAAAGGCCGCCCGGGGAGTGTGTTGATACTCAAGCGAGCGGGAATCTCTTCAACCGCCCGATTTAAAATACTATCTTTTCCTCTTATGCATGTGGCAACATTTTGATGGCCGTGTTGCTATCCGTTTACATCTTCTACCGTCTTTGGTCTTACCGGCGCACCTGATTTTCTTCTTTGCTGACATTGAAATCCTCCTTGAATGGATGTAGAGTGTTTATAGCCTATGTATTTTCATATCAAAATAATGTTTGTGTCAATAGAAACAGTATTGATGATATGCCCCTAATGATTACACCTCATCTTAACTTAGTCCTGCCATAGCAAAGTCAAGTTTGTTGGAGGCCCTGTAGTTTCCGGGGCAGGCGATGTGTCCGCTCCAGGATCGGGTCGATTGAGGGGGTAAGCCCCCCTGGTTTGGCGGTCTTTTCTATTGACGGAATTTAATTTCAGGCTATCTTGTTTTATATATGGATTGATTACATGAAAAGGCTGGTGTGTTTGAATTGGAGAATAAGGGAGATTCCATGCGAATATTTTTGAGGTTTTCTATTCTCGCTCTGCTAATGTGCCTATTACAAAATAATATTCAGGCGGGAGAGATCGATTACTCGAAACCGTTTCCGCTGTCGACTCTGGAGTATCCGATCTCGGATGCGCCCTACGTGCCCCCGGTCATCCTCGATGTGGACAATATCCAGGTGAACAGTGACAATACAACCCAGTTGCAGAACGAAGAGATGGTTTGCATCAATCCCACCAATACGGCAAACGCCGTCGCCGTCTGGCGTGATTTCCGTCTCGGTTACCGCCAAGTGGCGTTCGGGTATACTTTCGATGGCGGCCAGACGTGGCACGATGCCCTGCTGGATGTTCCCTATCGTCCATGGGTTTCTGATCCGGTGCTGACTGTAGACGATGACGGCAATTATTTCGCCTGCACGCTGGCTTATGAGGGAACGTTTGACGAGCCGTCCGGGCTCTATGTACAGAAATCAACCGACGGCGGGGTGAGCTGGTCCGAGCCGGTCATCGCAATTGATTCTGTTGAAGGGGTCTTTGAGGATAAGCAATGGATAGCCCTCGATAGAACCGACGGCCCCACCAACGGAAATATATACATTAGCTGGACAAGGTTTTTTAGTACCCAGATCCTCCTTGTGTCCTCCACCGATGGCGGAGAGACTTATTCCGATCCCGTATACGTGTCGGACCAGGAGGGCGTTCAGTGGTCGGTTCCGACAGTCGGAGTCAACGGTGAAGTTTTTGTGGCCTGGGTTAACTATAGTCCTCGCGGAATATATATGGATGTATCCACCGATCAGGGGCAGACCTTCGGGAACGACTGGCAGGTGGTAAATACCTCGATCTCGTCCACGCAGATAAACGGTGGGATTACCGTCTTCTCTTATCCAGCGCTTAATTCCGATATCAACCTCTCCTCGCCGTTCTACGGGAATCTCTATATTGCCTACATGAATAATACGGTCGGCGATATGGATATCTTCTTCATAAGATCGGAGGATAACGGGAATAACTGGACTGAGCCGCTTCGCATAAACGATGACAACTTAGCAAACGGCGCCGACCAATTCCATCCCTGGATAGCAATTGACGAAACAGGGGTGATTCATGCCATCTTTTACGATAGACGTCTGGACCAGAATAATTGGCTTTTCGATCTTTATTACACGAAATCTACCGACGCTGGCGATACGTGGTCGGTAAACGAGAGGATTACCACGGTATCATCGAACCCCAGCGATGCCCGTCTGGCGGGCTTGATAGGGGAGTATATCGGTCTATCCGCCTGGCAGGGCGAGGTTCAGATGGTCTGGACCGATACCAGAAACGGCAATCAGGACGTTTTCTCCGCCAGGCTGTCCTCCTCCACCGGCGCATGTTGTTCAATTGAAGGTGCCTGCGATGAGATGATGGAGGAAGATTGTATCGCGGCAGGTGGTAATTGGAAAGGTCCCGGAACAGTATGTCTCGGAGACAGCAACGAGAACGGAATTGATGATGCATGTGAAATTCAGGAGATCCCGACTCTCTCGGAATGGGGCATGATCATTCTGGCGTTGCTTGTCCTGGCAATTGGGACGGTTGCGGTTGTGAGGAGGAGGAAGACGGCGATCGGCATAGCTGCGTAAAAGACTGATCATTTAGAAATAAATAAAGGGGCTACCGTCACAATAGCCCCTCTTCTTCTGTTCTTTCCCAGGTGGTCGAGAAGATGGGGGGCAGAAATAAGGTTACGAAAATAGGCAACAACAGACATCATTTCTCGTATCCGGGATAATGTCATGGTCTTATCGAGCCACCATGATAAACAAGAAAATTCCGATCAGAATGCTTGAAAAGGCAGGTGAAAATGCTTAAAGGTATAAGATTTTATCTGGTGATTACCGTTTCTCTAATATCATTCATCTTCGTAAGTCGAATCATCGCAATTGGGAAGACACCGGCCATATGGGGAAATCTTGAACCCGGCCCGCATGCGGTCGGATTTAAAACAATTGAAAAATATGACTACTCAAGAGTATCCGGACCCAAACGCGACTATTTTGGCAGGCCGCTTGACGGGGAGAGGGCCCGTCCGATCCAGGTATGTATCTGGTATCCTGCCGAATCGACGACTGAGCTGCCGCCGATGGTATACGGAGAATATGCCTTTCCCTACCCTGAGGACAGCAGGTTTTTTAGTTTTCTATCGGAAGTCCAGAATCGCGAAATCCAATGGCTGCATCGTCTGCTTGATAACGATCGCGGCGGTGTTCTGGATTTGCTCAATGTGAAGGTCGGCGCTATCAGAGACGCCCCGCCTCAGCCGGGATCATTTCCTCTGATAATCTACAGTCCTGAGCTGGGCAGCGGCGTGGCAGAAAATCTGGTTTTGTGTGAATATCTCGCCAGCCGTGGATTTATAGTGGCGGCTACCCATTCGGTGGGAATGACGAATCTAAATCCTCAACTTAATCAACGAGACCTGGAAACAGTTATCAGGGATATGGAAAATATTATCGCTGTTGCGCGTGATCTCCCGCATGTAAACATCAACAAATTGGGTATAACCGGTTTCGGTTCGGGAGGATTGGCCGCCCTGCTTTTTCAGATGCGCAATAGCGACATAGATGCTATAGCGAGCCTTGATGCATCATATATTTCGGCGAACCATCTCGAACACGCCCGGCAAAATCCTTATTACGATATCCGGAGGATGACTCCCCCTCTGCTGCAAATTTACTCTGACGAGATGGATTCCATTGATCTTTCCCTTGTTGACTCGTTTGAGTATTCTCAAAGATATTCGCTTAAATTCAACCGGTTGAACCATACCGACCTCACAAGCTATGGAATGTTGTCATCTATGATTTTGAATAAAGAGACTCTACCGCCGGAGAAAGCCGGAGCACGATACGAAGATATGTGCGCTCACGTTTTAAATTTCTTCAATGCCCATCTGAAGGGTGATTATGATAGCCGACAGTTTGTCGATGTCACCGCAAGCGAGAAGGGGGTCAAAGACGGGCTCGTTGAATTTAAGCACCAGTCGGCCAGAAAGCTCCCACCGACACAGCTGCAATTTATGAATATCATAAGAGAAGACAGCGTAGAGAAAGCTTTTGAAATATATGTGAAATTCAAGGGTCCCGGACAGGTGTTTTTTGATGAGGTTGTATTCAATGCCATCGGTTACCAATTTCTTCAGATGGGAAATTTCGAAGATGCTGTCAGGATATTCAAAATGAATGCCGATGCGTATCCGCTTTCCGCCAATACCTGGGACAGCCTTGCCGAGGCATGTGAGGCAAGCGGCCAGAATGAGCAGGCAATCAAGTACCTCAGGAAAGCTCTGGAGGTTCTGCCCGGTGATACTACTACATCAGAACAGTTAAAAGAAGCTATCAAGAACCACGCTGAAGAAAGCCTGAAAAGGCTGGAAGGTTAGACTATAAACGATTATAAAAAGTCGGGAGAATACAGCATTAGGTCTTGCTAAACAAATTCATTCAGGTAATATTTGCCAAGCTGAGAAAGGGTATCTTTAGCAGATGGCATTGATGGAGGACGCAATGGGAGACAGCAAGCTTACGAGAAGAGGATTTCTGTCAACATCGATAACAGGTTTGGCTGCCACGAGCGTTCTGGGTCTTTCACCCGGGTTTGCTCTCGCGCAGGAAACCTCGGAGACAGCCAATTCCGACGGGGATATTATATATCGTACACTTGGTAGAACCGGCTTGAGAATTCCCATAGTCAGCATGGGCGTAATGAACGCCGACAATCCGGAGATAGTGCACGCATCTTACGAGATCGGTGTTCGCCATTTTGACACGGCCGCCCGGTATCAGTATGGACGAAATGAGCAGATGGTCGGCGATGTTATCAAGCGATTAGGAACCAGGGATAAGGTGGTTATAGCCACCAAGGAAATAAGGCCGGCCCAGCACGGCGGCATGACGCCCAAGCAGGTCAAGGAAAAATTGATCGATCTTTGCGAGGGCAGTCTCAATCGTCTTAAAACCGATTATATTGATATACTATATATCCATTCGGTAGGCAGTGCGGAAGAGGTTAACGACCCGGATGTCATGGAGGCGTTGGCGCTATTAAAAGAGCAGGGAAAGATAAGATTTACCGGTGTCTCTACACACGAGGCCAAGACAGAGGTTATAAATGCGGTTGCCGAGAATGGATTTTATGACGTAGTACTTACGGCTATCAACGTTGCCATGGCCGACGATATCGATCTTCTGAACGCAATCGAGAATGCTTCATCCAAAGGAGTTGGCATAATAGCCATGAAAACCCAGGCCGGCGGGCCGAGGTTGCCGAATTCTGAAACACTTAGAAGATTCAATAGCTCAACAATCGCCACGGCCTGCCTCAAATGGGTCATGCGTAACGAGAATATTACCACTGCAATTCCGGGATACACCAACTTCGAGCATATGCGCGAGGATTTCTCCATCGCCAGGAACTTAGAATATACCTCGGAGGAAAGAGAATTCCTCTCGGACAACAGCATCACGGTGAGCATGGGATTTTGCCGGCAATGCCGTCAATGTGTACCGACCTGCCCGAACGGCGCGGACGTGCCGACGCTCATGAGAACACATATGTATGCTGCTCAATATGCGAATTTCCATCATGCCCGAGCGGTCCTGGATGACATTCCGAAATCGATGGGCATTCAGGCATGCGGTTCATGTGCACAGTGCATAGCTCAATGTGCCAATGCGGTAGATATCCGTCGAAGAATCGGCGAACTTAAAATGATGTATGCCTGAATCGGCTTAAATACAGCGCTATTTTTCCGGATTATATATAAATCAATACATCGAATCCAGCCACTCGGCCAGGAAGTCTTTTTTGTCATCACCGTAGTTTATCACTCCCAGCAGATTCTCGCCTTTAAGGCCGGCGACGATTCTTCCATAATAGCTATTTTCAATCACGAAGGCTTGTCCGTCATCGAATAATAGATCATCCCCTGCAGGCTCAGCCGAACCGGCTGCAGCACCGGATTCAAACCACAGCATAAATTTTTCTCCTGATCCATCGCCTGTAATAAATAGTGTTAGTGTATCGTCGCTGATATAATACTTTCGGCTGTACACATCGGTTAAGAATTTCTGACCGAGAAACGATTCGGCGTAGATTCTATCGGTGGCCTCTATATATTCACCCTGCGGGAAAAATGAAAATTTCCGAGGCAGGCTGTCGTCTGCCGGTAAGATAGCGTTAATTTCCGATGCCAGCACCGATATGGCCTGCTTGGTTTCCGCCGACTCTTCAAACCCTATAATCCTCACAACAAACGGCCCTTTGACATAATCGATACTCGCTGGAGAGCCGAACCCTTCAGCGCCAAGCTGGACAAATGCCGGATTGTCCGGCCGAAATGAGGCAAATAAACCGTAGGCATTATCCGGGTTTTCGAAACGATAGATATCTACCACCATTTCGGTCCCGTTGGTTCCATAGGTGGCGGTGGCAACCTCAATGAAATTATAGGCATGGTAAATCTCAGCTCCGCCATTGATATATTCAAATAGTAATTCGCCCTCAAAGGTTCTTACCTCCGACGATCGCTCAATCCCGGCTTCCACAATTTCATCCGGCAAAAAATTAGAACAGCTTAGATCCCGGGAAGGTCTTTTCTCTCCATCGCAGCTATGAAATAGAACGCTGAACATTATCATGGCAATAATCATGATTTTATCTTTTTTCATTGCAAATCCTTTCGCGTTATAGGTTTTTTATTAATTTCCGCTGATGGCGAAGGATACCGACTACTACGGCCAGTGCCAGAATTAAAAGAGCTGCGGTGTCAAGAGTCAGACCCCAGAAGAATTCTATCGCCGGAGTAGACAAAGAAATCCTCCGCTGAACAAAAGATTGGCCAAAATATTCAAAATATTATGTGTCCACCAGAATGTTAGCTCTTTGCTCAGGGCAAAAACCATCACATTCCCCGCGAAATAAACTAAGACCGCAGTCCCTACCCATAATCGAGGGTCTCTGAGAATGTTGCCCTTATCTTCCTGGTTTATCCCCAGCAGGGTAAAGGCCGAAATGGCAACCAGGAGGACGCTTTCCAGGGATGCTGTGAAGTTATTAAAATTATTTGAGGTCTCCAGAAACGACTCTGAACCGAGACATATCAGCACAAATAATGGGATACTATAGAGTAGCATTTTTCTTAGAAAGGCTCTTTTTTGCCAGAAAGAAAAGACCAGTACCAGAAAGCTATACTCAACAGGTGTATAGAAGCGAAAAATCCACATTGTATTTCCAAAATTATATGCCTGGTACAAGCAATAAGCCTCTACCAGAACAACCAGAGCAAAAAATGCCACCAGGATTTTCAACTCAGAGTTAAATCTTCGGAAACCGTATATTCCCGCTGCCAGCGGTAAAGTGCTGGATAAAGCGGAGATGAAATCCAATGCAGGCATAATAATGCTACAGATTTTAGCTATTTAGACTATTAGGTGGGCCGCAGTATGGCGGACAGGGGAACGATCGCTCCATCAGCAGGTCCTTATCCAGATCTTGTTCACTGGCGGTTACGCCCAGAATAACCAATTGCATCGTTCCATTCTCCTCTTTGCCATAGTCGAATTTTATTCCGGCGCCATCCGTTTGGTCAAGCAGGCTCTGTACTGCGGTTTTACCCAAATAGCCACCCAGAACCGCCGCCGCACCGGCGGTATCGCGGTATTTCCTGGTAAGCCTGGAGGCGTCCTTAAGGCTGATTGAATGATCTTCATTTCCCGTGAATGCCATTGGAATCCTTCTTGCTTAAGAGAGTTAGTCGAAAGATGCAATTTGGTGCTGCCTGCACTAAACGAGCCAGGTCTCAAATTCATTAAATTCTAATATCTTGTTCGGCCCGTGTCAATAAATTTACCACGAAACCATCAGGGGACGCCTTTCGATAAGTATGCAGAGAGGCCCCGTTTTCTATCAAGATAGAGGGTCAATAAGTTGTTCCGTATTTTATATCAGTTCAGCCACGGTGAAAGTCAAGTTTCTCTGTATTGTCAACCATCGTTGTCTTCTGTTCAGCCTTAACTGGACACTTTTGAGTCAATCGCGCTGGAATCCACAATATGCTTTTTATTTTTAGGGGTGAAACAAGGCAACCGGTTTTTCGTATTCTTAATTGATATTTTCTGTTTTATGCCTGATGAATATTGAGTCAGGGAGATGGAACAATGGTAAAGATGGATTACATGGAACTGGTAAAGAAGTCTGTAAGCAACGCCTGGAATTACAGGTTCCTGTGGCTGTTTGGATTTTTCGTGTCGGTGACCGATGTATTCGGTGGCGGCCAATGGTGGACGGACAATTTTGATAAAAGTGAATGGGGCGGGCCCTTCGGTGAATCCGGTGCTTTCAACATAGATCCGGCATTACTGGTTTTACTGGCACTCGCCGCATTTTCACTGTGGATCATCTTCTGGGTGATGAGCGTTATCTCTGAGGGATCGCTCATGCACGGCATATCGAGGAAAGAATTTGATCTCAAGGTGAGCTTCGCCGACTGCTGGTCTATGGGTCTGCGGAATTTCTTAAGGCTTTTCGGCATTATGCTGTTGGCTATTTTAATAGTAATACTTAGTATCTTCGGTCTGGCGCTGTTCCTCATTCCCTCTTATTTCGCATCTATTGTTCTGGGAATTGCCCTGACTATCCTTGCTCTCCCTGTTATGTTTGCGATAATATTGGTGACTATCTCCGTGAAAGGGTGGGCAATACGATTCGCCGTATTGAACAACGAGCAATGGCTGGCTGCCATAGGTAAAGGCTGGAATCTGTTTATAGATAATATCGGTAAAACTCTTGCTGTGGCATTTTTATCGTTCTTAACACAGTTGGTTCTCTGGTGTCTATTGGTAATCGGCATGCTGATACTGGCGATACCATTCATATTATTTGGTATCGCAAACCTATGGCTCGGCCTTATTCCGGGTATTTTATTGGGAATAGCGATAGTCATTCTATCCTCTGCCTTTTTAGGCACTTTCGCCAGTTCAATGTGGACGCTGGGCTTTATGCGGCTGACGGGATACGCTGACGGCCGGCCTGAGGCTCTGACAGATGAGTCTCCTCCGGCGTCTTAGCCGGATAATAGCCCTCTGAACCGGGGGTTTCGAAATCTGAGAATCTTTACCATGGCGTTATTTCATCATTGATGACTCAGTTTCCGAGGCAGCCAATATTACTCTGTGGCCAAAAGTCCTTTGACGTTACATAAATTTAATCTATATAGTTATAGCTTAGAAACTGTAATATGAGGTGAGCTTTCCGTGAAAATTACTACTCCGAGCTTCAGTATGAGCAAATATTGTACAGCGCTAAATATCGGTGATATTTTTTTCAGGCATGAATAATAATATTCTTGAATCAAAAACCGTCCTTTCGGGTATCCGCTGGAGCGGAGCGATCCAATTTGTAGGGGAAAGTACACGCATATTGGTTTTCGTAATCCTGGCCCGCCTTCTGGCTCCGGAGGATTTCGGCCTCCTGGCAATGGCCTCCGTCGTTACCGGTTTCTTAGTGCTCTTTCAGTATATGGGGACACGTGGAGTTATTATCCAGAGAAAGGAGCTTCCCCCGGATCTTGTAAACAGCTTATTCGTTCTCAACCTGGTGTTAGGTTTCATAATAGCACTGGGTTTACTATTAGGTGCATCCGCTTTAGCTATGCTTTATAAGACTAACCAGGTTGCTCCGGTTATCAGGGTTCTGGGGATAGCATTTATCATAACGTCAATCGGGATGGTGCCCGGCTCTCTGCTTGCACGGAATATGCGTTTCGACCTCATTGCCAGAGTTAGATTTATTGAAGTTATTGTTTACGGAGTTGTGGCGATCATTCTTGCACTTTCAGGATGGGGAGTATGGGCCCTTGTTGCTGCAAGCCTGGTCAGCTCCGTCGTCTCAACCATCGGTTTATGGATCGTGTCTCGCTGGCGCCCTGGTTGGACCTTCAATTGGGCAGAGGTAAAAACTGTAGCCGGTTTCAGTCTAAATTTGACAGGTTCCAGCATCATCGAATACGCCACCCGTAACGTGGACAGATTTACAATTGGGCGCTGGCTGGGATCGGGGTCGCTCGGTCATTATTCCATAGCCGCCAGATTCTGTCTGCTTCCCGTGGAGACAATCGCCCCCGTGCTAATGAGGGTTCTATTTCCCGCACTATCACGTCTCCAGGATGATATGGCCCAGCTTCAAAAAATCTTTCTTCGGGCATGCGGCGGAATTGCCTTCATTACCTTGCCATTAATGACCGGATTGTGCATCCTTGCTGGCCCTTTCGTCCTGGCGGTGCTGGGACCTAAGTGGAAACCGGTCATCCCGCTTTTAATGCTGTTGTCTCCTATAGGAATATTTCGGTCAGTGTCAGCACCGGCGAATGGTATTCTCCTGGCAATGGGACGCAGCGATCAACTGTTTCGAGTGATGCTTATAACAGGAATAGCCGTTACGGGCAGCATTTTCTGTGGTCTTAAATGGGGAATAATCGGAGTGGCGTCAGCTTACGCTATAGTAACGGTGCCGCTAACATTTATGCAATTCGCGGTCTCGTTTCGCTCGATCAAACTTAAATTCTCCGACCTCTGGCGCAGTTTGCGACCATACATATTCGCAACTGCAATAATGGCAGGACCGGTACTGGCATGCAAGCTTATGTTGGAGAATATTGGCTTCGAGTCATATCTGGTGCTGGCAATATCTGTTTTACTGGGAATCGTTGTTTATGCATCTGTTATGTTATTTATGCGTCCGCCCGCCGTTGCCGATCTTCTGAGGATCCTGCCGGGAGATCACGAATGGCTGGATCGTTTGCTCAAAACTGCCGACAAAACGCCGGAGATCTGAGAATAAGAAATATGGTCCTTATGGAATGTCTGTCTGAGTAGCCAATGAAAAAAGTCCTGATAATTGCCTATGATTTTCCTCCCACCCGTACAAGCGGCGTTTACCGGCCGCTGAAATTCGCGAAATATCTCCCCGAGTTTGGATGGCAGCCTATCATCCTGACAGTAAAAAACTATCCGCGAGATTTCATGGATGAAACGCTGCTCGACCAGCTTCCGCCCGAAACCCTGATAAAAAGAGCCTATTCGTGGGAACCAATAAGATTGGAAAAGGCGCTTTTCACCAGGCTTTTTAAACGAACATCTCAGGCGGCTCCGTCTGAAGGGAACTCAGACCCTGGAAAACGCAAATCGAGAACGACACTTCTCTCCTTAATAAGGAAGTACATTCTCTCCCCATTAAGCTGGTTCACAAGCAGTTTTCTTTACGTTCCGGATTATAAAATAGGCTGGCTGCCTGTGGCGGTTTATAAAGGATTGAAGACCATTCGTAGAGAAAAGATTGATCTGATTTTTTCAACCTCACCCCCGGAAACCGACCACATAGTGGCCCTATTTTTAAAACTCATAACTGGTAAACCCTGGGTGGCCGATTTTCGCGACCCCTGGACAGATAATTCGCTCAAGCAGGATTTCCCTCGGCTCCGTCGTAAGTTTGAGAATTGGCTCGAACATATTGTAATCCGCAAAGCAGAAAACATAGTGCATGTCGGGCACGGATGGGCTCGGCTGGCGAGAGAGAAATTCTCAGATGTCTCGCCCGAAAAACATCACGCTATTACAAACGGTTTCGACGAGGCCGACTTTAAAGAAATCAATGCCGCGGAGATTCTTGAACGTAACAAAACGAGATATCTCAATCTGGTTAATATCGGTACCCTCTATGAGCAGTCAGCCTTTGAACATTTTCTTAAGGGCTTTGAAAAAGCGCTTGCCAGCGGAAAAATCGGCAACAACGTACGTATCACCTTTGTCGGCCATGTGATTCCCATGTGGCGACAGGTATTGGAAAGGCAACCGTTCAAAGACCATATCGATCTGGTTGGCCTTAAATCCCATGGAGCGACAATTCGATTGATGGCGGCGGCGGATGTGTTAATGCTGACGCCTCTGGGAGGCAATGAACAAGAAGAAACCAGGCACATTCCGGGAAAGATATTTGAGTTGATACGGACAGGCAGACCGATCTTTATGACAGGCTGGAAGGGTGAATGTTCTGAAATCATCGAAAAAAGCGGGGTTGGTAAATTTGTTCCCTGCGATAACATGGATCTGATTTCAAAAACCATTATAGAGTATCTCGAAAAAAAGGCTAATGGCGAACTGAAGACCACACCCAACTGGGATTACATCAACCGGTTCGAGAGAAAAAATCTCACCGGCGATCTGGCGAAATTACTTGAGTCGACCCTGGAAAAATGCCCTTGATATCCCGACGAGGATTCTCCGGGAATTATCTCTTCTATTTTAAACATGTTTCCCAATCCCCATATTCCACCGGAAACCGGGATAGTTCTATGATCTTGTCTTATTAGATCCAGTATCTCCTGCTGTTGCTGCATTGAATTTCCGTAAAGGAGAACACTAACATAAGCGCTTTTGGGACCGAGCTTTGTTTGCCAGATTTCAGAATGATCCAGTAGATGGTGTTGGTCGGCGGCAAACATAAGTTTATCATCCGGGATATGCCAGAATATACCCGGGAGGACGCCCCTTCTAACATTGTCCACCAATACCATATCGGAACTTTCCAACAGGGCGATTTGATCCAGTTTCTTACTTTCCGGGGAATTCAAATACAGCATATCCATGCTCCCGAACAATGTCTGCAGAAAACACAAGCTTATAAAGAGGATTACCTTAAACCTTCCGAAAAATCGTATGATAAGGACCGGCAGGAAAGCAAAGAACGGCCAGGCCATAACCAGGTATCTGGGACCCATGGCGTGCAGGGGACTAAAGAAGCTGATATAGCTGATGACAATAACTCCTGCAATCCATAGAAAGAAATACAGAACGTAATATCCGGTAAAGTCTGTTTTTCGGAAATGGTCGGCCATATCAGGACGTTTTTTGAAATAGATGACAGACAGGCCGACAAGAAGGGATATCATGAGCAGAGGGTAAACATACCTGTACATGATCGAAGGGGAATATTTGTATATGAAAGGCATACCATGCCAGAAGAAAGTGCCGAATGTTAGTACGATCGCTTTTAACCTGGGAATGATTTCTGCATATCGAAATGCCTGGGCCTGCGCCGCCTGTATCTTAATTGAATTAATAAAATGCGGATGAATCAAGAAAAATAAAATGAGCCCGCTTGCCATAGAGACAAGTCCTGCAGTCAGCCGGCGTTTATTAATTTTGACAAGTTTAACTACCAGTAACAAACTGCATCCCAAAATAATGATTGAGAAATTGTAATGAGTTAACGCACCGGCTGCCGTCGATATCGATAAGAATACAAATTCTCTTGATTGAAAATTCCTTGCCGTGTCAGCGCACCTGATAATTTGGAATACCAGGAGTATCGTCCAGAATGCGAGAAGGTCATACTGCCTTGCCTGGCAGGAAATCAGCATCACGGTGGGGCTCAGGGCCCAGACGAAAGTTACTACAGAAGCTTCGATAGAATTTTTCAGAATGCGATTTGCCAGAAAATATAACAATGGAATCGAGATTATGGAGATCAGAATATTCAATGAGGGGCCGGTCCAGAGGTGAATTCCGAATAGAATTGACCAGACGTGCAACAGCCAGAAATAAAGCGGGGGATGGATATCATGGTGGGCAAGATCGGAACCTATCTGCCGGAAACAGAATAACTTTTCTATTCGTATGAATTTCTTCCATTCAGAGGCTTCAACCCAGGTACCGAAAGGGCGATGTTTATCAATGCGGGAATAATCGCCTTGGTGACCTGTGGCGGATAAGTACGAGATTCCTTCGTCGTGATCTAACGTTTTTTTCCCCGCGGTTGCTACAATGCGCAGGGCTGTGCTGAATATCATGCCCAGCACAAGAATCAGAATAACCAATCGGGTCTGGCTCACCAATCTACCTCAGGGAAGTATATGATATCCATAATCAGTGAATTACATCTTTAAATAGTGCAAGCAATTTTTCGGCAGATTGTCTCACATCAAACCGTCTTGCGGCCTCCTCTCGAAAAGCAGTGAACTTATTCTTCAATTCAGGTCGAGAAATGACCAGTGACATGGCGTTTGCCAGCGCGTCAGGATCGTGGGAAGGAATGCGGATCGTCGGTGTATTTTCTATGGTTTCCCGCAGGCCGACTACATCGGTGGCGATTAAAGGAATACCTGAGCATAAAACCTCGCATGCTACCAGTCCCCATGACTCTACAATAGATGGCATCAGAATCGCATCACACCCTTTCATAATGTTTGCCACGTCGGGATTGAAAGGCAGGAAACGAAATAGATGTGTCAATTCCCTCTTTTCGATATCTCTTCTGTACTCGTTCTCGTGGTCCCCGAGGCTTATTGCCAAGATGACAATATTTTTGAGCTGCTGCTCTCCTCTGCTCAATTTCTCGACGGCGTCAATGATGTAATTGAATCCTTTCTCGGGTGCCAGCCTGCCGAAGAAACCGAATATAAACGTCTTCCCGTCAATTTGAAGCTTATCTCTCAACCGTTCAGCTGCGCCGGGCGAGTCATCCAGAAAACGCTCCGATTCGATACCGCTTGGTATGGCCACCCATTCTGCCCTGGACTTTTCCAGGCCGGGAAATAACTTCTTAGAATATTCGAGATTTTCCTTCCTATAGCCATGAAAAACGGTTACAGTTTTTAAAGCAATCTTAAATATGAATCGCTTGAATTTGCCCAGCTTGCCCTGAAAATATTTTTCCGTCAGAATGCTATGTATGGTGAAAACGTGAGGAATACGAAACAGCCAGCTCACCAATGAGACATGAAAACCCGATATGAACCCATTGCTATGAACCAGATCGAATTTTCTTGTCAGCAGCATCCACGCCGTCCAAAAAAATAAAGCGTTTTTGCCCAGAAAAGGCCTGGCCCAGATCACCTCTATATTTTCAGCCTTCATGTCTTCTTCAAGATATTTCTTTTCGACGGTGGGGTTGGCTAATAGCGTAATTTCAAACTCATCCTTGGGGAAATGATGATAGTTATATTTTAGATAGGTTCTGATCCCGCCCCAGGGCCACATGCATACTATAAGTATTCTGATCCTGGTCATGTTCGTTGCCGCTGATTGTCCGATTCAAAAAAAGATTTATCTGGAACTTCCATTTCGTTTCCGATCATTCTAAGCTTTATCTGTATCAGAGATAGGGGAAATCAGAATTTTGTTGCCCGCAGATCCGGCAAAAATCACTGCAAAATACAAGTGTGCCTCGTCAAAACATATTGTAAGCCTCAGGCCAAAATTATAGGTCATTTTCTAAGTTCTGCAAGCTTTTTATGGTGTCCCGGTAAACAATATATCTACACTTACCGGCCCATCTCAGGTGTATTCTGGTTTCGATCTTTCTCGGGACCGCTGATTTTATTACGGAACAAAATTCGTCGATGAGAGGGCTCCGACCCGCTTTCTGAAAAAGGGATTGCATTTTCGCCGGGAAAGCCGTTGACTTCAGCTGAAAATATAATAAATTATACATTAGAAACGTCAGGCATAAGTTTTGTGGCTGCCATAATTACGGCATCCTGCCTGTCGATCGCAATGTTCGGGGTGACCATTGGGCGACAATAAGCAAGCGCAAGCACCGGTAAAACGTAAGATCAATTTCGCTTTCCGGGAAAAGCTTAATAACATACCTGAGGGATTCAGACATAATTATTGTTATCAATGCGGCGCCTGCGTGGCCGATTGCCCGGCCGCAAGCTATTCGGAAATATTCAATCCCAGGCTGATCCTTTTAAAGGCCATTCTTGGTTTTGAGGAGGAGCTCATTCGCCCGGATTCGGAAATCTGGGACTGCACCAATTGCTACACCTGCTCTGAGCGGTGTCCGCAGGATGTTCGTCCGGTTGATGTCATTATAGCTCTGAAAAATCTCTGCGTGCAGGAGGGCAAGGCGCCTCCGATAATAGGCAATATCTACAACGCCGTTCTGGCAACCGGAATTACGACGAAGATATCATCGCTTGTGGAGAGGCGCCGACAGGAATTCGGCCTGCCGCCGCTGAAGGAATTCCCGGTTGACGATTTGAAGAAAATTTTCGAGGCTGAGTAGCATGCCTGACAAATCCTCAAGAAAATACATCCCGTTTTTCGGCTGCATGATGACCACCAAATATCCGCAGTTCGAATCGGCTGTGCGCAAGACTGTGGCCAGGATCGGAATGGAACTGGTGGACGTCGATGGCTTTACCTGCTGCCCCGATCCCATTTATTTTCAGGCAAGGGATAAGATGGAATGGTATACCATTGCCGCCCGCAACATATCGCTGGCCGAGGATCTGGGGCACGATCTTATCACCACCTGCTCGGGCTGCACCGCCACCCTTTCTGAGGTTAATCTTGCTCTGAAAGAGGATCCCGAGCTCAAAGCGAAAATCAATAAACGTCTGGAAAAAATCGGCAGGCAATACAAAGGTTCGATAAATGTCCGGCACACCGTCACCGTGATGCGGGACGATTTCGGCATCGACCGGATAACCGAAACCGTTGTTCGACCCCTGGAGGGATTGAAGGCTGCTGTCCACTATGGCTGTCATCTTTTGAAACCATCGCGGGTCATGAGGGTGGATGATCCGGATCGGCCGAAAATCCTCGAAAGTCTCCTGAAAGCGATCGGTGTGGAGCCGGTTTACCATGACAGGACTCTTTTATGCTGCGGAAAAGCCTGCATGACTGATACAATTCCGGACCAGATGGTTATTGATATCCTGGAGTCAATACAGGCTAAAGGCGCCGATTGCATGGGTCTGATCTGTCCGACCTGCTTTGATCAGTTCGATGTCAAACAGATCGTTTTGAATCGGAAATATAGTAAGAATCTCAATATACCGGTCATCTATTATTTCCAGCTATTAGGCCTGGCGCAAGGATTAGAGCCCAGGGAGATCGGGCTCCATCTGCACAAGATTAAAGTAGATAAGATACTGGGCAGCAAGGCCATGGCATAAATATAGAAGTATTCCTATCGGCTATGTAAAGGCGTATAAAGTGGTTAAATGCGAAATGGATATAGGGAAAGCTTATGCTGAGACGATATTCGAAATATGTAGATCACTGGAAATGCCCGAACCATTAGGCGTCTCGGATCTAGTTTTGAGAATAGGCGAATTAAGAAACAAGGATAAATACGCATATAATAGAGGTGGGGAGGTTGACTTCCAACTTAATGCGTTGGCGGATGAATTGTATAATACAAGATTAGTCATTGGCGCAGCTCATTATTGGAAGAGTCTAGGATTGAATAGTTTAACGCCTGTATGTACAGAATATGGCGAATTTCGAAGATTTTCACGCAGTCCCGATTTTCGGGACACATGGTTCTATCTATCTATCGATGAGGGATACGCCAGAATTTATTACTGTTGGCAGCGTATCACTAATATTTTGAATATATTTTTCGGGATAATTTCAGATCCGAGATATATTCTATTGAAGCCAGTATTAGACAGACTACGAAAAGAATATCCAACGGTTAATGATGATTTATCCTACCGATGGCTTAAAAACTTCCTAGATAATAAATATAGTTCGCAAATAAATTATAGGCGGCAAGAGATTACTCATGTCGAATGCTCATCAAGTGCCTATATACAGGATTTCTTAAGAAATATGGAGAATTCTACTGAGCAAGATGCTCTTGAAAAGGAACGCGACGAATGGCCGAGACTCCTCTTTGAGTCTTATAGCGAGGTTTTAATAGGTGTAAACCATATGTTGAAGCTAATAACCAATCAGATAAAATAGCCTCGCGGCCATAATGAATTATGACCCGCGGTAAATATTGGTTTAAACCTTTATCCTCTCCACCAGTCTATCAATAATCCCGGCTGCTTCCGCCGTGCGTTTCAGGAAATCGTCATATAGTTTTCCGGCGGCCTTGGCGCCGTCGCCATACCCCATGCTCTCGGCTACCGGTTGGAGATGCTCCTGCTCTATGACGTTGTGAGCCGCGACCTTTAGTCGGTAGGTATCGCGAAGCTTCTTTATGAAATTTAAATGCTGCCCGATCTGCTCGAATTCCTTTGCATGGGCCGGCTCGAGTTCCACCAGCTTCTGAAGGAACTTCCTTGATAATGGATCGCGCACCTTGTGCCGCGTTTTATATATCAGAAGTAACATTTCGATATCGCGAAGCCCTCCCGGGCATTCTTTGATATCTCTGAAATGGTCGTCGTCTTTCTCGGCGTGACGTGCCGTGAGTTCATTTTTCATCTGTTCGATGTATTGGGGGGCGCGGGCGAAGATCAGCGGGCCAATAATCTCATCCTGGAGCTTACTCTCCAGTTTTCTGCTTCCCACCAGCATTCTCGAACTCAATATCTGTGATTGATCTACGAAAATGTTCTCTCCGGAGTCTTCAAGATGAGTTGCCAGTTGTTGGAAACTGATAACATAGCTTCCGAAATGATCCGCGAAACGGTGATGGGGGAGAATTCCGCGTTTTAATATCTCGGAATTCATCATGCCCACAATCTTGTTGCAGTAATCTATCTCATCTGCATCAGAGGAGTCGAGGATAACTATCATATCGTAGTCATCATCGAAGCCCTGCTCGCGGGCGTGGCCGCCGGTGGCGTACAGCGCGAATAGATCGTGGGTATACAGAGAATAACCCAGCGACAGATGTATCTCCTCCTGGCAGAGCTCATATAATGTGAGCGTGTAGTTGTCTGAGAATTCGATAAATTCCGCATCGGTCTGTTCGCAGGGAGCGCCCGACATAGCCAGCATACTTACTCGCACGAATTCCAGATCATAATAGTCTCCAAGCTGTTCGATACGTTCTCTCAGAGACGAAAGCGATGACAGGTCGCTGTAAAAGCCGCTGGTGATCTCCTTTAGTTTGCTGTTATTATGGAGATTCTCGATAAACATCGGGTATTTATTCAGAATACTGTTAAAATGCCGTTTGAAGAATTGACTGCTCTGGTAATGCAGATTACATAACGCCAGAAGCTGGCTGTACACGTGATGCAATTCCGGCAATGGCGGTTCTCTGCGAGGGAGCTCCGCAAATCTGGCCAGGCAATCTCTATTCATAAGGGCCAGAAAGCTGTTCAGCATCACGGGGTAGGCATAAACGAGATGCGTCAGAAGGCTGGAGACATCGCGGTGGAGAGCCAGTTCATCGATAAAGAGGCGACTTACAAGATCGAAAACGCTTTTCTCCTCGTCGGTTTTTGCCCTTTCTCCAAGGATCACGAGTAACCTCAGGACCGAGGCAGAATCATATTTGGTACCGCTTATATAGCCTGAGGCGACTTTGCGCCGCAGCCTTTCAGGCAATTCGCTGATACTTTCAATAAACTCATTGTAGAAACGGCTTTTTTTATCGGCCAGTTCTTCCAGAAAGTCATCCCAGTATGTAATTCCCTTGTAGAAATTGGAGGCCCTGATAAAATCGATCGCCAGGTTGCCCTTGAATCCCGGTTTTTTGTGTATCTCTCCGGAAAAAATCGGATTGAAGACGCTTATTTTTCGAAGATGTTTTCTCAGGTCGCCGGTCAAAACCTCGATAGCTTCGTTGCTTTTATCCAGGAATTCATAATAATTGACCAGCATGAAATCTTCGGCTGAGACCACTCCCGTTCTCTCGAAACCAATCATCTCGGCGATTCTGGCCACCATGGCTTCAATTCCGGGATCGCTCAGACTGATATCCTCGTCCTGGGCAACCATTATCTGGTAAAGATGGCGAAACAATTCGAGGAAACTCAAGGCCTCTTCGAGATCCCTATACTGGGGTACCCGTTCAGGGTTTTTTAATTTGAGTTCATCGATAATATACCAGGCGTTAGCCTTATCCACACCATAGACCAGCTTGAGGGCCGATAAAAGGCTCTTCATGGGTCGCAGGCCGTCATCCTTGGGGTAGATAATTTCGGATGGCTTCGGACGGGTCAGAAGTGAACGAATTTCACCCAGTATGCCTCTGAGATAACCCTCATGATAGCGATTCTCCTTGAGGTCGGGATCGAAAAAGAATCGATTGGTTACCCTAACCTTGAACTCGTCAAAGAGCTCATGGCTTCCCAGAATCGTGGCCGCTCCCAGCATCTCTGTAATGATTACGAAATCATAAATGCTTTTTGCGAGTATGTCCTCGTATTCCTCGATTGTGGCGGCCAGGCTATGCTGGCCGACATGTTCCGAGAGATGGAAATGAAGACGCGTAGCCTTTTTCAACATCTCTGCCGATAACTGTGCAACGGCTCGATTGAGAATCTCTGAATTCTCCGATGGACGATAGACTATGCCGAGATCGATATCGTCCTGGTCGGCTCTGGTGCCAACGCCCAGTATAACAAATTCCGGCACTTTTTCGTTGTCGAGGAATATCTCAAGCAATCGCTCCATATAGCATTTGGTCAGATAACGGAACATCCGCCCCGCCTCCTGCATCAGTTTTCTGCCCGTCACCCAGCGTTGGGCGCTGGCGGCTAATTCGAGCTTGACGATATCCACCATGCGCAAATTCAGATGTAGAAATTGCAGAGCGTAATAACATCCGAGGAAATTTAATTTCTGTGTGGTATCCGATGCCGCCTCCATCACCGTATCCAGCTCGCCCGGGATTTCAGTGGAGTAGCTCCATAGGTGTACCCTGTCGCGCATTCCCTGCAACTCCAGAGATGACATTAAGGGTTCTATATTGGCGGAAATGATGTGAAGATACTTACGGTGATAATTGCCTAAAGCAGAGGTTCTCTCGGTGAGGCGTGTCAACTGGTCTTTCATTTGATTTAGCTCTTGGATTTCCGGTTTGGATCAGTCTTCGGAGAATAATCTGGATTTTTTTCCTGTTAATTAGAGACGGCATTCAAACCGGCATCGTAAGCCTTGATATAAATATCCTCCGAATTTTTCGGAATACGAGCCAGGATCGCCTGCTGGATTGATTCCCTGGCAACTACGTCATTTACCTTGGCGAAAAAACCCAAGGCTACGATATTGGCCATGGCGGGCCTGCCGCATTCCTTTTTGGCAATTTCCAGAAAAGGTATCGAGTAAATTTTCCGGTCGCTGATGTCATCTGGTGTCTTAACATGCGAGTCCACGACAACCGTTCCATCTGGCCGGAGATCCTTTATATGCTTATCGAAAGCCTGTTGTGTCAGAGCCAGCAGGAAATCGATGGTCTCGGCCTTGGGGTAATCGATAGCCTTATCGGAGATGATAATCTCGGCGCGGCTGGCGCTCCCCCTGGCCTCCGGGCCGTAGGAGCAGCTTTCGGAGGCGTTTTTGTTATCATAAATGGCGGCCGCCTCCGCTATTATCCTGGCGGCCTGGATGAGCCCGTGCCCGCCGGCGCCGCTTAACCTGATATTATATCTGAAAGCCATCTTAGTCACCTACATCAAGGGTACTGCACCTTCTTTCAGAATTGTTTATCCCGCCAAATAAATATATAACCTCGGAGGTCTTTATTCAATGGTTAAAAGGGGATCAGTGGATTAGACCAAAAGATATTTCTATGTGGCGGGAGGTTCTCGACAACAGTCAAATGGTATTCAATTCTCGCCTATAGATCCATGTTTCTCTTATTGGACAATTTCCCCATTTTTCTATAGACATATTCTACTGGCTATATTAGATTACAAGCGGGAACGTAGTTTGGTTTTTGTGCAACAAAGGTTACGAGATTGGTAAAAGCCTTTTGATAGATTAAAAATCTCATAGATACGACATCCTGGTTGCCGATAGGACTTACTGATAACAATTCCCAGCAACCGTCGAAGAGTGCTGGTTGGAAAAACTTTTGAACATTTTGAGAAAGAATTCACAAACATAGCGATGATGATCTTTATTAGAATTATTCCCACCCAATGTTTAAAGCGGAGAGTTCTATGAAATACTGGAGAACTCCGTTAGATATCGACAAGCTTAAGATTCCGAAGGGCGAACTTCACATTATCAAAGAGCGATGCAAGGGTTGTGCTTTCTGCGTGGAATATTGCCCCAGGGATGTTCTGGTACTTTCGGAGGAATTCAATGCTAAGGGGTACCATCCCCCCATAGCAATCAAACCGGAGAACTGCGTAAATTGCGATCTTTGCGAAATGCTCTGTCCGGATTTTGCAATTTATTGCGTGCGAGTTGAAGAAGAAAAAAAGGGGGTGCCCGAATGAAAGCTAACCCTGAAGACGTTCTCACCGGCTCTCATTATCTTGACGGCAACCATGCCTCCGCCGAGGGAGGCATAGCCGCCGGATGTAAATTTTTCGCCGGCTACCCCATTACGCCATCCACCGAGATCGCCGAGAGGATTTCCAGACGATTTCCCCTCATCGGCGGTGTTTTTGTCCAGATGGAGGATGAGCTGGCCAGCATGGCGGCCATTCTTGGAGCATCATCAGGCGGCGTAAAATCCATGAGTTGCACCTCCGGCCCCGGCTTTTCTTTGATGATGGAGAATTTCGGCCTGGGGATAATGACGGAAATCCCCTGCGTATTGGTCAATGTCCAGCGCGGCGGCCCCTCCACGGGCCTGCCAACGCTTCCCGGTCAGGCCGATATGATGCAGGCTCGATGGGGTTCACATGGAGACTACGAGGTGATAGCGCTGGCGCCGGATTCGCCCCAGGAATCCTTCGAATTGACCATTCATGCCTTCAACCTCTCTGAGAAATACCGCATGCCGATTTTAATTATGTCCGATGAATGCGTCGGCCATATGACCGAGAAAGTGATCATTCCTCCGGCCGAAGAGATCGAGCTGATTGAACGCCGGTATACCAAAAAGAAACCCGGGGAAGCCTGGCCATATCAGGAAAACGGAGATGATATAGCGCCGATGCTGCCGGTCGGGGAAGGATACAAGTTTCATATTACGGGGCTGACCCACGATTACAAAGGTTATCCCGTTATCAATGCCGAAGCCCATGAAAAGAACGTTCGTCACCTGATGGATAAGGTTAATAAGCATGCCGAGGATATAATCTGGCTCGAGGAGGAAGATGTCGACGGCGCGGAGGTAGTGATCATGGCCTATGGAATATCATCGCGGGTGGTTCGCCCGGCAATTGCCAGGGCCAGGAAAGAAGGAATCAATGTAGGCTTGATCAAAATGGTTACCGTATGGCCCTTCCCCGAAAGGCGAGTCAGGGAGCTTGCAAATCAAGTGAAATCGCTGATAATGGTGGAGATGAACTATGGCCAGGTTTACCTGGATATGGAACGTTGCACCGCCGAAAAATGCCGCACTTACCTTGTGGGCCACGCCGGCGGAACCGTGCATAACCCCGAGGATATCTACAAAACCATAAAGGAAGCTGTCAAATGAGCACAAAAGTAAATAACGTTGAGGCTCAGGCCGAAAAAGAGCACCCGAGGGAGAAGCTTCTCCGGATGGATCGCATTCCGCACATCTGGTGTCCAACATGCGGAATCGGGACAACGGTGACGGCTCTGGCGGTCGCCTTAGAACAGCTTCAACTTGACTTAAACAACGTAGCCGTCGTTTCCGGGATAGGATGCACCGGCCGAGTGGCTGGATATATGAAGCTCGATTCTTTCCATACCACCCACGGCCGTTCGATTCCATTTGCCTTTGGATTGCATGTCGCCCGACCGGATATGAAGGTAATCGTCTTTTCCGGCGATGGCGACTTGATCTCCATAGGCGGCAACCACTTTATACACACGGCCAGACGAAATGCTAATATTACCGTAATCTGCGTGAATAATTTCATCTATGCCATGACCGGCGGCCAGGTTGCACCGACCACTCCGATTACGGCACACACGGCTACATCGCCTCATGGCTCTTTTGAACATCCTTTCAATCTTCCCTTACTGGCAGCCTCATCCGGAGCGACATACGTCGCGCGCTGGACCGCCCTGCACATCCGTCGCCTGACCACGGCCCTGAAGGAGGCCATCAGCAAGAAAGGTTTCTCTTTCGTAGAGGTTATCGCCCCCTGCTCCACACTTTATGCCAGGCTTAACAAGCTCGGTACAGGCCTTGATCTGATGAAGTTTTATCATGATAACAGCGTGATCGAACATGGCGCTGATTTAAACGATATCGATATAGATTATCAGTCGAAGATAACCGTTGGCAAATTTGTGGATATTGAGAAGCCCACCTATATCGATTGCTTAAACGATGGTTACAAGAAGACATTCGGCGATAAATTCAAACCCTACGGAGGCGGCAATGGCGACGTCTGAAATCAGGATCACCGGCTTCGGAGGACAGGGGGTAATTCTCTGTGGGTATATCATCGGCAAGGCCGCATCTATTTTTAGTGACCAGCATGCTACACTGACACAGAGTTTCGGGCCGGAGGCTCGTGGTTCGGCTTGCAGCGCCCAGGTTGTAGTTTCCGATAGCCGTGTGTTATATCCTTATGTTACAAAGCCCAATATTCTGATGGCCTTGTCCCATGACGGTTACATGACTCATAAAGATGACCTTACCGATGATTGTATCATTGTTTATGAAAAGGAATTGGTCAAACTGAAAAAACACGGGCCGAAGGCCAAGACCTACGGTGTGCCTGCCACCCGCTTCGCCGAGGAGTTGGGACGGAAAATCGTTTTGAATATCGTGATGTTAGGATTTTTTGCAGCCGTAACGGGTTTGATGCCTCCGGAGGCTCTGCGAAAAGCCATTGAAAGCTCTGTGCCGTCTGGAACCGAAGAGTTGAACCTTAAGGCTTTCGATAAGGGATACGATTACGGCCGGGAATTGATCGATAAAGTAGAGGCGAAAGCCAGCGCTCATTAATCAGGTAAAGTAACGATCTGCATCGAAAGGACGAGGTTGTGCCCTCGCAAAAGAATAGAGAAAAGGGTGTTCTGGTAGTAGGGGGTGGTATCGCCGGGATTCAGGCGGCGCTTGATCTGGCCGCCTCCCGGGTGAAGGTGTATCTTGTCGAGAAATCTCCGTCTCTGGGCGGAAGGATGGCCCAGCTCGATAAAACCTTCCCCACTATGGATTGCTCCATATGAATACTGGGACCCCGGATGATGGATGCCGGTCGGCATCCCAATATCGAGGTTCTGACCAATTCAGAGTTGATTCGGCTTGACGGCCGCGCTGGCAGCTTTCAGGCGAAGGTCAGAAAAAATCCTCGTTATGTCAACGAGGATCTATGTACGGGGTGTGGCCAGTGTGTTGGTGATTGCCCAGTGGCGGTTCCCAATGAATTCGAGGTGGGAATGGGAGCGCGCAAGGCAATTTATTCACCATTTCCCCAAGCGGTTCCCAATAACTATATTATCGATCGAAAAAATTGCCTCAATGATGACTTCTTAGTCTGCAATAATTGTATCAATAGTTGTGATCGCAATGCGATCAATTTCGATGATGTTGGGGAGGAGATCGAACTTGATCTGGGCGCGGTTATAGTAGCCACCGGTTTTAATGTCTATGATGCCTCGGCTATCCCATGCTATGGTTATCGGCTTTATGATAATGTTCTGACCAACATGGAACTGGAAAGGGTATTGAACGCCTCAGGTCCTACACGGGGCCATATCGTAAAACCATCCGATCATACGGTACCGAAAAGAATCGCATTTATCCAGTGCGTCGGCTCCCGGGGAGAAGGTGGGGAGACTGGATGCCAGTACTGCTCGCGCTTTTGCTGCATGAATGCCGTCAAAGACGCAATGCTGCTCAAGCAACACGAGCCTGATATAGAGGAAATAATAATATTCTACATCGACATGCGGGCTTCCGGTAAAGGTTTCGAGGAGTTTTATCAGCGGTCCCTCGATATGCCCGAACTTAAGTATGTGCGCGGGCGACCTTCAAAGATAATGGAGGACCCCGAAACAAAGGATCTGATCATTTATGCCGAGAACGGCGAAACCGGCAAGGTGAGCACGTTTAGAGTAGATATGGCCATCCTGTCGGCAGGTGCTGTGGCTGCTGAAGCAAACAAGGAATTGGCTGACGTTCTCGGTATCGGTCTCGACGGAAACGGTTTTTTTGAAATCGAGACCAGATACGGCTCACCGCTTCATACAGCGAAAGAGGGCATTTATGTATGTGGCTGCGCCGCTGGCATCAATGATATTTCCGATTCGGTTGCTCAGGGATCGGGTGCGGCGGCGGAGGCGGAAAGGTTTGCCGCTAAAGTCCGGATAGAGGAAAAACCTAAGGAGATAAAACCACTGGATATTTCCGGACCTCCCCGGGTCGGAGTTTTTCTTTGCCATTGCGGAATTAATATTGCCGGAGTCCTCGATATAGAATCTCTGGAAGAATACGCCAAGGGGATCCCCAATGTTGCCTATGTCGAGAATAATCTGTTCCTGTGTTCCGACGAGGGTCAGAAGTTGATACAGGAGAAAATTAAGGAGCATAATCTCAACCGCGTCGTAGCGGCCGCCTGCACGCCTCGCACTCATGAGCCGGTCTTTCGTGAAAGTTGTGAGCAGATCGGCTTGAATCCATATCTTTTTGAGATGACAAACGTCCGCGACCAGTGCTCCTGGGTACACAGCGATATCCCGGAAATCGCCACGAAAAAAGCCAGGGACTTGATCAGAATGGGAATAGCCAGAGCAAGGAATCTGCAACCACTGAATAAAATAACTATCCCCATCACCCAGAGCGTGCTGGTTATCGGCGGCGGGGTGGCCGGAATGCGTGGGGCATTGGATCTCGAGGCTCAGGGATTTAAGGTCTACCTTATCGAGAAAGATGGCCGTCTTGGCGGAGTCTTGAATAATCTGACCAGAGTTTACCCGGCAGATCTACAGGCGGTCGAACTGGCCCGCACGATGGTGGAAAAAATAAAGAGCAGCCGGGTAGAGGTGATGGCCTCCACCGAGATAAACTCGATATTGGGATTTGTAGGTAATTTTGATGTTTCCACGACCAGCGGTAATTTCAGAGTTGGAACCATAATCGTCGCAACGGGTGCGGATTTGTATAAGCCCGATAGGGAATTCGGCTACGGTGGTTTTGAAAACGTCATCACCAACCAGGAACTCGAGAATATATTACGTGACACAAAGGGTGAAGTTAAAATAAAGGGAGAATCACCGAACACCGTGGTTTTCATCCAGTGTGTCGGTTCTCGCGATCCTGAGAAAAACGCTGCCTGTTCCCGCTTTTGCTGCCCTACGACTATCAAACAGGCAATTCGCCTGCGGGAAAGCGGCGTAAATGTAATGGTCCTGCATCGCGACATGCGCACCGTAGGCGCTAAGGCCGAAGAACATTATCGCCGCGCCAGGGCAATGGGTGTGAAGTTTATACGTTACACCCCCGAGAGGCTTCCACTTGTATCGGGTAACGGTAACCGAGCCGAGACTGTCGAGATCCTCGAGCTGGCTTTGAACCGATATCTGGAGATCCCGGCGGACTATGTCGTGCTGGCTGCCGGTATGGTGCCCAACGAGGCCAGCACCGGTAAGATTCATGAGATTCTCAAGGTGCCGCGCGGCACGGATGGCTTTTTCATGGAGCGCCACGCCAAACTCGGCCCGGTGGAGACCACCACCGAGGGCGTCTTTCTGGCCGGTTGCGTCAGTGGCCCCAGGGATATAGCCGATTCGATTGCGCAGGGCTCAGCTGCCGCAGCCAAAGTGGCCTCGTTTATCGCCCGCGATACGGTATCGCTGGAGCCAACCACATGTGTTGTGGAACCGGCGTTATGCAGGGCATGCGGAAAGTGTGTGGAGATCTGCGAATACCATGCTCCATCCCTGGTGGAAAGCGTCCCCGGTCTTATGGCTGCAGAGATCAATCAGGCTCTGTGCAAAGGTTGCGGCACCTGCGCCAGCTGGTGTCCCACCGGGGCCATATCGGCTCAGCATTTTACGGATGGTCAAATCAACTCAATGCTGGAAGCCTTGTTTACAGGAGAGGCATAAGCCATGGCCGGCCAGATGACCAGGACAGGAAAGAAGAAAACTAAAAAAAAATTCGTTCCTAACATCGTCGCCTTTGCTTGTAACTGGTGCAGTTACGCGGGGGCAGACACAGCAGGTGTCAGCCGTATTCAGCAGTCGCCCAATTTCAGGATCATTCGGACGTTATGTTCGGGCCGTGTAACGCCTGGTTTTGTATTAAAGGCCCTCAAACTGGGAGCGGATGGGGTCCTGGTCTCGGGATGTCATTTCGGCGATTGCCACTATATTTTTGGTAATTACCGGGCTGTAGAGCAGTTCGATAAAACCAAAGCCCTTGTGAAAACGCTGGGGTTCGATGAGAAGCGGGTTCGCTTGGAGTGGGTTTCTGCGGCGGAAGGGCAGCGCTGGGCGGAGGTCATCAATGAATTTATCGAGGAGATTACAGAGTTGGGGCCGAGTCCGCTGAATCACAAAAAGAAGGCGAAGAAATAGAATATCATGGAAGCGATAATCCAGGAGCTCAAGAAAACCCGTGCTACATTCTGTCTCGAGTGCGGCAAATGCACCGCCGTTTGCCCTATTTCCAATTCCAACAGCAGCTATTCGCCCCGGCGTCTGGTGGCTGAAGGTCTTTTTTACGGTTTCGATGAGCTGATAAATAATCGTCTTTTGTGGTCCTGCCTTACCTGCCAGCTCTGCTCGGAACGTTGCCCGGTCGATGTTAGATATTCGGAGTATATGCGTGATGTCAGGGCTGAGGCATACCGGCTGGGCAAAAGTGGTAATCCGTCCCATGGCGGCGCCCTGCAGTACATTATGGAGTTGGCTACCTCACCGAAGCTGAAACAGAACCGTACCGGCTGGATCAGTTCACCGGATAAGTCTAATAACAGACTGAAAGTTAAAGAAAAGGGAGACATACTTTATTTCGTTGGCTGTCTGCCATATTATCAGGATTTCTTCGCCAAGGATTTCGATTTCTCGCCGATCTCCATCGCACAGGATACAGTCAGGATTTTAAACCACATAGGCATCGAACCTGTTGTGATGGCTAACGAGCGGTGCTGCGGCCACGATCTGTACTGGCTTGGCCAGCTGGCGCAGTTCGATGAACTGAGCAGGCTGAATATGAAGGAGATAGAGAAAACCGGCGCCAAGACAGTGGTTACCGCCTGCGCGGAATGTGCGCTGACATTAAAAAAACTCTACCCCGAAAGATCCGGCGAAATCTCCTTTGAGGTTAAGCATATCAGCGAGTTGGTGGCGGAAAACATAAATAAGTTCTCGTTTGATCGTCTCGAGAAGGAAATCACTTTCCAGGACCCGTGCCGCCTGGGAAGATATATGGGCGTCTATGATCAACCGCGGGAGACCATTTCACGGATACCGGGGATAGAGCTTCGGGAGATGAGGCATAATAAGAATAGCGCCATTTGCTGCGGCACCACCAACTGGATGAATTGCGACGCTACCTCAAAACAGATCCAGCATCGCAGGCTGAGCGAGGCCAAATCAACCGGAGCTCATACGCTGATGACGGCTTGCCCGAAATGCCAGATTCATTTCCGATGCTCCGAATGCGGCGAGGATTCCCGGAAAGTAGATATTGAATTAACCGATTATGTGAATTTAGTGGCCGAGGCTCTTAAGGACTGATATCTTTGGAATAAGTTCGCTCAGATATTTGGGGAGATAGAAATGGCAAGTGAAACGAAGAAACCCGGAGAATTGCGGATCGGCGTGTTCGTCTGCGAATGCGGCCTCAATATCGCCGGTACGGTGGATTGTACTGCAGTCAGCAAATATGCCGAGACCTTAGACGATGTCGTGGCCGCCATTCAGAACAAGTATACCTGTGCCGATCCCGGTCAAAACGAGATCAAAAAAGCGATCGTGGAGCATAAGCTCAACCGAGTTGTAGTGGCATCCTGTACGCCCAAGATCCATGAGCCGACGTTCAGGCAGTGCGTGGCCGATGCCGGATTGAATCCATATCTCTTTGAGATGGTCAATATCCGCGAGCATTGCAGCTGGGTTCACCAGAGTGAAAAGGAGGCGGCCACCGAGAAGGCAAAGGATCTCGTTCGTAGCGGCGTTGCCAGGGCGCGGGTTCTGGAGCCACAGGTTGAGACGGAGGTTCCGGTAACGAAAGCGGCGCTGGTAATCGGAGGCGGAGTAGCGGGTATCCAGGCGGCGCTGGATCTGGCCGATGGAGGGCACAAAGTCTATCTGGTTGAAAAAGAACCGACCGTCGGCGGGATCATGGCGGCCCTGGACAAAACCTACCCGACGATGGATTGCTCAATATGAATACTCGGACCAAAAATGATGGATGTCGGTCGACATCCCAACGTCGAAATGATGACCTACAGCGAGGTCGAATCGGTTGCCGGGTTCGTGGGCAATTTCAATGTTACAATTCGAAAAAAGGCTCGCTATGTAGATCCGCGTGAATGTACATCCTGCGCAGATTGCGCCGCTGTCTGCCCCGTGGCGGTTCCTGATGAATATCAGCAGGGGTTCTCATCCCGCAAGGCGATTTATATACCATTTCCCCAGGCGGTGCCATCCGCTTATATCCTGGATATGAAAAACTGCCTCGGCAACAATCCCATTGCCTGCGGAAAATGCGCCGAAGCCTGTGACAAAAAATGTATCAATTACGATGACCAGGACGAACTGGTAAATATCGAGGTGGGAGTCGTAATCGTTGCTACCGGCATGGACGTTTACGATCCGACCGAATACGACGAATACGGTTACACCCGTTACGAGAATGTTATAACCAGTATGGAGTTTGAACGGTTGATCTGCGCCGGCGGCCCCACGGAGGGTCATTTCATTCGCCCCACCGACCGCAAGATTCCGCAATCGATAGGATTCATCCAGTGCGTGGGTTCTCGTTCACGCGACGGACGGGGAAATCCCTATTGCAGTAATATCTGTTGCATGAATACGATCAAGGATACTCTTTTGCTCTCAGACCATTATCCGGGTGTTGAGGCCAGGGTGTTCTATATGGATATCCGCTCTTCCGGCAAGGGCTTTGAGGATCTCTACATGCGCAGCAAGGAAGAGGGAGTCAAATATATCAGGGGTATCCCCGGGGAAGTGGTCGAAGATCCAGAAACAAAAAATATAATTCTGACCGTTGAAAACACCACCACCGGCAAACTCGAAAAGCACGAGCTTGAAATGCTGATCCTCGCTCAGGGAGTTATTCCGCGGCAGGATGGCGACCAGATTAGAAAACTCCTGACTCTATCGACCACATCCGACGGCTTCATTATGGAATCACACCCCAAGCTCAAACCGGTGGATGCGCCGACCAGGGGCGTCTATATCGCTGGCTGTGTAGAGTCACCCAAGGATGTTAAGGATAGCGTTACCCAAGCCGGCGCCGCCGCTGCCCGGGCCAGTATTCTGCTTAATGCCGGTAAAACCAGCGTGGAGGCCATCACCTCGCAGATTGATGGCGAAAAGTGCAACTATTGTGGGCTTTGCGTGAGAGTGTGTCCCTATAATGCTATTCTTTCATCGGATAAAAAGACCAAAAAGCTGCCGGTCGTCATTCAGGCCGCCTGTGCCGGGTGCGGAGCCTGCGCTGCGGAATGCCCGCAGGATGCTATCATCATGAGGCACTTTACCGATGAACAGATCATGGCCCAGATCGAGGCTATCTTAGCGGTCAAGCCTCACAAACACCTTTTGACTTTCGCCTGCAACTGGTGCAGCTACGCCGGCGGCGATATGGCCGGGACCTCGAGATTGCAGTATCCCACAACCTGCAGATTAATAAGAACCATGTGTTCAGGGAGAGTCGATGAGAAATTCGTGATTCACGCCTTCAAACTGGGGGCGCCGATGGTTCTTGTGTCCGGCTGTCATTTTGCCGATTGCCATTATATCGATGCCGTCCACTGGACCCAGAAGCGGATGGATAAGCTCTGGAATAAACTGGACAAGCTGGGTATACGTGCCGACAGGCTGCAGCTCGAATGGATATCCGCCGCCGAGGGGCAGAAATTCGCCAGGGTAATGCGCGATCTTGAAAAAATGGTTAAAGCCGTCACAGAAGAGGAGATCGAATACACTATGAAAGTCCTCAAAGAGGAAGAGGCAAAAGAGAAAAAGAAGAAAAAGGCGGTGGAGACCGGTGTGGATGTGAGTGTCTGATGGCGGCCAGGGAAACCAGATTCAAATGCCTTCATTGCGGGCATGAATATATGGGCACCTACGACCCCAAAAACGTTACCGAGCGAACGTGCCCGCAGTGTCGCTCGAACAGCGTTCGCAGGCTGCCTGTACAGAAACAAAAAAAGTAGTGGCGCGGCTCACATCTGTGGCTACCCCGTGATAACCTTGATTTTTTGTACAACTATCGATTGATATTCTGTCATAAAGCTGTTATCCTGCATCTCCATTTGAGGAGTGTTGTTTGAAAGCAAGATCGAATCGTCTTTTAGCGCTGATTTAACAATGGGAAAATTAACGTTCTACGGGGCCACCGGAACGACCACCGGTTCCAGATTTCTACTGGAACTGCACGGCAAGAAGATACTGGTTGATTGCGGGATGTTTCAAGGGCTCAAAGCTAACCGATTGAAAAACTGGGATGAGTTTCCGGTGCAGCCATCGGAGATAGACAAGATTCTTCTGACTCATGCGCATATCGATCATTCCGGATATCTTCCGCGCCTCTGCAAGGAAGGGTTTTCGGGCCCCATACATTGCACCCATGCCACCAACGATCTTTGTGAAATCCTTTTAAAAGATAGCGCTCATATTCAGGAAGAGGACGCGTATTGGGCGAATAGAAAGGGCTACTCCAAACATAAACCGGCGCAGCCTCTGTACACCATTAAAGACGCCAAAAAATCTTTATCGTTTTTTGAACCGTTGCATTACGGCGAGAACTTTTATTCTGACGATACATTTCGATTCAAATTCAAAGATGCCGGTCATATACTGGGTTCCGCCTTAATTGATATCAAAACAGGAAATAACAAACAAAGCAGAAAGATCCTTTTCAGCGGGGATATCGGCAGACCCGATAAAAGGCTCCTGAGAGATCCCGTCCAGGTTTTTAATGTTGATTATCTGATCCTGGATTCCACATATGGGGATCGGCTGCACGATGAAGATTCGCCGATCGACGAACTCGCGAGAGTGATCCGGGAAAGTGCGGAAAGAGGCGGTGTGCTGGTGATACCGTCATTTGCCGTCGGGCGAACCCAGATGCTTCTTTATTTGATCAGGGAGTTGGAGGATCAGGGAAAAATTCCCTCGTTGCCGGTTTATGTCGATTCTCCTATGGCTATAGATGTTACCGATATCTTCAGCAAGAGGATTTCGGACTTTGATATAACCAGCAGGGTCTTGACTCTGGAGGGTGTAGAGATCTTTCATCCTAAGCAACTTCATCTCTGTAAAACCAGGGAACAATCCAAAAACATAAATAAAATAAAAAGCCAGGCCATACTTATATCCTCAAGCGGCATGGTCACCGGGGGCAGGATTCTTCATCATATGGTGCAGCGTCTTCCGCAACCGGAGAATACGGTGCTGTTCATCGGCTACCAGGCATCCGGCACCCGGGGACGGACAATTCTCGAAGGCCAACCTTCGGTGAAGATTCATGGTCGTCAAATCCCTATCAAGGCAAAGGTAGAGAAGATCTCGGGATTCTCGGGACACGCCGATTATAACGAGATACTGGCCTGGCTCCTGGGTTTCGACAGGCCGCCGGAGAAAACGTTTATCGTCCATGGC
>SDBT01000301.1_pt1 | contig 75156 bp, 112 predicted proteins | sample 2277101 | NCBI WGS metagenome assembly SDBT01 (sample SAMN10404973, study PRJNA504765) | marine sediment metagenome | isolation source: marine sediment core GS10_PC15, 103 cmbsf | place: Arctic Ocean: Southern Knipovich Ridge | collected 2010
TCTAAAAGAGCCTCATAAACAGAAATCCCAAGATAGGAAAGCAATGGCAAACTTGAATTTGGTTGATGTTTCTAATAGAATAGGCGATTTCCGTTTAGAACTCGATAATTTATATGTTGATACTGGTGATAATATCAATGTATTTTGTGATTATACTGAATTAGTCTTAGATCGTGAAGTTTCTGTATGGGATTTGAATAGATATAGTAGACCTATAGTATATGATCCACCAGAATATGATGCACAAAAAGAAAGATTAGAAAGTTTATGGGAAAATATAGTTCTAAATGCAACAGGTGAAAACACTTGGAATATTGATTGGACTGCCTATGCAGATGAAAGGCTTGCTGAAATGATTAAAGCAAACATCAATTATAAGGGAAAGGTAAAAGATATAATAAAAGCCTATTATTATATTGAAACTCAATCATTAGAATTACAGAAGATTGTTGATACTAATGAAACTAATGTCGAATTCATTAAAGAAATAAAGGCAGCAATTGATTTAATCAATCCTGAGCAGTTTATTATCAATGAAGACGAAGAAGAAGTCGAAGAAGAATATTAATTATCTATTTTATCTATTTTCCAATTAGCCAAATTCATTCTATTTTTCAAATATTTTTCTTTAATATCATTAAAACTATCTTCTCTTGTAAAATCTATTACAGGGTGTCTATAATCTGGATGTAATCGTATATATCTCCAAAATCCTACTATCAATGTGCCTGTACTAAAACATTCCCTACAAAAAGAAAATTTATATTTTAATTTACTATTAGGATCATTTTCTGTTGAAAGTGAAGCAGATTTAAGCCCACATAATTGACAATCTACCATTGTCGTTTCAATCGCCTCCATAGTCTAATATACCCAATCAATCCTTTAATACTAAAATTTCTCATAAGATTTTTTTTAAATATAGATAATAATATCTTATCTGATGGTTTGAAACGATTTTCCATATATACACCTATCGTTTAATATCACTACAACCTTCTTCAGGTAGAAGTTTGATATTTTTACCATAGAAATTGATTGACTTATCAGGATCTTGCACCTTTTCAATTTTCTTTGATAACGGATTTTTCTTAATTTCATGTTGAATTTTAGCATTTTCATTGGTACAAACACCATATCTGAAGTGTTTACATATACTTAGACATGCATGGCTATAATCCTGCTTAATAGCATCCAATTTTGGTATATCATTTTCAATCTTAATCTTTAAAGTATAGCCACAATCCCTACATATAATTTCTTTATCCTGTGATAACAAAGATTGAAGTGGCGCAGAAATAGGATATTTACATTTAGGACAACTATTAAATACTTCTATATCAATTTGCATTATTTTATCAACTCTTTTTCTATTTGCATTAATTCGATTAAATGTTTCCAGCTTGGCAATTCTTTAAGTGCTTTATAATGTTTTTGAATATAATCATTAACCATAGTATCAATAAGATTGCCCCTTTCTTTAGCATGACCAATAGCAACTAAATATCTAAGATATATCTCAGTTCTAATGGTTACTTTTACTTCAATATAGCCACTCATTATTTTTCAACTCCCTTTCTTTATTTAATTCAATAGATAGGTCATGAGAATGCATTGTATCGATTCGTTTATCATTAAACATAATTCCGCATCTATGACATGATTTTTTTGTTTGTAATAATGATTTTATCATAACAAAGCCACAATGAGGGCATTCTTCTATTTCTTCATTTATTGTGGCTTTCTCACCTTTTAGCCTAAGGTACAATAACATACATTGATTCGCCAAATCAACTAAGGAAATCATTTCTTTTTCTGTAGATCGCCTTTCTTTCATTGTATCATAAATAAAATCAACTGCTTTTCTCAATTGATCGATACCGCAATTTTTCCATAGATCTCCATATTTAGCCTGTTTTTCAATCAATCTATGTTGCATAGCAGAAGCAATAATGCCAATTTCATTATCAAATAATTTTGGTGGCGGATATACAATGGTATATTCAGAAGTTGATATAGATGCATTTGATGCATTTGATGCAGTGTTTCGTTTAGGGCATAGTTTAACTATACAATAAGTACAACAATAACAAACCGTTTCACATTTACATGGGCATACTTCACTCATTATTTTTCAACTCCAAATAATATTTGCCTATTTTCATAAGTCTGGCAACTAATCCTGCAGTAACTATTTCAGTTGTACAGCCATCTATTATCAATTTCTCAGATTCTAATGCAGCAAGTGATATATCACCTTTCATTGCGTTAGGATACCCGTTTTTTGCGCTATATTCTGAAATGTCTTTAATTAACTGTCTAATGTTGTATCCTCGCTTCAAACCAACTTCAAATGCTTGTCTTCCTTTAAGAAATCTGCCATTGAGTGATTCCTTAAGGATCTTTTGGGATATACTAAGATCTACATCAAATCTTTTTACTTTGCTTAATGGAATTTTACCTTTGATGAGTTTGAGACGCTCTAAATAGTTATTGAATACAGATCTCATATCACCATTTGATTGTTGGCATATATATTCAATTGATTTCTTATCTATATCAATTTTCTCTTGTTCGCAAATGAATTGTACGCGATCAAACATTTCTTCTGGCTTAATCGCCTGAAAATCGTAAACTGAACATCTTGATATAATAGGATCTATAATTTTCCATTTGTAATTACAGATTATAATAAATCTATTCTTCTTATGCCATTTTTCCATAGTTCGCCTTAACGCAGCCATCGCCTGCGGTGTCATATTATCTGCTTCGTCTAGAATAACTAATTTAAAAGAACAGATTTCAACTGATTTACCGTTAATAGTTTGATAAACAGGCTTTGCTTGTTCTGCCCATACTTTAACTGGACCTCGCATAACTGCTATTCCATTTTCGTCAGAAGCATTAACTTCCTTTACATTAAATTTAGTTACGCCATTGTAAAGTTTATTTGCGATTACTAATGCTAAAGAAGTCTTTCCTAACCCTGCATTTCCTGAGAGTAGCAGGTGAGGAATGTTCTTATTTTTAACCATTTCTGCTATTTCTTTAATTATATCAGTATTTCCGACAAGATCAGCAAAGGTTTTTGGTCTATATTTTTCTGATAGTAGTATTTTTAAACTCATTTTCATAACTCCGTTTTTTTATTATTATTATCTAAAACGCCTTGATTTTGATGTTTTTCAGGTGTTTTATCATTAATTAATAATTGTATTTTTTTAATGCCTTTATATATCAAATCTAAGAAGTCTTTAACTATAAGGGATTTCCAATCGTCAGTTTTATTAGGATATCTCTGTTTGTATATCAAACCTAAAAGTTCTATATGTTTCAATGCTTCTTTTTCTAAATTTTTAACACATTCATCACAGTTACAATTGATGTCATGTACGTTATTTTGTACGTTATTTTCTATGTTATGATAACATAACGCAGTAAAACAACAATATCTAGGTAAATTACAATTTTTGCACATTTCATTGGTTATAATAACATCTTGGCTCAATATTGCAACACACTCATTTTTTTGGTTTTAGAATCAGATTTTTTTGAGTTGGTAATCGATTTCCTATTATTTATTTTTTTATTACCTAAATTGGTTAAATTTTTTAACTTCGATTTCTTAACTGTAATATTTCGTTTCTTATTTATTTTTGATGGAAATCTGATAGCCCGTTTAATTGTAGTTGTTTGAAACAAATTGACAAAATAATTTAATAGAAGTTGGTTTGAAACCTTATAAAGCATAGAATTAGTTTTTTCCAGTATTTCCATATTGTGATGCAGTTCTGCATCACTCGAATAAAATGAATGTAAATTATATGAAATCAAGCCTAAGAAGTATGCATTTGGCATTTTATTTTGTTTGAATATAGAAATAACCTTATCCCGATTTACTTCATTAAACAACAAATAAACAAAATACTTTAGTGTTAATTTATCACTTGAATATTTTCCAAGTTGAATTTTTTTATATTTGTTTTTAAGTTGTAAATCAACTTTATTTAACAGCATAGTACAACAAATAATTGATTTGTTTGAAGTATATATCCGATCTTGAATTTCCATTAAGAATTTAACAGATTTCTTATTCAGCATGTCTATATTATCAATGATATAAATAATATAGGAATTAAACAGGCTTGAAGTAATACTTGAAGTTGCAATAGAATCTTCGGGTTTATCTGTTATAGCATCAATATAGATAAGTTTGGTTTTTGTATCTTTATTGTATTTGAATGAATTTAAACCAAATTGTAATGTTTCTAACATGAAATCACCATAACAGATTAAAACTTTTTCTCTGTCTAATATATTACAAATCTCAGTTAGTATATTAATCGTTTTCTTATCTAAGTCTTTTGCTATAAAGTAATTGTATTTTGCTAAAAGCCTGTACGATTCTAATGGAGTTTTATCAGGCGGAAATTCATTCCTCGCTTTAAAGAATTTAAAGATTCTATGTGCAGTTTTTCTTTCTGATTGTGGTTTTAGAGCCATAGTTTTAACCTAAATTAGTTTAATAAAAATCTAATCAAATTGTAATCGTTATGATTTCGTAACCATTACAGATTTTATTTTGTAATCGCTATAATCAACAGATTTAATCAACTGGTAATGAATAGAATAGTTTTTTATACTTAAAAATACTATTTTTTAAATACCGATTAAATTTAACTTAAATAAAATTTAAAAAAATAAGTTTATTAGGTGTATGATTATGAAAAACGAATTAAATACTATACCTTTGAAAGTAAAAACAAAGCAATTTGCAAACAGTTCAGTACTCTCTGTTGATATTCCAGAGGAAATATGCAAAAAACATGGAATATTAAAAGGAGAATTGGCAACTTTTATGATCAAGGAAAATGAAGATTCGATTTGTATTATGTACAAATTTGATAGAATAATATAATAGAGTAGATTAAACATGGCAAAGAAAAAAAGCAGCAAAAAGAGCAGTAAAAAAAAGGTAAATAATACTAACGAAGATATACCTGATACCTCATTTTTACCGATATGGGCTAAGAAATTTAAGGTTGATGTTGAAGAATTAACTGCAAAGTTAGAAATACATGCAGCAGAATTGAAGAAAAGGCATGCAGGGAATGCTAGATGGACTCAAAAGAAAATCTACACAACTGCTCGAAGAAGATTACGATCTGAATATATGGCACAGTCTAAAAGTTCTGCTATACCTTGGTGTACAAATATATTATATACAACTAATCCATACGATTATGGAAATAAACGATATATAGAAAATCTTCAAGCATATAATACAAATCCAATAGCAGCAAAAAGGAATGGCTTAATTTTAGCAATAAAAGGAAGTGATCCTGTTCCGATAGACGAACGAAAACTAACACGAAAGGGTAAACCGAATAAAAGATTTGGCAAACCATTACCATTACATGAATGGATTATGACAATCGGTGGAATTGCTTCACCACTTTCTGCGGTAGAAAAAGAAGAACCTGATTGGGATCAAATTAGACCTTTTGAAATGACAGTTTCACGAAACTTTGCAGATCCAACTTCTAAGCAGTATATAGGTAAAGGATTTAAATTTGGTGAATGGTATAAATGCAAGGCAACTAATGATACACCGAATGATGCAACTGAGGCTTGGAAGTTAAATGCCACAAGTATTACAAAATGGCAAGTATATGATGGTATAGAAATAGATTTAGAAGAAATCCCAACCTATTTCAGCCAATTCTATTGTGAACTAGGCGATCTTCAGGAATATCATGAATTATATATGCAATTGAATGATAAAGGAAGTTATCAAAAAGGCAATCAAATTGTGGTAACTGAAGGATCTGTTATTGATATTGTTTTTAGTGATGATGGCGTTAAAAACCATAGAATTGTTATTGATGACGAATCTTTGGGATCTATGGAAGAAGAAAGTGATACATTTGTTGAAAGCGTCAACTGTTGGCTTAAGCCTGTAATGGAAATTGATTTTGGCAAGTATTCTAGAATTCTTATTTTTGGTAAAACAGGAGCAGGATTTAAAAAAGATAGAGCAACAGGCGAAACATTAGATGAATTTAATACAGCAAGCATTACGGTATCAGGTATTGTTGTATTGGATAGAACTGAGCCTGACGTAGAGTTTGAAGAAGCAGGAAATGAAAATGATGAAGTTGAGGCTGAAGAATCAGAAGAAATTGGTGAAGAGCCTGATTTAGATGAAATTTCTGAATCAAACACAGAAACTAAGAAGAAATCCAAACCTGAAATTGAAGGAGATGTTTGGTAAAATCTATTTTTTATTTTTTAATAAAGGAGATTAAAGATGCCACCAAAAAAATCAATTAAAAAGAAGATACCTAAAAAATCTTCTAAAAAATCTAAGAAAACTATTCCTAAAAGAAATATCATTAAGAAATCAGGCAAAAAAGTTATTCCTAAGAAAATTACTAAGAGAATACCTAAAAAAGATAGCGTTTCAAACTCAGAAATTGAAATGGCTGATCCGCCTGCTAATATTAAAATTAAATCTTGGCAAAAAGGTTTAGGTGAAGAAAAGAAACTATTACAGGCTAAAGTATTAAGACCTAAATCGGAATTGTGGGATAAGAGAAAAATTATTCAAAAAACCGATAAGAAGAAATCTGGTGTTGTTGTTTTTGTTGATGGTTTAGAAAAATCTGGTAAAACTAATTTTGAAATAACTGTAACTCGATTTAAGGGATTCAAGGGCAGAAGAAGAATGATACCTGCAGGATCACCATTATATTTATTAGATACCGAATTTTCAGCAGAAGATGAAGCAGATTATAATTTTTGTGAAGAAGTTGATAATGGAGATATAATTATTCAAAATGTATTTGTGGAAGACAGATTAACCAAAATTATTAATCCTTCTCAATCTGCAGATATGTTAGAAGAATGGGCTTATTCCCTTAAAGATGAACTAGTCGGTACAATTGGAATTGATACATTCACAGATTATTGTAATTGGCTAAAATGGGATTTAGAAGAAAAGAAAGGTGGTCATACAGCAGATGGAAAGCCTAAATCAAAATTATCACGCTTCGATTTTGGAGAGTTGTATAAACGAGTTAATACATTCCTTAGAAATTTAAAACGAATGCGTTTAAATGTAATTCTCATTGCAAAGGTTAAAGAAGATTGGATTTCAGGAGCAGATCAGTATTCTGGTTATTGGAATGGTAAATATAAATCAGATGCAACCAAAGGATTTGGTTATTGGGTTGATATTATTGCTCGTTATGAGAAAATTAAGCATGATGATGGCTCAGTTACCAGAACTTTAAAAGTTATTGATAGCAGGTTTGAAACAGTCGATATGAAAGGAAGGAAGTATGAATTAACAGGCGATCCAACTTTCGAAGGGTTGATCAATCTATTCAAGGATTTGATATAAAATGGCAGATTACAGTGATGTGGCAACATTTTCAGTAATAACGTATCCAATTTGGTTTTTCTTAAAACCATTATTTATAACGATATTTTGGAATTTATCTGTTCCCTTTATCAATTTTTTGGAACTAATTGGTTATTGGAATGCTATGGCAATTATGTGTTTTGTTTATATAATAAAACTGCGATGGGTGCCTTCAAAAGTATATGTTGAGGAAGTTTAGAATGAGTGAAAACATAAAAATTTGTTATATTTGCGAAAAAGAAATTAAAGATTGTGATTACTATAAATCTAAAGTTGATAATCATGAAATCTATATATGCAATAGAATATATTCAAAAACTGGCGAATATTGCGAAGATTATTGTATTGATTGTAAATTTAGGGATAAAGAAATCATTAAACTATTAGAACAAATATCAAACTTAGAAGAAAGTGAATCAGAATTAGAATCTCAAGTCGAAGATATGCCCAATTGTGAAAGTTGCAATAGAATTGACTTAGAAAGTCATGAGCCTGATGTAGATGAAAGTAGGGATTAAAAATGTCGATTGAAAATGGAGTTGCGTTTTTCTTTAATAAAACATTAATAACTATTGTTTTAATGCTTAAAGACATGGAAGATCTGAAGAATCCTTTAGCAGAAATGGGAATGTATGGTGTAGAATCTGTCAAACAGCATAGTAAACTAAAAAAATACATTTCAAAATTAGAAAGAATCAAAAAAATAATCGAGGAGTAAAAAATGGCAAAGAAGAAATCAAGTAAAAAGAAAAGCAAGCCTAAACTAACATTTGAAGAAGTTTCAACGAAGTTTAGAGGCGAAAAGATTGTTGAGAAGAAAAACAACAAAGGAATGAAAGAATCTAAGAAGATTCTAAAGAAATATGCAGCAGAAGGGAATTTACATGGAAATTATCATGGAATAAGGGTAACTCCTAATTACAAATTCCTAGAAGAAGAAAACATTGAACTGGCTAAAGAAATGGGTATTGCATTATCTGTTCAAACCATAGTTGAAATAGATTATGAAAAGTTGGTACAATTGGCGGAAGAAAAAGGTATTACGATACCTAAAATTGAAAAACAATTAGTGGATTTGAAAGTCCTTGAAAAAGTTTTCATCAAACATGAAATCGTAGGGAATTATCTATTCAAACACTATTCATTTGGCTTATCTACAGAAGATTAGGTGAAAACATGGTCAGTAAACCACATAAAGTTAATGAAAAAAGATATTATAGTCATACCCATCCCGTAAAAGTATTATCTATTAATTTCTTTAAAGAAGCAAAAGAATATCCTAACGCAGTTAATCCATATGACTATAATAAGGCAAAAAAGAACAAAACATTTGGATTATATGAAGCATTATCTGATGAAATTAATAAGGAAAATCCTCGATGGAAAAAAGGCGATCTTGTAATTTTATATACAACATTATGTTTTAGAACACAATTTTAGGTGATTATTATAGTAGAATTCAAAATTAAAGCAGGGATACTGTTGCAAATGTTGAAATATACACAAGCATCAGGTAGAAACGTTAAAGGCGAGAATAAGCCATTCATTAATGATTGTCTTATTGAGGTAAAAACAACTTCGGTTAATATCTCTTCAGTTCAGGAAAATGAGGCATTGATAGTTGATATCAAATCTAAGTTAGATAAGAAAGATATTAAGAAAACAGGTGTTATTCCAATTGAATTAGAGAATCGTATTAAAGCATTGAAACGATATGGAACAGGAGATGAAATTAAAGTTACCCTGAAAAATGGTATGGTTAAATTTACAAGGATTAAACCTAGGCTAGAAACCAAATCTTCAACTATTGATGCTGAAAACGTGAAATCTCATTTAACTGATGATTTTCCCTTTGTGTTTAAAGGCGGAATTTGGATTGGCAGAAAAACTGGCTTGAAATTAGATACATATGTTAAATTAGATGCCAAAGAATTCAAAGAAGTAGTTGAGGACGGAGAGCAAATCCAATATAGATCATTTCCTTTTACTGTTTCTAAGAAACAAGTTACTGTAACTGTCGAAGATACTAATACAGGGGCGAGTATTCTTAGAGAATTAAAAAATGAAGAAATTAAAACCAATGAAACTATAGAATCATTATATTCCTTTGGATTTGGTAACGCATTTGGTAATTTAACTGGTGAAATTGAAATTTGGCTTGCAAATGAAGGACCTATGGTTATTCTGAAAGAAACTGATGAATTAAAATTGGTTTACATGCTTGCAACAACTGAAACTGAGCCTGAAAATGATGACGATGACGATGAAGGTGTTACTCCACTTGATCCTGATAATGCTGATAATGTAGATGACGAATTAGAAGAAAAACTAAAAGAATCCTTAGAAAATGGTGAAGAAAGTGGCTAAAAAGAAAACAACTCCAAAAATTCTATATGCAGAGTTGGAACATCTTAAACATTGCCCCAGATGTGGCAAAATGTCTATAATACAACATCCATACAACATATCTAAACATGTCATTAGTTGTGGCAGTTGTAGCATAAATTTTAAACTCGAAATAGTATAATATTTTTTTTTCTTAATTTAAAGCAAATTTCCATGAATAAAACTGAGTTGATAAAAATGGTAACAAAAAAAGAGGCTAAAAAGATAATTAAAAATTACAGAAAAGAGTATTCTGAAAGAGCTGCAATGTATGGGCAGGGATTACAAAAAGAGCAATGTAAACATTTAACTAAAGACTTTATTTGTGATATAAATAACGAAGATCAAAAAGAAGGATCTGATTATAATGTTAAAAATCAATTATCTTATTGTGTGTTTATGCATCATTACTGTAATTTAGCAAATGGTAATATAAAACTCAAAGACAATGAATATACTAAGTCAGAAGAAGTTAGGGCAGGCAAAGTTTTTGTAAATAATAAAGGTGTTCGATTTACATGCTTAGAAAATAATAATATTCTATGTCCTAGATGTAATATAAAAATGCAGATACTAAGTTTCTGCTTTGGCATAGTATGCCATAAATGTAATAAACAAATTCATTAAAAGGTGGTGATAAAAAGATGACAAATAAAGGAAAAACAATAATAATGCAAATGTATAACTGCGATTGTAAAGAAAGTACGCTACTTGATTCAGCAATAATAACAAACTATACAATCAATGCAGCAAAGATAGGAAATCAAAGATTCTTAACAAGTGATAGAGCAACTTTAATCGACAGAGAAGGGATAGCAATAAACTACATTCTAGAATATGGTTTCTTATCAATTAGAACAAATCCTTCTAAGAAATATATAATTGTGATATTAACTTCATTCAAATATGCAAATTTTGATGGTTTCGTTAAAGAATTATATAAAAAATTTAAACCTGAAAAATTTGAATTGTTTGAATCAGGATTAAATACAGAAGGCAAAAAAGTCAATATTTCAACCAAGACTTTCGTTCGAGATGAAAATGGCGATTATACAACAAAAAAGGTTAAGAAGAAGACTACAAAGAAGAAGACTACTAAAAAGAAGACTACAAAGAAGAAGACTCAGAAACAATTAAAAAAAGAAGCAAAAGAAGCATTGAAAGAATTAGAAGAAACAACAGGAGCAAAATTTAAAATAACAAGTGATGAATAATGGTTAAAATTGCACTCTCAACAATAGAATATACTAAAACTAAAGATGCGCCTATTGTTCACCTATTTGGCAGGGATTCTGAGTTAAATAGATGGCATGTTAGAGTGTATAACCTATTTCCTTTTTTTTATGTACCTAAAATTGCGCCTGTTCCTAAAAACATTAGAATTCATAAAGTCGAAAATATTAATAAGAAAGGATGGAAATCTATTGATGGAATTGCTGTAAAGAAAATTTACATGAAATTACCCGAAGATGTAGGCGGAGATAGAAAGAAAAAGAAAGGTTTTCGTGTCCGTTTCAAACTCACATTTGAAGATGATATCTTATTTCCAACTAGAGCAGCAATAGAATTAGGTATCAAATCAGGATTTGAAGTAAATGATGTAGACATTAAATTTAAAGAAGATTTTATTAAGCCCATTGATTTTAAAGTAGAATTAAGAAGACTACATTTAGATATTGAAACAACAACAATTGAAACTGCGGGTCGATTCCCTTCATGGAAAAACCCAATAAACCAAGTAATTTCAATCGCAAATTTTGATAGTTACGATAAATCATTTATTATATTCATTCATCACCCAAATTACAAAAACGATAAAGAATATGATACATCTTTCAGAGTTCCTATATTTAATTCAGTTAAAAATAAGATTACACAAACTACTCTCGAAATTATTACATTAAATTTTCAAATAAACGAAGAAATTGAAAATTCTGAAGAATTAAAAGAGTTTGAATCAATTGGTATCGAATCAGATATAGATTATTCTGATTATTCTAAAGAAATGATAGATTATATCAAACAGAAAGAAAAATATAATACATTAAAAGATAGTTTAAAACAATTTACTAAGACAAAAAAAGGATTAAGTAATCAATTTAATGAATCTTATCCTTTAACTATTGTTACATTTAATAATGAAAGAGATATGTTAAATGCATTTATCAATTATGTAGTTAAGAAGAATCCTGATATTATAACAGGTTGGAACGCTAGAGGATTCGATATGCCTTATCTTATTGAAAGAATGAGGCGATTAAATGTAAAATATCTGAGTTTGAGTCCGTTACGAAGTGTTTATGTTGAAGATAAAGGCGGAAAGAATGGATGGGCGCATATTAAGGGTAGAATTATATTTGATACTTGGCAGGGTTACGTGAAAACACTCACACATAAAACAGAAGGAAATAGATTAGATTTAGTTGGAAAAAGAATATTTGATGTCGGTAAAGTAGAGCATCGTGGCATAGATGAAATGTATTTACATGATAGAAATTTACTGATTAAGTATAATGTCCAAGATGTTTTCTTAGAAATGGCTATTGGCATTAATCAAGGAGTATTTAACTTTTTTTATGACGTTAAATGTTACGCAGGTTGTATGTATGAAGATGTATTGAATAATAGTAGAATAGTAGATACATATATGTTATTCAAAGCCAAAGATCGTAAAATGGTATTACCTTCGAAACGTGATCGACCTAAAGATAGAAGTGGTGGTGCAGATGTACAAAAAGCACCTAGAAAGGGACTTGCAAGGTGGTTATTTGTCTTAGATTTAAAAAGTCTATATCCTATGATTATGTTAAGCCTAAATATGGGCGAGGATACTATCGTTTTAAACCCATCAAAAGAGCAAATTCCAAATTTAATAAAATCAACAATTAAAGGCGTTTATTTCAAAAAGGATAAGATTTCATTTTTAGCTAGTATTTTGATCGAGTTGATCGAATATCGTAAAGAAATTCAAGATTTAGTAGCATTATTGTATAAAAAAGGAAATGATTCAGAAGCAAAAATAAAAGATCGGATTCAAACAGTTATTAAATTTATTACAAACAGTATATTCGGAGTAGTTGGTTTCAACACTTTCAGGCTCTTTAATAAGAAAATATTCTCAAATGTTACTGCAACTGGCAGATTGATTATTAGATTTACTATAAAAGCAATTCAGAAATTAGGTTACGAAGTTTATTATGGTGATACTGATTCAGTATTTGTAGTTCATAAAGCAGAAACTTTAGAAGATAGAATAGCAGAAATGCAATATCTGGCTAAGTATCTTAATGAAAAGTATAATATCTTTCTGGAATTATATAATTTAGATTCCCATAGATTTTTAATGAAAGGTGAGAAAATATATAAAACCTTTTTTATGGTTAGAAAGAAAAAATCAACAGATACTGCCAAAAAACGATATGCAGGTATTATTGTTTGGAACGATAAGAAAGGAATTACAGAATACTTAGATATAACAGGTTTCGATAGGTCAGATATGAGCAGGTTAGGAAATAAAATAATGAAAGAAATCTTAGAAAGAGGCTGTTACGATAAACTCGAAGATATTCCATCATATTTACGAAATCAATTAAAGAAATTAAAGAAAGGTGAATTTCCATTGATAGAATCTGCTTATTCATATGGTATAAGTAAAGCATTATCAACCTATGGAAATCAAGATTGGATAAGAGCAGCAAGATGGACTAATCGCCATTCTAGTATATGGGGACAACCAACTGAATATGGGGCAGGTTCGAAACCTAAATATACTTATCTAATCCGATCTAAATTACCTGCAGGTTTTTCTGCTGATGGTTATGTTATAAGTAAAAATAAAAAATCGCAGCTAGTTGCACTTGATAATAATTTTGAATTACCAGATTATTTGAAACAAATTATAGACTATAAAGAATTGATAAGAAAGACAATTGAGTTAAAAGTAGAATCAATTTTAGAAGCTTTAGGCATGGATTGGGAAGAAATAACATCAAACATAAAAGTAAAGAAACTGAGTGGATATTAATGGAAATTAAAGGAAATTACGGGAAAGTCATTATTGGCGATTGTGTAGAATTAATGAAAAATATTAATGGAAAAGTGTTTGATTTATGTTTAACAGATCCGCCATATAATATCAATCATAAAGTAAAATGTGTAGGGCAAAAAAATAGAGTAAAAGAAAAAGAAGTAAAATATAAAGATAATTATTCTTTTGAATGGAATTTTCAATGGTTTAATAAAATACTTCGAATATGTAAAGGATTGGTATTTACTTGTGGCGATAAATATCTTTATGATTGGATAAGATACAAAAAACCTGATTATCAACTAAAATATGGTTATAAAATTAATGGATTTGGATTTAACTTAATAGAAGTATTGTTATTTTATGGTAAGGTTACAGGTTACAAATATCTAAGAGAAATTAAAGAAATTAAATACACAATTCAAAAACTAAAACTTATTCATAACACACCTAAAATATACGAATTCTGGTATTACATTATTTACAAACTAAAACCAAAATCAGTAATCGATCCTTTTATAGGCTCAGGCACAACTGCAGAAGTTTGCGAAGAACTAGGTATCAAATGGCTTGGATTTGAAATAATGGATGAATATATACCAGATATTAAAAAAAGGATTAATTTAGGCATACAAAGAAGAAAACAATTAAAAATAAAAAAGTTAGGTGATTACTAATGGAAATTAAAGGAAATTTTGGAAAAATTATCATTCAAGATTGTTTAGCAGGTTTGAAACAACTAAAAGATAATTCATTTGACTTAGGATTAACTGATCCGCCTTGGTTAGTTAATTACAATAAGAAAGATAGCGTACATAATGGCAGAAAAATAGGATATAAGGATAAAATACATTATAAAGATAATTATGATTTTGATTGGGTTAGAGAATGGTTTAAAGAGTTAGAAAGAATATGTAAAGGAATCTGTTTAGTAATTGGTAGTACAATATTCTTAAAATGGATAAAGGAAATACCAACTGAGCCAATCGGAATTTTTAATCGTTATTATACAAATGGGCAAGGTGGAACTAAATTGGCATTCGTTTCTGGCTATACACCTTATATTTTCTATGGTAGTTTGAATCGAAGACTCAATTTTGATATATTTTATAGAACTAAACAATGGGGCTTTCTTAATCCTGATAGAAAGATTTTAAAACATCCCACTCCAAGGGATGAAATTGTTTTAATGAAGGTCATTAAAGAAACTAAGTCAAAAAGTATATTAGATCCTTTTATGGGTAGTGGTACTTGCGCAGAAGCCTGTGAAACATTGGGCATTAAATACTTAGGATTCGAACTCAATAATAAATATGCTAACGATATTAAATTTAAAATTAATAGAGGTATTAAAAATCGTAAATTAAACAGAAAGATTAAGAAATTGGGTGATTATTGAGTGAAAAAAGTAGATAAATTCATCTCTGAAATGAATTATATTAAAGATAAAGGATTTTATGTAAGCGAACCGAGAGTTATAGCATATGGACCAAGAGAAATTATCTTGAAATCATTTCATATTGAAAAAGATATAGAACCAATATCCAAAATTTTTGTTTCAAACAAAGATTTAGTCAATTTAAAAAAGAAAGGAAAATGGTATATTCAAATTAGTGAAGGTTGCTATGATTTAGATTTATTATTAAAAATAGGGCTTGATTTCTATAAAATCTATTTGTATTATGAAGCATATCCTATTTGTATTAAATATTATAAACATTTCTTTATATTAGCACCAATAGAAGAACCTAATCACGAAATGGCTATTGAATTACAATCAACAATAAAAATAAAAAAATTGAGTGATTATTAATGACAGAAAAATTAAAAACATACTATTTAGGGCAGCATATCCAACATTTCAAAGGAAAAGAACATACTTTGATGGAAAATTGGAATGCTGCATTTGAATTTGCTCAACAAGTGGTTTTATGGGCAGCAGATAATAAGATTCCATTATTCTCTCCTGCTGCTTATACGATTCCAGTTGCTAAATATTGGAAGAAACAATGCTTCTATATACATAGAGATTTATATTTCTTTATAGATAAATCAATAACTGAAAGACTTAGAGCAGCAGGCGAGTTAATTTGGGTAATGCCTCACAATTGGCATACTTCTTCAGGCTGTAAAAAAGAAGTTATGGAAGCATTAGAAAATAATGAAAAAGTAATCAAATTCCATAATTTTTATTATGATAGAGAAGAAATTGAACTGGATTTTGATGAATTACATCTATGGCTTGAATTAGATAAGGAGCAGATTGAATAATGTTAGAAAAATTAATTCCTTTCATTTTCTATGGATTAGGAAGTTTATGTTTCTTAATTGGAACAATAATAGCAATAAAACAAATATTGAGTGAATAAAATGAAAACTAAGATTACAATTGAGATTGAAACAACAAAATTCCGCCCTCTTTATGAAACAATAGATTATGACGATGACACAGGCGAAGAAACGTATGGAGATGTTGTTTATACTGAAAAAGCTTTTCATAATCAAATGCTTAGACTAATTAAACGAAAAATGGAAATTGAAGAATTAACAGATTGGTTTGAGGATGTATTGCCTGATGAATGGGATTCAGTTGATGAATTCGCTTCACCACTTAAAATAACTATTAAACAAGAAGTGATTGAAAAATAATGGCATTAGAAATCATACACAAACCAAAGGAAGAAAGAACTGAAAACGATTACAAATTAGCGTTTCAAACTCTATATTGTAATGATTACACAATTACAAATCGATTACAATTTGAAGATATCATTAATTTTGATGTAATATTAGATAATCTTCGATTACTGAGTAAATCAAGATTCATGAAGTATGAATGGTGTCCCTTTCAGTTTAAATGCGGTTATATCATGAAGATTAAGGATATAACAGAAAGAAGAATCATGATTGACGGTAAAAACATGCATTTAATTAATCAATTATTTTGGGAAAAAGGAATAACAACTCAGGAATTCTTAGACACTAAAACTGACAGAGATTTAATGAAACTTATCTATTGTAATTATAGAAAACTTATTCCAGAAGAAAATCTTTCTAATTTTTTAACTCAAATGATTACGAATTTTGTTTGGTTTGAAACAAATCGAATTAAGGCTATTGTGGAAGAAAAAGAGAAAACCAAAGAAACCATAGAAAGATATGTATTTCCAGTGGCTAATGAGATAATGATTGAAAATTGGGATAATAATTTAATGGGAATCATAGATCGGATTGATAGAACTACAAACGATTGTTACGCAATTATTGAATATAAGTATGGCAAACCTAAAAGTATGCAGAAAAAATGGCAGAAAACTAAAGTGATGGATGAATTAGCATTTTATTCTTTACTTATGCAAGGTGATCAGGTTAATGTAGTTGAAGAAGACGGTTTTATGAGAAATATTAAAGAAGTTTTAGGTTTCAAACCATTATTTTATTATGGTGCTATGTTATTTTTCCAAGATATTGATGAATCTGCAAGGCTTTATAAAATTGGGAAAAGGAAATTAAGGGGAGTGGGTAAAAGAATTGATAGATTCTGGAATGCGCTTAATACTGGGCAATTTAAACCTAAGCCAAATCAATCATGTCATCAATGGTGTAGTTTCTATTGGGATATGTGTGAATTGAATGATGAATGGCTTCAAATTGGAAAGGTGAGTATATGATATTATTAGAATTAAGTAGAAATTTTAGAATAGGAAAAAACGAAAATGGAATATATATTGAAAGGAAGTATGAAATTGGAACTCGAAATTTACATCACTGGAAAGAATTAACCAATAAAGAAATTATAGATTTACTAGAAAAGGGGATTGAAAATGAGCAAATTGATAAAAGAGAAGAAGAAATTTAGAGTTAAAGGGTTATTGGGCAATGATTCGATAATTGTAATTGATCGGATTAAGGATAAATATGGATTTATTCCTAAAAGTGTTTGGGATATAACTAGAGATTTTGAATTAAGTAAATTAGTTAATCCAAAATACTTAGAAGCACAATCTAAAGGCAAAGATTTTACAAAAAGGGCAGAATCTCATAGAGAAAAACATAGAAAGAAAGAAATACCGATTCCTGAATTTTTGCCAGATATGGTTAAAAGATGTTTACAGATATACACTAAGGAAGGGGATAAAGTATTAGATCCTTTTTGCCATTCTGGAATAGTTCCTTTACTTGCTGCTTATTATGGCAGATTTGGAGTAGGCTTTGATATAGTACCTGAATATATTGAATATTGTAAAAATAGAAAAGAACAATTGATATATGATGGCTATGGAAAATGGGCTAGTTGTATGAAGTTTGAAGTAGTAAATTCAATTGAAATGGATATCTTGAAGTATTTTAATGAGCCTATGTTTGATTATATTCTAACAAGTCCGCCTTATTATAATACTCGAAAATATAAAGATACAAAAGGACAATTAGCCTCAATAGGTAGTTATAGATATTTTCTATTAGAATTGGCATTATCTATTAACAAACTATACAAAATACTCAAACCAAATAAGTTTATTTCATTTGTAGTTAGTGATTTCAGGATTAATGGTGAATATATTCCTTTTAATAGGGATATCAGCAATATAGCAGAAGAAGTTGGTTTGAAACCACATGATACAATCATTCATGTATTAAGAACACCTTTTCTAATAGGTATGCAGAAAGCACTTGAAAATGAGAAACGAATGATAAAGTATCATGAATATATTCTGACATTTAAGAAGGATTGATTAAAATATGAAAAAGATAACTAAATTTAAAATCTTTAAGTGGTCCACTGATTATTTACGTAGAAGACCTAAATCTGATAGGGAAATATATAATGAATTACGTCATATTTGGAGATTTTTACGAACTATTCCAACATATTCTAAAACTGATGTAACACGGGAATGGGAGCCTTTAATGGATAGATTTAAAGAAAAAAATAAAGAGGCAATTATTTTGATAGAAAAAGTGATATTGGGTTTATTCCCAGAAGGAAAATTCAAAAAGATTGATTAAAATGGTAGAAAAAGGAGATAGTTTGACTTGTGGCTGTGTTATTGGTTATTACTATTGTTCAGAACATGATATTTATACTACACAAGATAGAATAAACGATCCAAGATGGACAAATCCAGATAGTATGAAGGTTAAATAATGCCTACAAAAGAACAATTAAAATGCGAACATGATTTTGAATCATTTGCTTTTAATAAATGGCTTGATCCTGAATGGGCTGGTTTCGCTTTTGGAAGATTTGTATGGAAAACATGTAAAAAATGTGGTTATATGACATTTGCTTCATGTGAAGGAGCTAGAATATATTACTATAAAATCCAAGACTTTCAAATAAAATGGGAAAAATATATAAAAAAATATAAAAGAAATAGTGAAGAATTATGCCAACTAAAGCAGATTTAGAGAATAAAATTGGAGATTTACAGAAACATATTGATGGATTGATAGCAGAAAGAGGTATATTTTATACTAAATTGTTAAAATTAGCGTTTCAAACTAACAATAAGGATTTGATTAATTTTCTTAATCCAACTCAACAAGAAATAATAAGTACCAAAGATGACTTAGAATTCAATCCAGATTGCTATGCTGTTAAGTTAGATAAAAGATTAGTTTGGTGTGTTAAATGTAATGGATATTTGCCATTATTCGGTAAACAATATAAATGCCCTAACTGTAAAGATCCAATTAGTAAAACTTCTATTGTTAATTTACATAAAAAGAATGGAAAAAAACCAAAATTTGATGTGTATATAGGCAGATATAATAAAGAAATTGGCGGTATGTCTATTTGGGAAAATCCATTTTATATTAATGATTATAAAAATCCATTAGATTGTTTAAAAGATTATAAAAAACATATTTTAGAACGGATAAAAGAATTTCCATTACAATATGACTTAAAAAGATTAAGAGGTAAAAGATTAGGTTGTTGGTGTAAACCTAAACCTTGTCATGGTGATGTATTATTAGAATTATTAGGTGAAACAAATGACACAATCAAAGAAAAACCAAAGCCAAAGACGAAATCAATCATGCGATATTGAATGCCCAAAATGTGGCAGTAAAATGATTCCTTTCTATGTTAAAGGTGATAGAGTTGGCGAATGGTGTAAAACATGCAGATTTCATAATGGAAAGTGGTAAAAATGAATTGTTATGATTGTGATTATTTTGGCACTTTAGAAGAAAAAGAAGGTATGTATTGTGCAGATAAGAAAGAAATAATAGAAGATACTAAAGGTTGTGGCAATTTAAAACAATCAAAAGCCTCTAAAATAATTCATGAAATGGATAAGGAAATAAAATTAAAGAATTTATCTAAAACTAAAAAACTATTACAGTATTGATTCAAATATGAAAGCAACATTACTTAATGATTATCCTCGCTCTATGGGCAATCCAAGGCAATCGCTAATCGCATTTAATAAAAAGCAACGAGATGACTATATTAAGCGTTATATTAAACACACAGATTTATATATCTCAGTATATAAATTCCCTGAATTCGATGAAAACGGAAAATTACTTAGAAATAGTGCTTATATTGATAAAGCATTTTTTGATTTAGATTCAGATTACTGGCTCAAAGACTTGTGGAAAATTCATGATTGGTGTAATAAAGGCGATATTTTACGCAATAACAGGATGTCTGGCAGGGGGGCGCATACAACAATCTTTATCGATCCAAATCTTAATTATCCCAAACAAGCACTTGGTAATTTTCAAAGATGGCTTGCTAAAGAGTTAGATATAGACATAGACAGAACAATTATAGGCGATGTTGCTCGTATCTTTCGATATCCAAACACGTACAACTTCAAAGCAAGGCGTTTCTGTATTCCTATTCCAAGAGAAGCCTTAGATAAGCGATATCCTGAATCTTGGTATTTTAAAATGGCAACCAAACAACAAAAGTTTAATGCTTGGGCAGGCAATAAATTATTGAGTTTGAAACGCTTTGATGAAGATGAGTTAATGTATTCTGAAATAGAGCCAATCGAGGCACAATTAGAAGACATTAAAGAAGATATAGAAACAGAATATTCAGAATTTCCGCCATGTGCTAAAAGTTGGCTAAGTACTCCGTTATTAACTGATAGGGGCAAATATATGCTTGCATTATTTCTAAAAGATCAATTATATCTGCCTTATTCATTTGATAGTGCTGAAATTATATCAATAATGAAAAAAACCCTATCTAATGGCGAATTTCAACATTATTTTGGCAATAGCAGGGGAGATTTAAAACGAAGGCATTACGGACATAGAGGCGTTAAATACTACAGTTTAATGACAAATAGTTATTATATGCCTGATTGTGATGCTTTAAAGAATTATAATTTATGTCCATTAGATTGTGGCAGAATACATCCTATATATAAGAGTTGATTACATGAAAAAAGAAGATATTTTAATAATAGAAGAAAATGGAAAACAAAGAGTAATTAAAGATATACTTTGGAAGAATCTGACTGGCGGAATTACTATAACACTCAAAAATAAAACAACAGTTACTAAAAAGAGTGCAGCAGAAAGACAGGCTATAGCCTTAGAAAGACAAGCGATTGCTATGGAAGGTATATTAGAATTAATGAGTAATAAAAAGTGTGGTGATTGTAATTCTTAATTCTATTCATGGAAAAATCATTTAATTTGAGATAGATAATTTTAAATAGGTTTTAAAACAACTTTAAAATGGTGAATAACCAAATGATGAAAAATGAAAACTCTAACGTACAAAAAGCCGTACAATTCGAGTATAAACAAGATGGCAAGTTTCTTAACATTAAGATGCCTGTAGTTGATGTTAAAGTTAAAAGCATTCGGGCAAAGACTAATTACAAGAAAAGAAGCATAGAAATTGAAAATCCAAAATTCAAAGACCAATCAATTTTCATTAATGGAAAAGGGAAAATCGGAATGCTCGCAGATTTCTTAGGAATAAATAGAGCCAATCTAATTGGTGCAATTGATCATAATGATATTGAATATATTCAAGCGAGAATAAACATGCAGCCTAAAGATAGAATCATTCAAATAGGTGCATCAAAGTTTAGTTATTTAGATCATAAAACTGAAGAAAGAATTGAAAGATTCTATGCATATGTAATCAGCACAAATAAGCATTTGATTATTACTTTTAAAGAGATTGAATCTATCGTTACATCTGTATTAGGAATTGGAATTACAGAAAGCCATTTTCAATCTGTAAAAGCATTTACGAAAATTTATTCTACTTTTGAAACTGCAGGAGATTCATTTCTTTCAAGCATTCAGGTAACCACAGGGAAGAATACTAAGGCTTCAGCCATTAAAGTTGTTGTTAGGGTTAAAGTAGGCAGTTGTTCTAATTCAATCATAGTTGCTAATTATACTGCAATCAAAAGATTGAAAGGATGCTTAGATAGATTAAGAAACACTCTCATTAATGCAGCAGAAATAATTCAATCAACACAGGAAATCATAACTGCAGGTATTAAGAAAGAATTAACACTAGAAGAAGGGCTTGTATATATTGATAATATCAATTTAAGCATTAAAAACGAAGAAAAAATCAATAATATCAAAGAAGCTTTGAAGATCCGTTTCAAACATGAATTTAAATCTAATAAAAATAGGTTTGCGTTAAGTCAGGCTCTTAGCTTTGGTGGTACTCATTTCTTAGCAGAAAAAACAAGTGAAAGAACTTTAGAAATGCTTTCTGAACAATCATTCGAGGTATTGGCAGCAGCAATTTTACAAACACAGGTGATTCAATAAATGAAACAATCAAAATATGTTATTAAATTTCAAATACAATTTGGTAATGAAAATATACATCTTTGGTTTAAAAGTTCAATAGAATTACCAAACTATCGCATTATTGAGGCAAATATGTTACTCAAACACATGAGAACATTATCATATATCAAAGATCCAACTATGAAATTGATAACAGAAGAAGATATTCCACAAATCCAGTAATTCCTTTTTTTATTTTGACGAGTTGGATAAAAATGAAACAATCAATTTATACTACAATAATTTACACTTCTATATATTTATTTATGATAATGTATAAAATCTATAATTTTTATAAATATTATCGAAAAATAAACATAACAAACATTGATCCGTTAGTTGAATTAGATGTTTCGCCAGAAATTCAACTAAAATATGAAAGATATGAAAAACAGTTAAAAAAACCAGAGATAGAAGATTTTATAACAGAATTAGACAACCAATTTAAGAATTGGGACAATAACAATAAAGGTGATAAAAAATGAGTTTAAAAGAACATAATATATATAAAGCTGAAGTTGAATTTGATCAAGATACATTAGATCAAGATAATGATAGATCCATACAATTGAATATAATATACAATGCCAAAGACAAAAAAGAAGCAATTAGATCAGTGTGTAGATTCATTGTTGGTAGATTAGAAAATCTAACTTTTGTTACAAAAGTATTAGCATTCAAGGTTTACTATTATTTTATTAATCCAATTAGCAAAGAAGGGGATTATAAAACTGGTGCTATTAACTGTTTCTTTGAATGGAAGATTGACGATTATTACGATTTTAAAGATATTGAACAAAAAATAAAAAAGATGATATAAAATGAAAACTAAAACAATATGTAAAAAATGTAATATAAGAGAAGTTAAAAGTGGACAAATTGGTTGAAAGATGGTCGTAAAGACCAATTTTGTGCAACATGTAGAAGAGTTCTTATTGATAATGGATTAGTTAGTGCAGAATTTTTTGGTGTTAAAAATATCGGAGATCATGAAAAACGGATGTTAATTGAAGAAAATTTGGAAAAAACAAATGGGCGATAATAAAACAAATTTTGCAAGGTTAAATAGTGCAAAGAGTAAAAAACATAGAGAATATAGTAATCCTGTTAATTTTAAGCAAGATCCATATACAATCTATGTAGATGACAGAGAGCCTAAGTCTTTATATGAAGAATTTGTGTTTCAAACTACCACAAATGAGAAATTCGAAAAATTTAAGATTGTTCGAAGGAGATTGCCAACTGCTGATATAATATTCAGGAGTTTAGCAGCAGAAAGAAAAGAAATTCAGGATTTCATCGCTTCATTATATGATGGCAGATTAACAGGTCAGATTTATACTATGAGCCTTAATTTTACATATAATCAGTTATTAATTTCTGGCAATCCTGAGGACTTAGAGTATAACGAAACAAAATTAACTATGCTTAAACGGATATTGGGTTATATATATAATGGAACAGCAAAAAAGGATATAATAAAATTGATGAAATCGTTAATTAGGTCATTATTAGAAGAAAAGCCATCACCAAAAATCAAATCAATATTTTCTAAAATTGCTGATACTGAAAACAGGTATAGAGGCTATATGACTATTCGTTTTTGTATTAACGATAAATACCTAGTCCATTACTTCTTAATGTCTTGTTATAAATCATTAAAAGTGCTTAAACCAGTTGCAGGTTTGAAACGCCCAAAAGCATGGATTAAAGATGAAAGTTTGAAAGTTCTGCATAGCATAAAAGGAATAGGGAAAAAATACATTAAAGCATTATTAATCAAATTTGGAAGTGTAGTTAATATTGGGTTAGCAAAGCCTGCAGAATTAGCCACAGTTTATGGAATTGGCGAGAAATTATCAATACATATCAATAAAGTATTAAATAAAAAATATACACAAAAGGATTTTGAAGAAAAATGAAAAATGAGAAATTAGATTGTCCTAAATGTGGTACAATACTCAAAAATGGTAACTGTGAATTATGTACAACATTAAAAGCCTTAAAAGTCAAAGAAAATGAAATTATTTCTATCATTGAAGAAGAAAGTCATAATAATGTATTATTTGAGAAAACTGAGCAATTATTTTTAGATTATGGTGAAATAATTACGAAAATGTATAAATTAACTAATAAGTGATGAAAAATGAGTTTAATAAGAACGCAAGAGGATGTAGATAGAGATTTAGAATTATGTAAAATTAAAAATTACATCATTAAAGAGAATCCAGATTCTAGAATTGTTACCGAATTAATTGTATGGTTAGCATATTGGAATGACCGAATAATAAAGGATTTGATTAAAAAATGAATAGTATAGAAAAAGGGCAATTAAATAAACTATTTATCGAAATTGAAAGAGTTAGAAAGAGATTAACGCCAACACAAGAGTTTTTTTTACAATCTATCTTGTTTCTTCAATCTAGGTTTATGCCTAAGAATGATAGAAGCGTTAAGTATATGATAGAATTAGATAAATTGAATAAGGCTGAAGGTAAAATAGCTTGTAATGAATGTAGAAAGAAAGAATGCTGTTTAACTGAGCCAGATAGCAATGAATATTGCATTTTCTTTGATACCAAAAAAATGAAGTGTTCTGTTTATGCTAATAGACCTTTACACTGCAGGCTTTGGGTTTGTGACAAATTCAGTAAAGAAGATATATCAGATATATGTAAAGAATTGAATATAATGCCTGATATGGTGATGCTGAATACTGATACTAAAGAAGTAACAAAAATTACATAATTTTTTTTCTCATCTTAATTCTATTCATGGAAAAATGTTTCAAACCAACTTAAGTAAAAAACAATAATTTTAAATAGTTTTTAAAACAACTTTAAAACGATTACAATAAAAAAATAGAGTTTATTAAAAATGGCAGAAATTGAAATGTTAGTATTTCCTGATGAGTTACAATATGCAACATCAACAGATCCTTTAGATTTAACAGAAGGGCAGATATTGGAAATTCAAAATTGGATTTTGGAACAAATTAAAGCAGATCCTTTAGAATATGTCTTAAGACCTAGACAAATTCAAGCACTTATTTCTTTTATGATTCAAGGCGATAATATAGCAGTATTTTTACCAACAGGTTACGGAAAAACGATTATTGCGTTATTATGTGCAATTTATACATGGCAATCTGGCAAAAAAACAATCTATATTGGAATGCTTAGAGCCTTAGCAGCAGAAATGTTAGAAACATTCAGCAAACAATTACCTTCTATGTTAGATATGGGCGGAAAAGACAGAAAGACTATTGATGACTACATAAATAATGAATGGGTAATTGCTTGCTTAACTCCTGAAAAATTCAATCTATTGATGCAGAATCAGAATAAAAGGGATTTTCTAATGGATACCGTTGGTTTAATCATTACTGACGAGGCTCATAATATAGGCGATAAATCTAGAGGGCGAGTTATGGAATCCTATATCATTAAGTGTAGATTAGCCAATCCTGAGTTACGATACATTAATCTTAGCGCAACAGTTGGAAATCCTGAAGAGTTTGCTGATTGGTTAGAATCAGATTTAATCATGGCAACACCTTCTGAAAGACCTGTTCCTTTAAACCTTGAAATACTGCCATATGAAGAGCAATATTATCATTGGAATCAAGATTTACCAGATGTTAGAGCAAATTATAAAATCAGGGTCGGAATTTGTAGAGAATTAGTTTCTGATCCTGTTTATGAAAATAGAGTGTGGTTATTCTTTTCAACTTCAAGAGCAAGAGCAGAATCAATAGTTGGTGATTTATCAGGCATTCACAGAAGAAATAACGAAAAAGATGCACCTTATCTTGATAGATTAATGGCTGAGGGCTATGCATTTCATCACAGAGGTATTCCAGAAGATTATAAGTTATTAGTTGCCGATGGGCTAAGAGATGGAAGTATTCGATTTTGTGGGGCAACTCCTACCTTAGCAGTTGGTGTTAATGTCTTTGCTAATTGCTGTGTTTTATTAGATTCAGAACAATTTGATGACATGGGCGGATCAGAAGGTGCAGATAGCGATTCTAAATGGGTAGTATTAGATCCTAATCGAACTCAACAAACCATGGGTAGAGCAGGAAGACCTGTAATAAAATGTCCACAATGTGGCGGAAAAGTAATAAAAAATAGATGTCAAAATGATGTTTGTGAATGGGATAACATAGGTTACGCTTTTATTATCCCACCTGAGAGATTAGAGGAGCAAATGGAATATAATGCAACTCATCCTTTAGAAGTAAAATCTCAACTAAAAGCCTTTTTACATGCAGAAATTATAAGTTGGATTGAATCTGGCTTAGTAAATGATATATTAGACATATTAGATATGTGTGAATATAGTTATGCTGATATTTCAGAACAGGAAGCCTATGATTCAATTGCATGGCTTAAATGCTTTGGATTTGTTATTGAGAAAGAAGGAACAATTGGAAATACATATATCGGAAAAATGACGGCAGTAATGGGAATTATGCCAGAAACCTGTGTAAAATGGCAATCTCAAATTTGTAATATTCGAAATCCTGATTCAATCGAAGAAGTCTTTACAAGATTTGCTAGTGTAAAAGAATATTACAGCTGTGTTACTGTTCGATCTGAAGATGAAAAACTCTTAGAATTAACAGAAAATCATTTAGGGTATATGTTTCCATCCATGAAAAAACATTGTGACGGGCGAATGTGTTTAACTTGCTCAGTTTCTAGAAATTGTGTTGATAAAGAATATATCGTTTCAAACTGTGAAAATTATGAATCCAATATTGAAGAAACAATAAGAAATGAAGTTAAGAAATGCTTTGGATTAAGTTTTTATAATGACATTGTACCTATTGTGGAAAAAAATAGAAAATTATGGAATCCTAAGACTCGACAGAAAGAATGGGTAAAAGTTAGAGAGCCTGCAATAAAAGTAATCTTATCCCAAGGTGATGTTAAAATTCTGAAAGAATCTGGTAGCAGAATATTTGCAGCAGCAGGAGCAATCTTTAGTAAACATAAAAGATTATCAAACACTCTTAAATTATTGGAAAAATTCTGTATGGCAGGTACATTAAACAAAGCATTAGTTGCGTTATGTAGTTTGAAACGAATAGGTTATAAAAAGGCAAAGGCAATCTATGATGCAGGTTATCATTCAATCCAACAATTCTTTGATGCTGATAATACAAAATTATCAAGATTAACATACATAACTGACACAGGAAAGAAGATCTCAATCGGAAGTCCTAGAGTATTACAGAATATCAAGGTTTTAAACTTATTGTGATAAAAATGGGTGTAGATTTAACATTATTCTTATTTTATACTAATTGTGCATGTTTTTCTTTAACTGCCTTAGATTGTTGTAGAAGAGATAAATTATTTGATAAAATAGTAGATATTGAAGAAAAAGTCGGAAGAAATGTTCCAAAAGACTTTCATACTTGGGGAGAAAAAAATATTGATGAAAATCCTTATGGTTCTAATACTAATTATGTAACAGTTAAAGATTTATCTATCGTACATGAAGATATATCAGATAATTGTATAAATAGAGCAATTTGGGCTTTTCTATCTCAGTTACCAGAAGATATGAAAATAGCATTATACTGGCATTAAAAAGGTGATTAAATGGGCGATTATGAAAAACAACCTATAAAATATGAAATATATTCATTAACTGATTTAAAATATTATTCAAAATTAATGTTAACAATAGATAATGATTTTCCTAAAGCAAGTCTTGAATCTAAATTAAAAATTGCAAGTTTAGTGTTAGGAACTTGTGGATATTGTCATAGTGCTGAAGCAGGCTGTCAATGTTGGAATGACGATTAAAAATGAGTGTAATTGATCAGATTAGGAAAATTCTTTCAGGAACAACTAGACATTACTTGTTAAAAGAGAAGTATCCGCCTACTTATAATTTACATTTAAATCAATTTACGGGCGCAGGTAAAACAAAAATTACATTGAAAGAATTAGACGATACCGATCAGTTTTTTATTTTTTTAACAAACAATCATAAAATTGCAGGGGAGCAAATAGCAAATCAGAAAGCATTGTATAATTTAATTCAAATTGAATCAAGGAAAAGGCTATGCCAAAATAAACAATATAAAACATTGGCTGATAATGGTATAAATATTAAACATTTTTGCCCAGATTGTTCTTATATGAATGTATGCGAATATTACATCAGAATAATAGAAATTTGGGATGAGCCACAAAGTTGGGTTGGCGTACATCACCATTTAGGCGGATTAGTTAATGCCTATGTTATAGAAAATGATGTTGATGTTGTTGTAATTGATGAAAACTTCGTTCCTGCTATTTATAAGAATACAAGATATCATTATACAAACATAGTACAAACTATGAATCTAATGTCTGGCATGAAACCCTGTAAAGAAAAGGCGATTGTTATAGAATATTTACAGGAGTTTGCTTTTTCTATCCAAAATGGCTTTGTTAATACTGAGCATTTATATTCTTTAGTATATACATATTTCAGGCGAGATTTTGGGAATAAAGATGGATTACTTGATTTTGCAGAAATTTATGAACTTCGATTGGCTGATTTTTATTTTAATAGTGGTAGAATATTCAGAAATGTTGTAACTCCATTAATAAGAACTATTATAGAGATTTGGAATAAATATTTACCAATTTTTCATCCTGATAGTCATGATTTTATCAATGCGGTTTTTAAGGTAATTGTCGGTAAAAAATACAAATATGTTGATGTTGCATATTATGATACTCAGTGCCTTGATTTACCTTGTAAAATTATTATTCTGGATGCTACAACATCAACAGAATTTTATCAAAATCTCTTTTTAAGACAGTTAAAATCTATTAATGCAAAAATCAATGTTAATACAACAATTTATCAATTAACAACTGCTAAATATGTAATGAAAACGTTAGATATTAGCCCAACAGCCAGAAAAAGATTATTAAATATAGTTAGAATGATAGTTGAGAAACATAATGAGCCTATTTTAGTATTAAGTAGGATAAAGTATAAAAAAGAAATTCAAGCGATCAGTCCATTGATTGTAACAGATCATTATCCTGTTGTTGGCTCTAATGAATATGAAAACATTGATATTGGAATAGCATTTGGAACACCTGAGCCAAATTATGATATTTTACAAAGACAAGTTGATTTACTAAAGTATGATTTTGATAAATTATTATTCATCAAAAGAGAAGCATATATTATTCAAGGTATGGGTAGATTACGTTTTTCTCTTAAGCAACATATACCAACATATTTCTATCTCTTAACAAATTTACCACTTAACCTTAATTATAACATAAAACCAATAACAATTGGCAAATTAGAAAAATTGTTATCAGGTGAGATTAAAAGTTATGTTACAGAAAACACAGAAGATCGAATTAGAGAAGATATATTAACTCTTTTAGAGAAATCTGATATTCGATCAACAAAATTAATTAGAGCAATCAAAGGAAATGATGCAGTTAAGCAGGAAATAATCAGAAGGCTCATTTCTGATGACATGATAGAAAAATACAAAGGAATTAGAAATGGCAACAAGGGCAGAAAGCCAACAATGGTTAGAATAAAGAAGTGAACAAACATGAGAAAATTACTGATATTTGGAAGCAGAACAATAAAAGATGCTAAAGGTTTCATTAAAATAATGAAGTCATATAAAGATATTGATCTTATTATAACTTCTAAAAAGACGGGTGGAGTTGATAAAATGGCAAGGATTTATTCATTACGAGTATTAAAAAAAATACCTAGGACATTTCAAGCATTATGGAATATATATGGCAATAGAGCAGGTTATCTAAGAAATAAACAAATGGTATTATATTGCACTGAGGCAGTTGGATTTTGGAATGGATTCAGCAAAGGAACTGATTTAACAATCAATTTGCTTAAAGAATATAATAAACCATTCAAGATATTTGATACTCAATTAAATATAGTAGACGAGAGTTGATTAAAATTGTGGTGTATAATAAACGGGCAGGATGTAGAGTTTGAATCCTATATTATCATTGAATCTGAGAAATTCAATGGCAATTTACGGTTACTTCAAATGGAAAAAGTTGCATTAGAAGATTGGGATGCAGTTAAGAAACGAACAAACATAGTAATGTTTGAAATGGCAGATCATTATCTATGTTATAAAGGAACTCTATTCAGCCATCAGGTTTTTCCTATTTTTGGGCAATATTTTTTGAATAAATTCAGGTTGATATTTCTGATTAAAGAAGAATACAAAGCAGATAAAACTATGATATCAGAAGCATTAGAACTTAAAGAATTAGTGCAGGATACAAAAAATCCTGAAATTACTGAAGTAAAACATGAAATTAAAGAGCAAAAATACAAATACATTTGAGGTATATCAAAATGGATATAATGATTCAAATGTTTAATGTTTCACCTTATACAATTACCAAGTTATTGAGTTACTTAGAAAGATATGATTGTAAAATCATAATTGATAACAAAATTCAATCCGATCAAAAAATTAATGAACTTGAAAGAGAAATCAACAGGCTTAAAAATGACGATGAATCTGAACCAAATACAAAATTGTGTAAAAACTGTAACTCAGAATTTACTATCAATTACTCTAATAAAATATATTGTAATATTGAATGTGGAAAAGAATTCATTAAAAATAAATTAAATTTAAAGAGATGATAAAATATGGGTACATATAATAGAATGAGAAATAGAATGAAAAATGAAGATCGACCTAATTATGATAAGTTACGAGCAATTAAGAAGATTAAAGACGACAAATATCAGAAAAAAATAGAAGATTTTTTTAATATAAATAAAAAAATAAATAGAGTTGAAAAATAAATGGAAAATATTGAAAAAGAATACAACAAACATAAAAATAAGTATTTGAGTCATGTTAAAGAAGAAATTCTTGAAATGGTTCAAGAGGCAGAACAGAATGGGATAAGGATTCCCAAAGAAAAAGCAAATCAAAGGATGAATTCATACGAACGTAATTTATTACGTCCATATCTAACTGATGAACATTTAATCGAAACGATTGAATATCATTTATTACAATCTGGTGAAGAATTTAGAAGAACTGGTAAATATACTATTGATGGTACTTATAATGATTCATTAAAACATAAATTTATTCATATTTTACTTGATCGATTTAAAGAAAAAATAATAAAAAGTGATATTAAAAATGAAAACTAAGATAAAAGAAAATGTAATGGGCGGAATTATGATTTTATTAATTGGATTATTAGCATTCAATCAAAATCAATTTCAAGACATGATTTCTACCCAAAATGATGAATCCGCAGTTAATAATTATTATAATAATTATTACAATACCACGAATGAGTATTACAATCAAACTGATAATGTATTTGTTACTAACGTTTCAAACACTTATTTGAACGTGACGAATATCAACAATACTGAACTATTATTAGAAAACAACACTGAATTAACTCAATATTACGAATATATTGAAGTTTCTTTACAGAAAAATATAATTCAATCTATTGTTCATTTAGAAACAAATAATAGCGTAATTTTCAACTATCTTGCTATAAGATCCGATACTGCAGGAGCGGTTGATTCTTACTATTGGTATGGTATTGATGGAAGTTATTCTCGTTCTAAAAAATATGCAACATTACAAGGAATAACCGCAACTTATTTAGGTTATTGGTTTATTGGTGCTAATATAGACCAAAATACAGAAATTTTACCTCATATGGTTCCAGAGATATTTGATTCTGTAAATATATCTGTATATTTCAGTGAAAACACAAACTTAGATATAATTATTGGGTGGTTAGCATGAGCATATCTAAAGAAAAAGTAATTGAAGCAATAATATTACTTAAAAAATATCAAGGTAAACACAGTCTTTATAAACAAAGCCATCACGAAGAAATAAATCAAGCAATTGGAATTTTAGAAGATGAAGTTAATTTATCAGAACAAAAAAAAACTAATAAAAAGAGGTGAAAAACAAAAATGAAACCAAAATTGGTATTATACAACAGTGAAGTAGGCACACTTTGGTTTGCTGATAAGGCAGAAGGCTTCTAGTTACCTGAATCAATGCAATATATGTATAAGGGTAAATTAATTACTGAAGGTGTTAATGTAACTTTCAGTAATGGTACAGAATTGGCATATAGGCTTAAATATCCTTTAACAGTTAAGAATTTTGATGAATGTACTCGTTTCAAACATCTAACTGAAGAATTTGACTTAATAAATAAGAATTTTGAGATTATTAGAACTAAAAAAACAAATTCATTAATAGAATTGCCTATTGAAGCAAAAGGGCTAAGCCAAAAATTCACTAATGTAGAATTCATATTAGATACAAAGACTAAGACTACTATTTTTACTGCATTAATCAGTTAGAGAAAGTAAAAATTATAACAAATAAATTTAAAAATAAGTATTACATTATTTTTTTATAATAGTTACAAAAATTAATAAAAATTACAAAAAAAATAGAGTTGATTAAATTAATGGGCAGAAAGAAAAAATTCGAAGGCAAGCCTGTAATGGTTAGGCTGCCAAATTGGTATATCAAACATTTAACATCTAAATATCCTAATGAACCTTTAGGCACTGCTCTAAGAATGGAAATGTTTGGAACTGATACTCCTGCAAATCCACAGGATATTATAGAATCTACAGTTAAAATTGAAATCGAAAGTAAAAATGGAAGCATTCCAGAAGAAGATAAGGTAAAAGTGGCAGCAATTATTGAATTATTTGTTGAATCTACAGAAGAAATTCCTGATTTTGCTGATAAAATTGAAGATATTCATTATGATGCAGTTGATATATTAGAGCAGGTGAGTAAATAATGAATATAAAATGCCAAAAATGTGATTCTGAAGATTTAAAATATGATCAACAATATAAAAATCCTAATACTGCATATTATTATCACTTTAGAATTATAATTACATGTAATGATTGTAATAACATTATGGAATCTAAATGGATAAACGATAGTTTACGTGAAACAGAAATAAAAGGTGATTTCTAATGAGTACAGCAAGAGAAAGAATGATGGCTGCAAAATCTAAGAGAATTGAATTAGCAAAGAAAGAAACAGAAGAATTGGCTAATAAAAAGAAACAAAGATGGATTGCAGCAGAAAAACGGAAAATTCAAGCAGCAGAAAATAAGAAAGTACGAGAAGAATTCGCAAGAGTAACAAATCCTGTATATACTACACAAACTCATAAACCTGCACCTAATCAATCTAATCAAACAATTACTATCGAACTAGATTATAATGAATTTAGAAAGCATATTACGTCTAACCAATCCGAACTTGATGAAAATCTAATTTATCGAACTTGTTTCAAACCATATTACAAAGGTGGTAAATTGGGTAAAAGAGGCAGGCAGGAAGCATTAACAGAAGCTATATTTCGAGTACTACAATCAAATTCTAAGAAGCTAGTTAAAAAAGTTACTAGAGAAGAAATAATATAAAAATACCCTGAAATTTCTTATTTTTACAATTTTATTTCATTAAAAAACATTGATTTTAATCAATTGTTTGAAACAGTGATATTTTCTCTAGATCTAGTACAAAGATATTCGACAAATCAATATGTACTAGTAAAAAACTAGCGTTTCAAACCAACTTTAGATTACAAATCTAATTCAAAATAATACCGACAAATTCTGACAAAAATTTTCCTATACTTTAAAACGCGTACAGATTAATATTTCATTTTAAGCCACATGTCCCATAAAGATTAGTATTTAATGGGAGATGTAGCCAACAATTGTATACTAGTGTACAGGCTTTAAGTCGGAACATTCTCAAAAGTGTAATATACATAGTTTAGTAAAGAAGTCATGTTAATTTTTAAGTGGCTTTGAAACGTTTTTCCATGAATAGAATTAAGGAAATATTTATAAGTCAATCATACGAAAATCACTTATGATGACTGCTGGAGAAGAATGGAATAGAAAAGCATATGTTCATTCTTGGGTTAGAAAGCATAAACCTAAACAAGATTACTGCACAATCTGTAATGACGTTAAAAAATTGGAATTATCCAATTTAAGTGGTGAGTATCATAGAGATAGTAATGATTTCTGGTGGCTTTGTAAATCTTGTCATAAATTATACGATATGGTCAATAACACTCATACTATTTATAATAAAATTGATTCTTTTTTCTTTAAGTGGAATAGATATCATTATTAAAAAAATAGGAGAGTAGAGATTGGTTAAAACAGGGCAGGAGTTTTAACCAATCTCAAGAGTTGATTACAATTTTTTTTTCGGAGTTTATAAAAACGTAGACTAAGACGTTTAAGTATTTGCAAAGAGATACTAATTATATTATAGGTAAAACCTATTAAAGTAAATTTTGATGCAAAGTTTAAATTTTCTAAAAACAAAGATAATTTGTTAGTTGGATATTACCACTTTCTGCGGAGGAAGAAAAAAATGGTTTTAAATTAGAGTAAAAACATCAATCTATAAAAAGGAGTAAAATCCTTTATTTTTTTTTAAATTCTGAATATAATACTTTCTTAGTTTCTTCTGTGTGTTCATCTATTATAACTTGTCTTCTTTTATTTCGCCTATTTGAAACATCAATACTATCCTCAATTTTATTGATATCCATTTGTTTATCAATCAATTTGACTTTTTTAAGTATCTTTTTTGATAAAATGAAGTTATCTTTCAAACCTAACTTGAAAACTGGCTTTATTTCTTCTTTATTTTGAATTACATTACTTAGAATTTTAATCGAATCTTTCATTTTATATTCTGTTTCATCAATTAATCTAATTCGTTTAATAGTTTCTTTTACACCATAAACTTTGATTAATATATGTAGTACACTTAAAGAATCATACAATCCTTTCTTTCCCAACTCTTTTTGAAGATTTATAAGTTGCCTAGTATCAAACAGATATTTTTTAGTAAATAAAATAACTGAAAAAACACTTCCAGTGGCAAATATATATCTCATAAATTCATTTTCATTGTAATAGACAAACCAAATTATAAAATCAATTGAATCTATTATTTGATTATAAAAATTATATGTAATTATAATAAAAAAAATAAAAAAGATTAGTTTTAATGGCTTCTTTTTCAAAAAACCACCTTAAATTGGGACGATGTTTGAAGAAAATAAGCCTATTAGGAATAATGCGATTGCCCAAACGATTGCTGACTTTCTTTTCTCTTTTTGTAGATTTTTGAATGATAAAATCAACATTTCAGTTGGATTTTTAACGTCATCGGCAATTTTCTTAATTGAATTAATATTACCAACAACTTTTTTAACTAATTCATCAACACCTTGTAGTTTTTTTACTGCTTCGGGTGCTAAGTTAAGTTTTTTGCCTAATTCAACCATTGCTTTATCAAATGCTTTTTCTAAAAATTTATCGCCTATTGTAGACAAATTTTCTTGTAATTTGCCATTTGCATATGTTTGAATTGTTTTTTCTATCTCAGGTTTCAAGATATCTAATATTTCTTTTACAGTTTTATCCATTTTTATCACTTAAAATATTTTATTGTTTGAACTTGCAGGTGTTGGAATATTTCCAGAGCCAGTAATAGTTAAATTATCAATAATATTGCCTGCAATGTAATTATCATCGCCAGTAATCGTTAAAGTAAATGTATCATCCATAATATTATTTGTAATATTATTTTCATCACCTTCAATTGATGACGAGCCAGAAAAATGATTACTGGAGATAATATTTCTTTCAATTACAGTTGCAGTTACAATATCAATAGTAAAACCAGTTATTGTATTGCTTATTATTCTCATTAGATTAACTGTTGTTGTTGTATTTGTAAAAATTCGTACTAATCCAATATTATCTGAAATATTAATATCTGTTAATGTAGTGCTTATAAAACGGAATTGCATTCTTCCAATAAGATCACTTTCAAAATAATTGTTTTTAATAATAGCATATGAACTATCTATAAAAAGTATGAAAAAATTTCTGCTTTCAGCTAATGCGCCAGAAGTTTGAAATCTATTATTTTCTATTAAAATTGGTATAATTCCAGAGCCTTCAACTTTAATAGACGCTTTAACTTCATTCTCACCAGTATCAGATATAAAATAATTATCCCTTATAATTATTTTACCAGAATGATTAACCTGTAATACACCATCATTTACAACTGCATTATCTGAGCCAGTTAAAGAAAAATCAAATAAACATTTTTCGATTATAGCATTATTTCCAACACTTAATCTATGTTGAGTAGTAGATCCAACAAAATCTTTGGTAAAAATACAATTTATAACTTTTGGATCAGTTCCGTCTATTGTAGCATATCCATCCTGCCCAAAATTCAATCCTATTAATGTAATATAATCAGAATCTATTAAAAATTGAACTTCTACACCAATATTTTTATTTGCTATGATTGTGATATGATCTGTTGTATTTGTAAATGTCTTTGTTGAGCCAGTTATATCCCATTCTCCAACTAAATATACAGTATCATAACTTTGTCTAGCAGCAAACCAAATATCGAATTCAGAAGCACTTGTAATTATATAATTTTGTCCTTTTACTTTATAATTTTCAAAATCTGCAGTTATTCCATCAATATTTACTGTATTAATATCAACTGCGCTAAGATTAGTTATTTCTAAATTACTATATTTAGGATTATTAAGAAATTCTGTAATAGATCGCCTGTCTATTACATAAGAAGCAAGTATTTCTGTTGCTCCTAGTGGAATAACAATTTCATATAAAACTAAGCCTGCTGTTGCTGTTACAAGTGTTGTAGTACTCTTAATTATGCCATCTGTCTTATCTACATATATATAATGTGTATTATCGACAGTTAATGTAAAGTATTCTGTTTCATACACATTAAATCTTTGAATATCAAAAAAATCTGCCGATCCTGAATCATTTTCCGTTTCAAACTCTAAAACATCGGTATTTTGAATAACTTCAGCAGTTTTAGTAAACACTAAAGAGCCATCAAGCCATACTTCTGTTGTATGTTGATTACAGAAGAATAAAATATTATGTTCAGCAGAAGATCTTGCAACTCCAGTATCTTGATCTAAATATGTTTGAAGAGATCCGCCATCCCATAATGCAGCATTAATTCTATAATTAGTTTGGTCAGGATCAAGCACAAATTCAATAAATTCGTTATTTGTATTGCCTTTTATTCGAATAATTTGATTTTTACCTGAAGGATTATTTTGATAATCTTCAAATTTAACGTCAACAACTGCCCAAACTGCACTACTTGATAAAGTATGACGTGCAATGGCTGCTGCAGGTACTGATTCTGCACCTGTATGACCTAATCTATACCATCTATTGTTTGAAACGAGTTTAGTAGCAGGTGGCGCAACTAAATCAGTATCTTCTTGAATTTCAAATAAATCAGTATTCCCAACTGCAATTGCAAATTGTTCATTACTAATTTCAAGATTTTCAACAAATTTACCATTAGGCAACACTATATTTTCTTTATCGTTAATGAATAGAACAGAAGGCATTCCTAATACTCCAAAATCTAAATTTAAAGCAGTTGCAATTTGTTTTTCAAAAGGCTTGAAAGTTGATAATAAATCCTTAGTTATATCCCCTTCATATAATAAGCCCATTTGCTCAATTGTTTTAATTATAGATGTAATTCTTTCATTAAATCGTTGCATATCTAACAACATTTTATTATTTGAATTCCAACGCCTATTAAATTTATCGCTATCTACACTATCAATGCCATCTTGATAATCTCCTGCAGCATCACTATCATTTTCAGGCTTGTAATTCACTTCTTTAAAGAATTCTTTATTTTCTATTTTCAATACCATTTATACTCACTTTTAACCATTATATGTAAATTTATACTTTATTATAAATTGGACATCGGCAGTTTTAGATAAACTACCTGCCAAAAACCTTGAAATCATAAAATTTGGTGTTTGAGATTCACTAAACAGGGCTAATTCTCTTATTACTTCACCATTTAATTCACTTTCATTAATTAAAATTATATATTGCAATATATTATCAGCAATAAAATCAATACCTGCGCCTGCATCTGGCGTTGGATACAATTCTTTTCTAATCAGTTCATTATCTAAAGCAATTTGGCTTATTGCGGGCGCAGAATTACCATCACCTAACGCCATATGAGTTACTCTTGTATCAACATTAAACTGGCTGTCATCAATAGGAGCAATACCTGCAGCCCAATTTCTATGCATTTTTAAGCCATTTGTTACTAATATATTTGTATATTGCCTAGTTTCAATAACCTTCTTAGTTTTAACGTCAATTATATCTATCTCAACATCTCCAGTAACTTTAATAATTTCAGTTGATGGTCCATCACATTTTTCCCAAGAAGCAATTATTTTGCCTTTTTTATCATAAATTTTGTTTTTATATATTTCATTCATTATATTCACTTTTCCATTCATAACTATTAGTAAATTTTTGTTTTTTTAAAGCCCATATATATGGGCTAAGGATAATCTGTTGGTAAAGTTAAGTTTGAAACGATTGCATCACCAAATATTGTACCTGAGCCAAAAAAGGTTGCACTTCCAAAGTGTACGGGATCTTGTGTTATTTCTACTTCACCAGAATCAATTATAGTTGAAAAATCTTGAAGAATACCATTTTCAAAAACAATATTTATAAACGCTTCAGCAGGGACAGGTCTATATCTTTCTGCAAATACAACTAATATATCAACAAATAAAGGATCAAATTCTAATGTATTATAGATTACATCATAAATAACTTTGTACGGATTTTCAAAATCACCATTTACGATAATTGTTGTAATTTCATCTATAATTTCAAATATAATATTTGCTGAATCCTGAATAATGCTTTTAGAAGGTATTATAAAATTTGAAAACAATCGAGTTAATATTCTAATAATATCTTGATTTATTGAATCAGAAAGATTTAAACCAAAATCTTTAGCCAAATCTCTTAATCCGCCATCCCAAGCAGTTTCTACATATTTTTGTAAACCTGCTATTCTTAATGCATAAAGGCTATCGCTTAATATTATTGATTTAACCGCTTCAAACTTTGAAATATTACCTTTTAAACCAATAATTTCAAATATATCACCAATATCGCCTATATTAGTTCCATCTTTAACAAATCCAGTTATTTCCTTAACAAACTCATTTTCTAAAGGCATATCAATTTTGAAATCTAAATTCTGATCAGCATAAATAGGAATTAAACAAATTGCCTCTTTACTTTCATCATTTTGGTTAATATATTGGATAGTAAACTCTAAAGCATTCTCATTCTCAAAAGGAACTTGGAATTTTTTGGTTTTTAATGTTGTTAAAATTGGAATACCAGTTAAATCTTTCTCTAATAACTCAATTTCAAAATTACCTGCGCCATTAACCTTAACTCTAGCCATTACTATTATAGTAATACCTTCTTCATAAGAGAAAGCACCTTTAAATCTTTCAATTATCTTTTCTATCAAGTATATTCACCTTTACCCATAATTTTTTAATATATTTCTTAGCCCATTTTCGTAATGAATATGTTTCAATATCTCTTGAAGTTGATTCAAAATCTTGAATCTGTTGTTTAAATGACTCATGAATTGACATTTTAATCACCTATGGAACAGTAAAATCTACATTATCTAAAGTTGCGATATTAGTTTGGTTTATAACTATATCACCTTTGACATCTGCAGGATATTCATAAGAAACAAAGAAATCTGTTGTATCGTCAGGATCAGTGCCTGCAGGTGACCAATCAATTCTAGCTGGGCTTGTTAATAGAATATAATCTGTTGTTATAGTAAAAGTATGTGGGCTACCACCAACAGTTCCTGTCACTTCTGTGATACTATTACCTGTTGAATAATCTAAAGTATAAATATCAGTTCCTGTCAAAAAATTGTGGCTTTCTTCAAGTGGCTTGCCTAATAATACTACATCATAAGCATTGTCTATACCAATTACTTTCATAATTGCTTGAATGACTTTAGATTTAATTACATCGTCATCAATATCAAGTGTAGTTAAATATTCTGCTATTTCTGTTGTTGCTTGACTTTCTGCAGTTGTTTCATCTAATCCGCCACTTAAAACTACATTTGCAGTTACATCAATTAAAACTGTTTCTGCTTCTAATACTATGAATTCAACTGTAACAGGAGTAACAGGCTCTATTACATTTTCAACTTCTGTTTGTAATTCTGATGTAAATATAGTTTGAGGTACTATAAGACATTGATAACTGGTGGCTAATTCTATAATCTTAACACCTGCAACACCTTCAACATTAAGAGCAGCACTCCTAATTGCAGCAGCAGTCCAAGTTGCTCTAACAAATGCCCTTAATCTTTTACGATAAGCAGTATCAGTTTCTACATCTATCCCACCTTCTGCAGGTAAAGCATTATCTGAACTTGCAATTCCTGAAATTACATTCGTTAAGAATTGAATAGTATTAGCAGGTACATTTCCTTCTATTCCTGCCACTATTGCTTCAGCATTAACTAAATCAGTTGTAATATCAATTGCGCCTGCAGGAATTGTAATTTCTATTAAAGTTGTAAAAATAACATTTTCTGTAGTTTGAAACAAAGATCCTTCAGGAACTGTAACTGCATTAGTTGTATTCTTAAAGATTTCTAACTCAACAACAGCAGAAATAGCCTGTTTTCTAACAAGTCCAATGTCTTCACCTAATAAATCCAATGAAATTCCAGTTGCTGTTTGAATAAAATTACTAAAATAAATCTGTTCAGATTGAAGCCAAATTGTAGCAGTTTCTGTCGCAGAAACCTGCATTAACTTCCATAAACTTGAAAATTGGCTTAAATCTACATTAGAGCCAAAGAACTGTTTTAATAATTCTTTATATTCATCCTCTATAACATCAATGGGCTTAGGATTAAAGCCAGTATCAGTAATTCCATAATTATTAGACACTTAATTCACTCCCTACTGTTATTATTTCTTCTGTTGGTTTAATTTTGACTTTTGCTATAACATTCCAATTTCTATTTTCTAATCTAATTACATTTACTTCTAATATTTCGCTTGTTTTAGGATGTTGTAATAAAGTTTCAATAACATACAATCGAATTAACTCTTGTAATTCCTGCTTTTCAACTTGGAATAATTCTAATAAACGGAATCCATAAGTAGGATCACGATAATCACTTTCAAATTGAGTTTCAAGTAAAATCTTATACTGTTGAGCCAAATTATCATTATCTTGTATTAATATTAACTGATTATTGCCATTGAATACAATATCTCCATTTTCTAATTGTAAACTGATTTCTTCACTCATTTTTATCACTAAATATAAAATTCTTCAGGTGTATTTTTTTCTCTAAAATTGGTTAATTCTTCTAAAATTGGCTTTAATTCTTCTTTTGTTAATAAAATATAAGTTTCTGTATTTTTAGTCCTTAAATCAATCTTAAATCCATGAATTAATTCATTATCTCCATTAGTAAAAGTTACCTTTGAAGCACCTAAATTTTTTGCGTGTATTTTTCTCATTCTATTTTCACTTTGCTTGATGCTTGATTAATTTTCCCTGTTTGTGAAGTTGGTGTTCCGCCAACTCCTGTTATTGCTATTGATAATGCCAATTGAAATGCAGAAGGTGCACTATTTCCTGCTTCTGGTATTGGCGGACCAGTTACAACTCCGTAAAATGCTGCCATGAATGCCCAAAATGAAGGATCTGATGTAATATCACTTAATACCGTATCATTCAATCTGGCAGCACCTAATGTCGCACCACTACCTATCTTAATGTTATTAGCATTTATTATCCATTCTGAGCCAATTCTCGTGAGTTTATCACCATTACTAAACTCTATTACAAGATCACCGTCAGAAGTGGCAGTTGGTTTACTTATCGTTAAGAAACTATTACCTATTTGAATTTTTAATGATTTCGCTTGTTTTATTTCATCACCATTTTCTTTCATTACATGTTTGGAATGATTAATATGATGAAACATATAATCCCCTTGATCATGCTCAGGCACTACATCAGAAGATTTCCATAAAAAACCTAATATATTCGAATCTTGAAGATCATAATTATTACTCCCTATAACAGCTCTCATATCTTTATAGATAGGAATTATTAAACCAAAGCCATTGCCCGCGAATTGAGAAGATAATGGTTTTTTAACTAAGAATACATTCTTATCGCCTATATTTGCTTCAATTGAAGGTACAACTGAACTTTTAACATTTTCTTCATTAATTCCTATCTTAGTGGTCAGATTTCTATTATCTGTAAATAACTCCTCCACTTCGCCAGAAAATATTGTTTGTTTTTTCTTAAATATCGCTTCAAACTTATCATTCAACAAAGAAGAAATGGTTTTATCTGTAGAAAATTGAACAATACTCGAATCATTTTTAACTGCTGAAGGCTCAATCATAGTACCTAAAGAAGTGTAACCTGTTTTTGAATTGTATTTATGTATTATAGTTTCTATGATATAATTACCTGTAATCTTTTGCTCAATTAATGCAACTTTAACTAATTTCATAGGCGTAAATGTTGGAATTCCTGCACCAAAAAAGTTATAACCCTTAGATTTGTTACTATTATCTTGTGAAACGCCACTAGTTTTAGTTAATCTATAACCTAACTCATCAGTAATTATTGCACTAATGATATTAGTTGATATATTTGGAGTAACATATAAAATATTATTCTTAGCAGTTACATTATATCCAATTCTTTTTACCAATTTCCTTATTTCATCAAATGCACTTGTTTCACTAATAGAATAATTACTTAAAATTGTACCAGATAGAGGAGTTAATGGATTTAATACAACACCAGATCGAATGCAAATATCTTTTATGATATCAATTACATCTCTTGAATTACTAATAGTTAAATTAATTTCAGTACGTTTTAATTGAAATATAACCCTATCCATACCTTCTAATATGATTATATTCTCAGATTGGCTATCTCTATTGAAGATTTTTGTTATTATACCTGTTATAATTGATAAAAAAATTCCAGAAGTATAACCTAACGCTATCGTAACTAAATTACCTTCAACTAAGAAAATTTGAGTTATCTGATCTATGTTATATATCTTTATCTCAAATGTATCAGCCTCAAATGCAGTATCCATTGTGATTTCAATATCACAATCTAATTGCTCAGGTGTTATAGGTGCACCACCTATATTTAACCCATATCTTGGTTGAATTAATAATTTACTCATCTTATTCTTATCCCACCTACCAGTTTAGAGCCAAAATTTCCACCCTGTTCATTTATTGGATTAATATTTTCACTTTTGATATCTATTTCATTGAATGTAAATTCATAAATTCCAACTATATACACAATTTCTGACACTATTTTTCTATTGAATCTAATATTTCCATCTTGATCTATAACTTGCATTGTTATTACCGTTTCAAACTCAGTTTCTTTAGCCAAAATCTTGATTATTAATTGCTGTGTATGATTTGGCAAAAAACTTGGAAATTCATAATAAACTGTATTAGAATAATCAATAGGCAGGTTTGAAACGTTATTAAAGATCTCACTATGATTTTGTTCTAATACATATTGCAATTTGATAACTTGTGGAAAAATACCATTGGGATTAATTAGTAAACTATCAAATTTTTTATTTAATAAATTTGCTGCAAATAACTCTTCTTCTGACCAATTTAAGCCTAATTCTGTTACATCTATTTGAGTAATGGTATCTATTGCATTAGATTGAATAGTTTCACTAGTTGCAATAGCAGAAAGTTGATCTGCATCTGGCGGAGTTGTATATAATTTTTTATTTGTTGCAGGATCAGGTTGAGTTGCTAAAGTCCACTGAAGCCATGCAAATTTGAAACCTAACGTAACAAATGAATTTACTTTAAATTCCTGTAGAGTAATAACGAAATCAAATATAGGCTTTCCATCAAATAGATCCTTTCGTTCTGAAGCAGTTGTAAAAGTTAGATTTTCTATTGTTACTAATGGTAGAGCAACCAATCTTGAAATAAAAGGAAATGGTATATTCAATTTCTTTAATGCTTCAAGCCTGAATTTAAAAGGTACTTTATCTTGCCCTATAAACATACATCTTAATTGAACTCGATCTGGCTGTGAAGAAGGTTTAATCTGCGCCAATCTAACACCTTTTCCAACTGCATGACCAACTGCGGTATTTCCCATTGCATGAACTTGATTCTGAACAATTCTAACTGGAATTCCGCCTATCGAAATTAATTCTAAGTTAGGAAATGCTATTTCTGCTATGATTATAACCTCTTTAGTGCCAATACGAATGTATTGATAATATCTTCTTTTCTTTCATCATTATCTATAATAGGATTAATAAAATTAAATGTTTGACTAATAATTCTTCTACCTTCTGTTGTACCTACAATTTCTTTTGCTTCCTGTCTTAAAGCAATATTTTCTTCTGCTGTTTCTTCAGCCACTTGCTCAGGTGTTTTAAATCCTTTAATTTTAGATGTTAAAAAGCCGATTGCAGTTTGTCGTAATCTTTCTTTAAAATCTTCGAATCCTGCAGTTTTTTCTTCTCTAAATTCTGCCAATTTCCTTGCAGGTTCAAAAACAAAGCCTCTTTGTCTTGCTCTTGCTTCTCTTTCTAAAGATGGTTGAATTCTGGCTCTTATTTTTCCTGCTTCTTCTAATAATTCTCGTTTCTCTTGCTCCTCTAAAATTTGGCGAGTTACAGCAACTTTTCTGGCGAAAGGTGTAGATATAGGCTCAGATTCTGCTTTTTTTCTTTCTATATTTTCTTCTTTTAACTCTTTTAGAAAATTTTGTGCTATTATTAACGGATCTGTAGCAGTTTCTGTTTCTAATTCTGGAAAATCAAATTTAATTTCTTCTTGTATTTTTTTAACTTCTTTTGCAGGATCAAACTGAAAAAGTTCTGATTCGCTAGTTATTCTGCCAGATACCATTTGCTGTGTTTGTAATCTTGCTCTTTTTGTTTCTGTAACTAATTCTTGATTCTTTTTTAATTCTTCTTTACGTAAATCTTCGTCAGCTTCTTGCTCTAACAAATCTTGTCGTAAAATATCACCTTTTGTTATTAATCCTTCTGCTTGCTCTAATTTTGTTTCTTTAAATAATTTAAGCCCAGTTTTACTAACTCCGCCTACTTTACCTTCCGATTTTGCTTGTCTAACAATTGCTTTTAATGGTTCATTTATAAATTCAGTTAAATCAACCATCATTTGTCTTAGAAAAACTCTTTCGTTTTTATTTTCTTCAAATACTTGTTGAATGATATCTGTTTGTCCTTTTGCTTGCTCCTCTAACGATTTCAATATATTTTGTTGTACACTAGTGGAATCTTGAGTTGCTTTTAATTGATTTTCTGCTCTTTGTCTTTCAATTTCTGATTGCTCTCTAATAACACTTTCTGCTTCTGTAGTTACTCTCCTTTCTGCTTTAGTTTGAAACGGTATTCCTGTTGTTATACCACCTAAGAAGCCTTTAGCACCTTGCCCCATTGTACCGAAGCCTTTTTCTAAAGATTCTAGAACTTGTTTCAAACTATTTGCTGAAACTTGAATATCTTCTAGACGTTTCTTTACATTTAAATCACCTTCTATACCTAATTCAACAACTAATCTTCTTATTGTGGTCATCTTTTTAACAGCCTCAACTTATTCTTAATAGATTTTTTACTTTCGCCACTTGTAATGGTAATAACTCCATTTTTAGCATTGATAATCGCTTTTTTATCTAAATACTTCTTTTTATCTACTAAAAGCATGAAATAATATTGTGCAAATGTATAATCCTCTAAATTTTTACAGATATTATGCCCTTTACTTATCAGAAATCTTAATATTGAGCTTTCTTTGCTGTTCACGAAAAAATTCAATCTTTTCCATGATTTCAGGAGTCCTTCCAGACTTTTCATTAACCCTTTTTGCGATTTCTCTTATTCCGTCAATTTGCTTAACTTGATCTAATGTTAATTTCGGGTAATAATCTTTCATAGCATAAAATACTATATAGACGTTTCTAATTATATAAGCATGAGTTATCTGAGCAGAATTAACATAATCAGGCTGTTCTTTATCAATATCTTTGTTTTCCTTTTCAGAATTTTCTTTATTTTCAATTAAATCTGTTTCAATCTTGTCTTCATTTTTTGGGTTAAATAGGTAATTTATTGTTTTCGTATCTTTTACAACTTCATACATTCGAAGCGCAATTTCATCAAACTCAAAATTACTTAATCCTCTTATCTTAATCGATCTATCCAATCCATGTACTTCTTTATAAAAAAGAATTGGGTAATTTTCTGGCTTTCTATTACCAATCTGGATTATAGATTTAATATTTAATGTTTCTCTAAACTGGGAGTGTTCCATTGAAGAATTCACCATCTATATTAATTCCTATACAAATTCCGTTAAATGTTGCTGTTGGAGTTCCGCCTAAAGTGCCTCTACTTGGCGCACCTGTATTAATAAGACATCCTTCCAAAAGAATTTCATCAAAAGCCCAATTTTTTACTCCACCAGCTGGCTTAGTATCACGCTCTACAAGTACAATCTTAAATTTTGTATGATTGGCTTGTAATTTGGTTAATACTTTACTTGGATTTACACCTGCAGTTTCATCTCTAATAGCATCAACTGTCATACTAAAGGTATATGTATCATTTCCTTTAACAGTTCCGACATTATCTGCTTCGAGTGAATGAATGGGTGTATTTGGTGTATTAAGAGCAATATTGATATCTCTTATTGGGCTTAGTAATTGCAAGCCTTCATCAGGTGTTTCTACAGAAACAAACATTTTAGTTTGATAATCTCCCATCTTAAGCAACTCCTCCAGTTAGTTCTAATTCCATACTGATAAATTCTATTGCTCCTGCATAAATAACCTGTATTTGTAATTTATATGCGCCATTTAATCTTCGAGATGCTTGAAGACTTTGGATTGCTGATATATCTGCTGCATCAGGATTTGGTTTTTCAAATAAATTCAATGCAGGATTAACTATACTATAATTATCAATTGCTCCTACATTCAATTGAGGATTCAATAACGAAGCTGTAAAAGCATTCAATTGTCTTAAGCCACTTCGATTCATTTTCATTTTTCCAATAACATTTGGATTAGTTAAACCTAATTCTAAAATACTTGTAATATAATGAATTACCCTAACCTGATCTATAAATCCTAACGTTCTAGCTGCATCTAACGTCCATGCATTTGAAAATACAACTGCTATACCTGTTAAAAGAGGCGGATCTAACATAGTTACGATAAAAACAGCATCAAATGCAGCAACTTCAGTATTAGTAAACTTGCTAGATTGTTCTAAATCACCAACATCTTTAAGTGTTAATGAATCCCAAGGTCTTAAACTTGCAATTCTACCAGTACAAGCAGCAGCAGCATCTTTTAATGATTTATGAGCAATTAAAATACTCAATTCACTTTGTAAAGTTGTGGCTAAAGTTACAGTTGTTTCACCATTTTTAAGCATGTAAATACCCATTCGAGAAGAAGTTGCTTCCATAGCATCAACATGTGCTTTAATTACTACCAATAAAGTACTATCAAATATCATTGCGCCAAAAATCAGATTTACATCATGATTTTCCATTTCAGTTAAAGCAGCTTCTAATTGAACAGTACTATGAGTTGAATAAGTTACTATAATATCCCCTGCAGGTGAGCCTGTAGGCGGAGCAACAGCAAATATGATTTTTGAGTTGCTATAATCAACTGTAAAATCAGTACCTTCAACCTGTACAACTGCATTAATTGTTACTTCATCTATTGCTTGAGTTGGCAATTTACTTAAAGTAAATTCAGTTGTATCACCATCTCCTGCAAAAGCCTCAGGCGTTTCTTCAGTAACTGCAGCAGGAACAGCCCAAATATCAGTTGCACCGTTGGAAAATGCTAATAATATAGATTTATATAATGCAGAATTTGCACCAAATAAATCTTTGGCTTCTGTAGGTGTTTTAATCAAATAGGCAGTATTTACAGTGAAATTACTACCCAAAGCTCTACCAACTACACCAATAATAGACCAACTTCGTTGAGCAACTGCAAACAAGCCTTCTGTTGATACAGTTACTTTAATATATCTTCCCATTTCATTTTTCACTCATTTTTTTTAATTATTTTTATTGTATTGTTACTTCTTCTTGAACTTCTAATAAAGTTGGTGCAGTTGAGAATAGAACATCCTCTCCCGATTCATCAGGTACACCACCTGTTAATTTTTGTAATCTAATTGTAAATTGTAAATCTTTAAAACTTTCGTTGCCCAATATCTTTGTTACGTCATTAACTGCTGAAATACCATTTGTAACAACTGAGCCATCAGCAATTAAAGAATCCCAATCAACTCTTGCTTTTTCAATAACTCTTTCCATTAAGAATTCAGCAATATCAGTTTTTTCTATGAAATTTGAGCCACTAGTAAAATCATTGGCCTGACATTTAATCAATAATGTAAATTCAGCAATTTGACCAATAAAATCACTGCCATCAACAATTTTCCATAAATCACCAATTGTACGCCTTGTAACTTTATTATAATTGATAATTCTGATAATAATAGCAGGAAGTGTATATTCTTCAGGCTGAAATCCCCAATGTACGCCAACAGGAATAATCAAATCAACACCAGAGCCATCTGGCTCAGTATTTAATGTTATATCCCCTAACAAAGTCTTAAAAAGGGCTGCCTGTTCACTTCTACTAATATTATATATCATATTCAATCTTCTCTAAGAATAACATGTAATAATTACCATAATATGCCTCATTATGTACTTTTACAAGCCAATAATCTACACTATTATAAGTAATTTTATCTTTTAATTGTGGTATTAATTCATTTAATAAATTTGGTGTTGTTGTTACTTTCATACTACTATTAATATGCTCAATATCTGGAAATCTCTTATAATCTTTTTCAGTGACCGTTTCAAACACACCTTCAACAGAAATGGGTGATCCATAATCTCTTTTCTGATATCTTGTTGTTGAGTTTGAAACGCTACCAGAACCTGTTTTTTGGCTAATCTGAAATGTTCTTTTATGCCTATTGATTAAAGGCTCAAAGTTATGGAACGCCATGTCGATTTCTGCCTGTATATTTATTATATCTTCCACTAAATAACCTTGCTCTATGGTTTTTAACTGCAACTTGAATATTTCTAGTGAGTAATTTACTTTTTACAATAAATCTATTAATCTGATCTAATGCCATACTACAATAATCTATTGGAATTGGCGATTTAACACCATTTCTTTGATTTTGCCCGCCATAACTAACACTCATTCCTTCTAAACTTTCTGAATTAATAATACCTGAATTTTGAGAAGCATTACCACTTTTAATAAAAAGACATGCAGTAAAGTAATTTAAAGCCAGATTAAGTGTTACATCAGTTTTATCAACAGTTTGGCTTAAATTGGTTTGAATCATATCAAGTTCAGATATCAACATATTAACAGAATCTTCACAAACTATGTCATCTACTAAAGCAAACTTAGTTTTATCGCTAAGCGCATAGTACGCAACCCTTTCTTTATCTACACTCCACCCTTTAAACTCGAATATTTCTGCCATTATTCTTTCACAACATTCCAACTATTACCTAATATTCTAGCTTCTTCCTTTGTTAATATTATAAATGTTTTATTTTCTATGCCAGCTTGTGCTTCTGCTGTATTAAATTCTTCTTCTGTACAGGTTACTAATATAATTGCGCTTGTCGGTGTTTCTTCTGAATTTAATCGAGGTATAAATTTTTTTCCAAATTCTGTAATTTCAGGTAAACCTTCAGAAATATCACATTGAAAATAATATCTATTCATATACTCGCCCCCCTTATTAATCCTAACTCAGAAATTTGTACATTTAAAGTTTCACTACCAGTAATACTTGCAGCTATACTTATATCTGTTGTTATAGTAAATCCAGTATGTGTAGTTGAAGTTGATAGTGTTCTAACGCCATCAAACTCAGTAAACAAATTATTTCCATCAAATCCCCATTTTGCTTCATGCCAATTAGTATCAACACTAATAGCATCGAAAGCAAAATTACTTTCTGAATCATCAAACATAATTAATTTAATACTTGTAAGATCAATATCTAAATGTAAAAATGCTGATCCAATTCCTATTTTAACGATGACTCCATTACTGACTATTGTTAAAATTCTAAATCTACAAAAATAAGTGAACTTTTCAGCTGCAGGAATACTCATTTGAGGATTGGTTGAGCTTCTTAGAATTAATCTTTCAACGATTCCATCAAATTCAAGCATATTGCCAAATCCATTTGGATCTTTCTTAAAATCATTGCTTGTAAGGTTTATAATAACAGCATAAGGCGAATACTTATCAATAATCTTATATCCACTATTAAAATCCATGTAAAACACAATTCCTTCTGTTCCAAATGGGATCATTCTTTTTGGTTTAAAATATCTTTCCATTCTATGTATCATAAACATCAATTTTTAATGGTATAAACCTAATACTTGAAAATCTACGTCACTGCTCATACTATCTTCTCTTATATAACTGATTGTATTAACTATATGGTCATATATAATTAACGGTTTTTCATAAGTAACTAAAATTCCATTATCTCCATCTACAGTATTAGGCTCGCTATTAATTGAAATCCTAATTGCTCCCGAATCAACTACATCTATTATGAGTTTGGCAAAGGCATTATTACCAATTGCTAAATCCTGCTTAGTATCTGTCGCAGTTGCTTGTAAGAATTTTTGCTTTCTGCTAAATTTTACTGCCATAATTATAACCTATTTTAATTAAAATTAGAATTTACTCATTAAAGTAAATTTTGTTTATTGAAATTTCCATGAATAGAATTGAGAAAAAAAATTAAAAAAATATTAGATTTATGCAGTTAATGAATCAGTGTCTGTAATAATTCCAATTCTACCATAATCTGATACAACTGGTACAAATGAACTGAATGCATGAATAAAGATACTTCTAGACTTGTTTTCAAGCCATCTTTCCATTTGAGGCGCACTACCACCTTGAGGCTCAGCAACAGCAGTAAAGCCGACAATACCTGCAGTTAAAATTACCTTATTTTCAAGTATGAAACGTTTTACTTCTGTACCATCTTTCTTTCTTTCCTTCCAAAATGATGCAACAACATGAATTCGAACGCCTTTAATCACAGTTAATCTTCCATCTACGAGTAAAGTACCAGATGTATATTTTAATTGGTCTAAAATTTCAGAATCATTATGCATATGCTCAAATTCATTCAATGGCATATACATATCAGTTGGAATTTTACCACCTTGCTTAGTCATATCAGTTTTCATTGCCAAAATATCTTTAATAATTATGGCACCTGAATTATCCCAAGTTTTGGCTGTTCCTGATCCATGTGGCTCACCTGCAACAGCCAAATTAAGTCTTGTTAATGCTAATGGCTGATTTACATTCGTACCTGTGAGAGCTTGAATATTTTGCCATTCTCTTGTTAAATTAATTGCATCAACTAAACTAGTTGTTCTATCTTGTACAACATTTGGTAAACCAAAATTTATTTCTCGTTTAGAGATTTTGGCACCAAGTCTTGATTCTTTACAAACAAAGTGCTCTAATTTCGTTTCTGCATCACTCATTGGAGTATCTGCGCCTTCTTGCACATAAGGGGCAAGCATTGCAGGATCAATGGTAACTCTCCAAGCAAAATGGAAAGGCATGTTCCTAAATGGTAAAGTGGCAAATGTACTTGGTGGGAATTTTTTGTCCCAAATTCTACTTAATCCTAAAAAGTTCTTTTTTAGTAAACTTGGATATTTCTTTGTCCATTGGCTCAGATTATCAGTTGGGCTAAACAATGTATTATTTAAGGGTAAACTCATATTTTATCACCATAATTTTGATTAACTTAATTCCTAATCCCTATAGAAGATTCTGCATAACTCTCCTGCAGCCTTAGGTTCTAAAGCTTTCGCTTTTGGCTTATAATTGGTTTTATAATGTACAGTTGCAGCAGTAACTGCATCTGCAGCAGCAAATGTTAATACTCCAGTTGTTCTATTAACAGAAACTTCACCTGTTACTGGCGTTCCTGTGTAAATTGGAATTAACGCTCCCGTTAAAGTTCCTGTAGTTGATATAACTGATAAGATTTCACCGATTGTTTCTGATACTGGCGCACCTACATGAGTTGTTACAACAATTGCATCAGTTACTTCTTCAATTAATGGTTTCATTCTTCCACTATCAACATTATATATAACTTGATAATTATCTGTACCAGAAGTACTTGTTCCGCCTAATATTATAATGCCAGTTGCAGGATCGAAGTTATATTCATCTGTAGTTGGAGTTGCAGTTAAAGCGACTTGAGTTAATACAGTTGGACTACCATCTGGATCTTCAATAACAGAAGTAACACTATCAATTGGCAAATTTGCAACAGTAATTTCCTGTTGGGCTGTAGCATCACCATCAAATGTTTCTGTTATTTGATCAGAAGCACCCATTAATTTATCTCCTGCACTCACTGCTTCAGATATAATAACTGTACTTGGACCATCAACTAAAATAACAATTTCATCAAAAGGATAAGGTAATGGCTCGTTAGGTCTGGCTGCAGTTTGTTTATCAATAGCATTTTCAAATATACCAATTACATTATTAGGATCATAAGATGCACCCATTTTATCTAATTCAGGTCTACCATTAAGCAAACTTCCAGTTAATACTGCAACATCTCTTATATTTACTTTAACTCCATCCTTAAGAACGTAAATATCACCTATCTTAGTGGAATTGTTCGGATATGATTCACTCATTTATTTTATCACCATAATTTATTTTATCTTAATTTTCCTATATTATTGGCACTCCGTCTTCTTTCGTATTGGTAGAAAAAGGTGTAGGTGCTTTTCCACTTGCTCTCTCATTTTGTTCAATATATGCCCTTAATTGAGGATTTAACTTTGCTGTCAATTGTTCAGGAGTTAAGGCATCTATACCTTCATTTTGAGAAATATCTTCGCCTAATACAGGAGTTGGCTTGTTTGAAGTAGTCTTTACTGCTATCTTTGCTACTCTCATAAGCCTTTCTTTCATTTTAGTTAATTGTTTTTCGTTATACTCTAACAATTCTTCCATTTCAGCCTTTACGGACTCTTCTTCAGTTATATTTTCTAAAGTAACAATTTCACTTCTTAAAATTGAAGTCTTTGAATCTTCTAAAGCCTTATCCTTTTCTGCCAAATCCTTTTCTAGGCTTTCTATTTTTTCTGTTTGTTCAGTAATAATCTCGTTTGAATCAGAAATCCTACTTTCCATAGCAGAAATTGTTCCTTCCAATCTAACAATTTGCTCTCCTCTTTCCTTAACCAATTTAACATTAGTTTCTTTAAGATCCTTAACGATATCTTCGTTTTTGGCTATAGATTCTTTGAGCATCTTGATAATTTCCTTATTTTCATCAGGCATATCATTTTCACTTTGATTTTTTGTATTATCTTCATTCATAACAGTTGATTCAATACCGCATCCCATATCTTTTGTACATTTTGGAAAAGGAGTTACAGATGCTTCCCTACCATAAAATTCAATAACCTTATTATTAGCATCAGTAATTTTACGATAACCTGCAGAAATAGATACTTCATTATTTTTGATCTGCTCTTGAATTATAACTAAGTCATCACGATAGCCCCATACCTCAAAAATGAATGTCAATTCTTCATTTTCCATATATACTTCATGTATATGCCCGATCAGATTTTTTGGATCTTTCTCTGGAAGTTTATGCCGCCATCTAACTTCTTTTCCTTTAAATGTCCAATGATCCCGTTCCATAATCTCTGGCGAAACAAAATCCTTTGTTAATCCAGTTGCTGTAACAAAAAGACTTTTACCTTTTATTTCAGTTGCTTTAACAGAAGATTCTAATTCACCAATTATTTCATTATGGATAGGAATTGATTCAGAAGACATAATATTAACCAATTATTTATAAAATTCAAAATTATTTTGTAATTAATTTTAGCGTTAAATAGATATAGTATTTATCTATTAAAGTAAAGTTTGGATTTCCGTTTCAAACCAACTACTATATATTTTTTAAAACAGATTTAAAACTATTTTAAAATTCGCTATTAGCGAAAAATTACAATTGTAACTAAAAGATAAAATTTTTGTCGGTAATATCTAAAATAAAAATTCGTTATTAGCAATTTTTTTCTTACAGGAGTAAGAAAATTTACTCATGGAAAAATCATTATTTTTGATGAAATATTGTAATAGATATATTTTTAAATAACTATTACAAAATATAATGTAACTATTACAAAATATTAAAAGTGAAAAAAAATGAAAACAGTAAAATGCGAAGGTTTAACTGCTTATACTAAAGATATGGCAGAAAATCATGAAAGAATTGATTGGTCGGTTAAATGGATGTATTGTGCAACATTTATAACAATATTTCCCAAAAATGAAAAAGATATCTTTTGTGATAGATGTAAAAATAGAACTGATATAAAATTAATTTAATTAAAAATCATATTTTTTTTATTCAAAAACCTTTTAAATTTATTTTCCATTGATTCTGCTCTATTTCTGTGTATTTCAATAACATTATAATACAAACCAAACAATTTAGACATTACAAAAGAAGGTTTGAAATATACTTTATAATTTGATATTTTGTTATGAAATTTTACATACTTTTTTAGGTCTTTTCTGTTACTTCCATAATTTCCATGAAACATCTGGCATAATAAATAAACCATTATCAAAAAAGTGACCAAAAAAGCGATCAATATTGTAGCCATATATGCTATATAATTCATTTTTAACTCCTCTCATTAGATTCTTTAAAATTCTGATACTTTCGAACAGTTGGGCGACTTGTACCTGTTCTTTTTGCGATACTATGAATAGAATGCCCTTGTCTAGAAAGTTGCGCTATTCTTTCTCTTTTATCTTTTGGTAATTTATTATTAACGATTTTAAACACCTTATAGTATTAAATCTTTTAAAATATCTTTATCTATATCAGGATTTGCTTCTTCTAATATTTCCAATTGTTCCTTTCTATTTTTACCCTGCATCTCCCCTAAAAAATCTTCATTCATTACATTCTTATGCTTGCCCGATGTTGCTATTTTTTCTTTCTTTTTACCCTTTTTCTTAATTATAGTTTGTAGACTTGTCTTATCTTCGCCTTTCTTTTTACAAATTACTCCTTTTTGCCCATCTCCCATTGTAATTGTTCGAAACGTACCTTCTTGACAATTAGAAGGATTAAATTGTCTTTCTCTAGTTGATGTACCAGTTACATGAACTTTTGTTTCATTCTGAACAGTGGATTCACTAACTCCCTTATTAAACCCTTCTCTTATTCTTAATCTGATATTTAAGAGTGTAGATTTTTTCTGATCTTCATTTCCAATAGCCAATTTCATAAAAGCCCGTTTAGCATCATGTAAATTGTCATCAGATCGCCATAATTGATCTCTAACCTTATCTATATCTTCATATTTCTTAATTGGCGTTAATTGTAAACTCAATACATCTTTAAAAGCCAATTCGTAATGAGCAAGTGCTTCTTGAATAGTTAAAATCTCTCCGTCATCAATTCTTTTCATTACACGTACTGCATTTTTAGAAATAGATTCATCCATTCTTATTTTAGAAATCGATTCGTTATTCTGCAGATCTTCATATATCATTCTAGCAATCAAATCTGTTTTTGTCGGTATTAGATTATTAGATTTTGCTGAATCAATAACCATTTTTGTTATTTCACATTTTGAGCAAGCCAAATTAAGCACCTTTTGATTAAATTATACATATATCCAATTATAAAAATTGTGTGGTTTCTTTAAGAAATTGAAGTAACATATCTTCTGCTATTCTCTCAACATCAGGTACTAAGAAATCTACAGCCTTTCTTAGCATTGATCTCTCTGGAATTATAATAAATCCAGAAACTTTCATATTTAAACCTGATCGTATTACTTTTCCGCCTATCTTAACTCTTGTTTTAGTATTATACCACCATCTAATTTTTGCCCTTGCTTGTGGTGTCCGTCCTATTGGATCTCCGCCCATAATCCTACCTTCTGGTGTATTGAATCTCTGTCCAGTTAAACCAAATTCATGGACTGCAGCAATCCAAACTTTTTTACCTAACTCCTCAAAAAATCCAACTTTTACAACTTGTTTCATATCATCCCAATCCGAATCTTCTATTTGCCAACGAATAAAATTAACCATTTGACGAGTATCCATAAGAATTGAACTAGAGCCTTTAAGTTCTGTAGTAATTGGACTCAATTCTTTCCATTTTGGATTAACACTCCTCGGATTTAACGGATCAGTATTTTGAACTGCCTGCCCTTGATTGTTGAAATTATCCTTAACTAAAGCCTCTAATTCATCTGCAAACACAAGTTTCATAGAAATTATAAATTCATCCCAATTATCAAGCCAAACATGCAAACGATTCCTATTATCTCTAACCATTTTATAACTCATCTTTATTTAATTTTTGAATTGTAGTTACAAAATACTCAGGCGGAAGCCCCTGATCTAATACAGCAAGCCAATCTGTATCAGTTAATAGAACTATCCTACTATCTGATACACTAATATCGCCTTCTATTGCTGCTATTTCAATTTTAATTGGCGCAATAAAAGATTTCATAATTTGTTTGAAACCTTTCATTGAAGTAAAAATGATTTCGCCAGATTCTTTCTGCCCAATCCTACCAATCAATTTATCTTCAAACCAAATTTCCCTAAAATCTAAATTAACCATTTTTACACACTCCTTCCTTATAGCATTTACAATGACTTGTACAAATTTTAGTTTCTGTATAACCTAATTCATTGAGATTATCATTAATTTCACAAACCATATCAATCATTTTTACCCTTCTTTTTAACAATGCTTGTATTATCTTTTCTTTATTCATGTTTTTTCCACACTCCATCAAATCTCTTATAGATAAATCCGTCTTCTAATGTTACAATCGATCCTGTTTCATTTCCAAAAAATATATTTTTTTGCATAAAATCATAAATTTCAGGATACTTTAATTTAAGCGTTAAAGGCTTTAATAAATAAAATCGTAACGAATCTGCAAAATGCTCCTCAACTCTTTGAGAAGATCTTGGAGTAATGAAATCTCCTGTTACTAAATGTTGATTATGAATATTAAGCCATTTTTGTCTTTTTTTACCTCTGAGTTTAACATATTCATCATAAATTGCATGCCCCACTTCATGTAATGCTTGTATATTTCCTGTTCCTTTAGCCACAAACACTTTATTTAAATTGCCACCTAAATAGAAACCTTCTGATTTTCTATATTTATTTAATAACGCGGGCGATACTAATTTCTGAAACTCAGGATCATCAACTACTCTACCTTTAGTTTTTACTATTGGTAAAATTCCGTTAAGCACTTTAACCTGTTTCTTAACATCATTAGGAATAACCTTTAAAAATTCCATTAACGATTCTTTTTGTTTCTTTGTAAAACCTTTGATTTTTACCTGCACTTTTTTTATTGCAGGTTTACGTTTCAAACTTGTCTTAGTAAAACTTAAAGTAACACCACATCGGCAGAAAGGATGAGCTGGTGGCTGTGTTACATTATGTGGCAATAAATGACTAATATTTCTCCGTCCTTGTGCTGTCATGAAAGGATTAAATGGATCGCCTATTTTAATTGAAACTCCATGTAAAGGGGCGCAAGTCGGACACACTCTTTCATCTAAGGCTGTATTCCATTGCCAAATAGTTAATCCTGCATCCAAATACCTTCTTCTGGCACCTAAATTGGCTGTTCTGGTGATTTCAGTTCTAACTATTCGTCTGGCATTAATTTCTGAACTTCTAAGCCTTTGCATCATTTCTAATATAATTGCCTTCTGACCTAAGCCATCATGCAATCCTTGAACTACAATAGCCCTTGCTTCTGCTATATGGCGAGTTGTTAGAGTTTTTATCAAAGAGAAATCAGTTTCTTTAAGAGTTTGAATAATCCGCCTATCTTTAGCAGTTAAAGTAAATCTTGTTGGCGCGGGCTTCTGTGTAACAATATTTACATGCTGTTGAGCAACTTGTGCGCCCCTTCTGAATGATTCACTTATTACATCTCTAATTGTTTGTTTAACTCTATTACTTAAGCCCACTTCAACTGCTGCTATTTCCCTATCAAATTCTGCATTGATTATTGCTATTTCTGCAGCAGATAAAGCGTTTATTTCAATTGATTCTTCTAATAATTCTAAATCTTCTCTAATACCTTTATTGATAAATTTCTTTACTGCTTTGATTAATTCTGCATTAATTTCTTTAAAAATTAGAGAAATAGATTTTTCTGCTTTAACAGTTAATCGTAATGTATTATGTAAATCATTACTATCCATTAAAAAAGCCTTATTACTGAACTTTTTTGTTACCTTCTTTGGTTTCGCCATCTTTAACTGCCTTTTTTAATTCTTTAAGTCTTTTAGCCATTATTTTAATCATATTTTGATATTCTTCATTTTCCCTTGCCTTTTCAATACCACCCATATTTATGACCAATTGAGCCAGAATTTTTAAACCTAAATCATATTTCTGTTTAATATCAGAAACAGAGATGTCGCCCCCGCCATTATTTCTAACAGCACGTCTTGTTCCTTTCGGAGACTCAGGGGGCTTGGTTGGTGTTTTAGGCTTATCAACAACTGCTCTAGTTGATGCTCTCATAGTTGGTGATTTTTTTTTTGCCTCTCCTGCTCTAGAATGACTTGATATCTGAATTAATTTACCACTTTTTGATTTTCTAGTATGAGTTTTAATATCTGTCATTATTGGTTTCTCTTTTTAACATCTTTTAATGTTGATTTAATTTTTGTAATTATTTTAATTGCATCTCTTTGAATTTCAAAAGCTGCTTTGCTTATTCCTTTTTCCTTTGCTATTTCTGCAAGCCTATCTAATTGATTTAATTCTCTTTTTAAAGTTCTTTCTTCAATATTTAATGCTTTTCTACCCTGTATTAATCTCCTTGCTGATTTAATTTCTTTTGGAATAAATGCTTGTCTTTCCTTTTCTAATTCTAATTTCTTTCTAACAGGTAATAGTTTTTTCCTTATTTCAGCAGGTAATTCAGTAGATCGCTCTTTTCGTTTCTCTATTGCTTTCGTTTCTTTTTTCTGTTTCACAACTGCCATTTTTTCATCAAATGAAGGTGCAGCATTCATTCGTTTATCTATCTTTTTCTGAAGTTTAATTGCTTTATTATGTAATTTTCTTTGGTTTTCATCAAATGCTGCCATCGCTTCTGCTTTTTTAGAAGAATCCATTCTAGTTTTTGAAGCAAGCGATTTTTCAAGTATTCTTCTTTTACTGCCTGAAAAATTTAATTGTTGTTCTTTTATTTTATCTAAATTCTTAAATAGAGTGCTATTTTCTTTCTTTCTGCTTGCTTGTATTGTTGGATTGCTTGCTTTAACAAAAAATGCGCCTGATTTCTTTTCTTTAGCAATTTTCTTTCTTTCTTCTTTTATAGGAGTTAAAATATCTATAGGCTTTGATTCTACTCCTCTAATTTTACTTCTAATTGCTGCTCTTTGATTAAGAAATGCTTGCATATCTTCAGCAGTTGCTTTTTTCTGTTCAGGTTGCTTTTTAACAATTTGTTTTAATTCTTTGGCTTGTTGCCTCAATTTAATTCGTCTTTTAGTTAAAATTGATTCTTCTGCTATATTTTTACTTCTTTTTGCTAAACTGATACTGGCAGTTAAATCTGAAATTTGTTTAATGATTTGAGTCCGATCTAATGTAGTTTGCTTCTTTTTTGCTGCTTTGGCTTCTACAACTATCGCTTTTTTCTCTAACCCTTTTTTAATAATTTTTTTTTCTTTAGATGCCTGTTTAAACGCTTTTTTTAATACTTCTTTATGTTTTTCTTTTGGTGCACCAAATTCACCAACTTTCTTTTTCTGCTGAAATTCTTTCTTTAATTTGTTTGCCTGTCTATTAATTGCTCTATTTGCTTCTAAAGCATTTAGATACTTAGGATTGGTTTTATACCCTTCGCCTAATTCAGTCTTTAGTTTTTTTAACTGTTTCAAACCTGCTTTATATTGCAGATTGAGTTTTCGGACTTCTGGCGGAGTAGTAAACTCAGATTCAGCCCTTCGTTGTAATGGCGGAACAAATTTCTTTTTAGATTCTCTTTCTTCAAATTTCTTTATTTGTTTTTCAAGTTGAAGACGATGTCTAATTTCTCTTGATTCCTCTGCTTGTTTAGCAAATAATTTCCGTTTTTCGACTCGTTCCTTCCTTTCTCTTTCTTCTTTTTCTGTTTTAGTCTCGCCTTTATATTCATTTTTTAAAAATTTAAGTCCGCTTTCGAATCCTTTTATATTACTCTTAAGTTTATCAACAGATTGCTTTAATTGGCTATTACTTTCACCTCTTATGAATCCTAATTCAATTTCCCTAACATCAGTTGAATCAAACATCATTAAAAAATCTTTTTTGGTTAATTCAATATCAAAACTAGATTTAGGATTAGATTTAATCTTATCAAATACTTCATTCATTTTCTTTCTTATATCAGATATTGTATCTTCTAATGCTTTCTGTGCTAAATCTGTATTTTCTCTAAAAAACAATCTATCTTTTATACTACTAGGATCTTCATATCCAAAATTATTATCTAAATTTCTTTCTTTTGTTTTTAATTTCTTAATCTTAGATTTTTCTAATGATTCTGCTATTCTTTTTTCTTTTATTATCTTTTCGGTTACTTTCTTTCTTTCTTTTGCTTTTTCTGTCTTTTTCCGTTCTCTTTCTTTTATTTCTCTTTGTTTTTCTAATGATTCTGCCTTTCTTTTTGCTGTTGCTTCCTTTTCCATTTCTTTAAAATGTTTTTCTTCAATTCTCTTTAATTCTTTGCTTATTAAAATAAATGATTTAATATCACCTTGTTTTTCTGCTAATCTTTTTAATAATCTTAATTCTTTTTCTGTCTTAGGTAATATAATCTTCTTTTTTTCTTCTTTTTTCTTTTCTTCTGGCTCAAATCCCATTAATCTTTTACCAATTATTGCTGCTGTGGCAATATCACCTTTTCTTTTAGCGATAGCAAATGCTGCTTGTAAATCTGACTTAGATAATGGCTTTTTAGTTACTTTCTTAGGTTTAGGTACACCTTCACCTGCAAAAAAGGTTTTTCCTTTGCTAGAAACTCGTTTGTGCTTTTGTTGCTTTGCCATTAATTACCACCTAATTGATTTTCAATATCTTTTTGAATCTGAGCAAGCAACCCATCTCCACCATTAAACTCACCATTATTTGCGCCTTCTTCGCCAAATTGTTGCAACATATCTTCTTGATTCTTTAATTTCAATTCTTCTTCAGAAAATTGTTCAAATTCCATGCCAAATTTAGCAAGATAATCTCTAACTTCGTTGGCATCTTTGGTTAAGTTTCGATCATACATTTGCATTACTGCATTGAATTCTTCTGAGTGTGTCATTCTTTGCTGCTTGTCTTCTTCGCCAAATATTAACTCAAAGTCTTCAGGCTTTACTTTCATGCCTATAAAATCTAATTGTTGCATGGCTAAATCATGGAATCCACTAAGAAAATCTCTACCTAGCCCGCCTGCAACTGTACTAACAACATCCTTAGTAGTACGGCTTGTTGCCATCTCTGATCCTACAGCATCAAGCAAATTCGAAGGCATAAGTATCGCTTTATGAATATATTTATCTGCCCATTCCAAATATCGAATAAAATCAAATACCTGCCCCTGTTGATTAATTGAATCAACTTCCATACCTTTAGGATAAGTTAAAACACCAAAATTCATAAGTGCATTAAGATCATCGGCAATTTTATTTAATAAAGTAGAAGTTTCTTCTTTCGAAATGTCATATCCGGGCGGTAACTCAACAGCAGCCTTAATTAAAGGAGTTGCATATTTCTGACCTGCTAATTTGCCATCATACTGCATCCATTTCTTCCAAATAATGATTTCTACAAGCCCCACCATAGGCGGACTATCAAAAAATTGGAAGTTTAAAACGTCATCTTCCATAATATGAGTTTTAATAAGCCTATCTTTATTTGCTTCAGGGAAGAAACCTGAAATATGAGTATAATCAATCATAGGATCATAATTCCGCCATTTTGCGCCATTATTTTCAGGTAACTGACTATCTACATAGGTGTATTGAATCCATTTCTTAGCACCTGTAAACTTATTGTCAATTGGGTTTAATGTAACGTAATCTATCTTTCTAGGAATAATCATTTGTTTCTCTTTGTTAAAATCAAGCCACCATACACTTTCAGTAAAACACATAGTATCCTTGAGGCTTTTATTAACTATAGCGTCAACTTTAATTGATTTAAAATAATTGGTTAATACTTTCTTCAATTTTTCGTCTTTGGTTTTAACTTTAAGACCTGTACTACCTTTAATCATTTGTGATAAAACATAAACTGCAGCCTTTACTGTAGTATCATTATTATATGTCCATCTAATATTTTGTGGCGTTCTTTCAAGCATAACAAGCATTAACTTCTGGATTTCTGGATCTTCGAAATATTCATCAATCTTTTGCTTGTTTTCAATAGCATTTGATAAAACAGGTTTGCGAGTTGGTGCCTTTAATGTCTGTCCAAAAGGTGGTACAATAAGAACTGTTTGATTCTGTTCAATATATTCTTTAGTTATATTTGGAGTGTTTACAGGCAGGTTTAAAGGGTTACTATTTTTAATTATTCTGCCAAAAAATCTTCGATTTCTCTTGTTTTTTTTCGCCAAGTCTAATCAGCTAGTTTTTCCATGAATAGTTAATAGATAGCGTTTCAAACTTAAGTAAATTTTTATAATCCAATAATTTTAAATAGTTTTTAAAACAACTTTAAATTAACTTTAAAATTCCAATATTAATAAAATTTCAAGGTTAAAAAAATGAAAAAAACAATAAATAAGAATATAGAAGTATGTCCAACTTGTAAACATACAAAAACCACTGAAGAATATGAATATGAATGTGATTACTGCAAAAAAGTAATAACTGAAGAACAATATAACAAAAATCGACAGAGACCTTATTGGTTTTTGAATTTACCTAAATATGAATCAATAGATTTTTGTTGCTTCGAGCATGCTTTCTTATATATGCTTAATAATCCGCCAGAAAACAGTAAATATCGCATGGTATTAACCAAAGAGCAACATAAAGAATTTGTAGATATGATAACAGCAAAATACCCAAAGTTAATGAAATAAATTTAAAAATCGTGATTAAAATGGAAAACAAACAATATCAATACAAAGCATTAGATATTAGAGTATTAGCAGTTGCGACTTGGGGATTTGGTGAATGGACTGCTTTTATTGGCGCAGTTGCAGGCAAAAAACATGCCCATGAATTTATGGAAGTTGCAACAAATGGCTCTAAACTATATCATAAATTTGCAAAAGTGCTATTTCCTGAATTAGATGAAAAATTCAGATATAATTATTAAATTCAATCTATATTTTTTCTTTTATCTCCTTTTCTGACCACCAAAATACCTATTAGTTACATTTCTTCTATTTGAAACATTTCTAGCACTAGGTGAGCCACCTAATACTATTTGATGAGCCTTTGCATATCTTATGCCCCATACTGCAAGCATTACTGCTATTAGAGTGTCATCATGGCTTTTATTATCTTCAGGATGTCCAAAAACAATATTACCCATAGCAGTCCTTGTATAACCAAATCGTATCATTTCATTCTCTAATACCTTGAATATATGTAATGGATTTCTCAGATCTTCAATATTATCATGATTTGGGCATTTAATCTTATTATTCATCATGGCTTTTACAAGTTCATCTACCATATTCAATTTAGAAGTATTAGTAAAAATCAAGCCTAATCTATGTTGATCTTCGCCATTTTTATCCTTTTTCTTAATCTTAGTGGTATAAATAGGTATTCTAACTTGTTCTTCAAGTTCTTCCATGATAGCAATGCCAACTCCTGTACCGTCAGGTACTATAAGTTTTACATTAAATTCATCGCAAAGATGCTTTATTCGTGCTATTATAACCTTATATGTTACGCCTTTATGTCTTTCAAGCCAATCTATAACAATTCTACCTGTTTTCTCAACATGTAATAAACAAATGGCAGAATAATCCCTATGTTTACCAAAATCAGTACCTAAAATATAACTCTTCGAAGAATCACCAATTTCTGTTGGTTTCAAACCTGATATTATATCCATCATTAATTCAATCCATCTCAGTTTGAATACAGTATCAGAATCTTCTATGAATTCAGCCATCAATTCCTGTCTTGCATACCTGTCACCCATTATTCTAACTTCGCGGGCGAGCTTTGCTTCATCAACCCATGAAACGTCAGTTGGTTTTAAGATTCTAATATGGAAGTCTACAGGATTCATACAATCTCTATAATGGTTATTATTCATACCAAAAGGCGTTGAAATACCAATTTCAAACAACAAATCCTTTCTTCCCATAGGTCTAATTGCTGATTCTAATATCTCTTGTTTGATACGGGATTTTTCATCAATTATCTTTATTTGTGGGTGATAGCCTCGAATAGTTACCTCAGATTGTGGAAATGCTTTAATTTCTGAGCCATTGATTAGTCCTAAATGAGTTTTCGAATTAATCTTTTTATTAATCATGAATGAAAAAATTGAGTGTGTTAAGAAGAATTTCACCTTTTCCATCAAATCATTTGCCTGATCTTGTGAAGTTGAGAATAAGGCTATCTTTATATTTGGAATATGTAAAGCAAATTCAAGAGCAACAACAGTTGAGAATACAGATTTACCAAAGCCTCGCGGGCTGTTTATTGCAAGGTTTTTACGAATTGCCATTCCAAATTTATCATATCCTTCGCCCATTTGACAATATTTCAATTCTGTTTTCTGCCAATCCTCTAATATAAGTGGTAGATTTGGATTTGATGGATTTTTAAAAAAGTATTCTGCATGATATACATAATCTAAAGCAGATCTTATTATAGCCTTAAATCTCTTATCAGAAGGACTTGATATACCTGCACGCCTAAGAATTTGATTCTGTAATGGATTTAACTTGATAGTATTGAATGCTGTTCTTAAATCCACTGCTAAAAACACACTTATACATAAAATAATAAAAAATATAAAAAAAATACTACTCATTTTTATCTGCTTTTAATATGTTGCTTTAATGTACCATTATTTATCATATTTTTAATGTTTGAAACGCTATCATTAGCATTTTCATTCTTTTTTGTTTCTTCTATTTTCTTTTTAACCAACTTCTCTTTAGCCTCTTTCTCTTTATCTAATTTCTCTTTAGCCTTCTTCTTTAAGGATTTTTTATAATAATATTTGTTTGAGCAAGGTGTACTACAAAATTTTGCTTTATTCACTGCAGCCTTAAAAATTTTATTACAAATAACGCATTCCTTTGTATAATTGGCAGGTCTAACTCGTTTATCATATTTCTTTTGACTTTTATTAACTTTGGTTAAATGTATGATATTTTCAAGGTTTTTTATTCTATTTGTTAATGATTCTGTTAATTTTTTGATTAAATCTTCCTGCTTATTCAATTCTGCTCTAAGATTGATGTTATCTTGGCTAACTTCACTATAAATTTCAATTGAATTACCAGATTGAGTTAATGCCTTTATTAACCATTCGTGTGTAGTCTTATCTAAATTTTGAATTTTCAGGGTGATTTTAATTTACATCACCATTAAAAATGATTTTATTATCTAATTTCTTATAATCATTAAGAGCACATAGATATGAGCAATACTTTATCTTAATATTAATAGTATGCATTTCTACTCCACAGTTTTCACATTTAATGATAGTAAATCCTTTTTCTTCGATATCAATTTCTTTTTGATCAGGCTTAAATTCTGCTAAATATTCCTGTTGAAAATCCCATTCCAAAGAAAATTCTTTTGCTTTCATTAAATCTTCGGTTTTAAGATATTGTATTTCATCATTAAAACGAGCAGTTATCATATTTTTTCTGTTTGGCATATTTGGCACATTTGGTAAATCAATGTTATATTTTTCAAGGATTTCATTAACTGCTCTATTAATTGTTGCTTTTCCAAATCCTCTAGGCATTAGTAATATAGTATTACTATTATTTCCAGATATTGAATCTTTGATAGTATCCTTCTGCCAATCTGTGAGATGTATGTTTTCTTTCGTTTCAAACCGACTTATTAAAGAATTGATATCTTTAAGTGGATTTGAATCAGTTTTCCATGCAGGATTCTTAGATAGGAGTTTTTGAAAAAAAAGTTTGAGTTTTTTAAGCAATATAATCAGCCTCTAATTTATCTATTTCATCCATTACTCTTTTTAGATTAACTGATGTTTGCCCTTTGAATATAGAAAGTAATTTCTTTTTTATTTGATCCCATAATCCTGCTTTTACTCTTAATTTATTTAACCAATCGGGTAAATAGCCATTCCATGCTTTTACTGCTTCAAAATCACCCATATAGAGTGCTATAAGTGATTGTGTGGGTTTATTATAAAAATATTTTCCGCATTCTTTACACCAAACCAAACTATGATTCCCATTAAATGTAAACATTACTGGAGAAGGATAGCAACATGGATTTTTGATATGTCTTATAGGAAATCCATCAGTTTTACTGCCCATTTTACATCGCCATCCATGGTTTTTTCTTTTTAAGGATTGCTAATGCCCGTTTTCTATGAGATCTACAATAGTTTCGATCATATGGTATAGTTTCGCCACAAACTAAGCACCCGTGATTGGATTTTTCTTTTTTAGCCATTTTTATTCTACACTCCATTTTCTGTTTGGACAGTCTTTACAAGCATTTGTTTGTGTAAAATGCCTAACTCCTACCATTTTATAATCATTTCCACAAGTTCCATAATCAGTTTCTGTGCATTGTGGAAAAGGAAATTTGAAAATATACTTTTGTAATAATTTTTTGTTTTCTGCTGCAAAATGCTTATTTGCATTTGCGATTTTTTCAATATTCGTAGAGCTGTTTTCTAAAGCATTCATATATTTGCTTATATCTGCTTTAAGATCCTTATTTTCTTCAATTAAATCATTCCAATTATTGCCTTCTGCACTAGAAACTGCTAACATTTCATCTTCTGATTCAAAATCATAGGTTGCTCCTATAAAATCTTCAATTTCTTTTTCTGGTTTTATTTTTTTACTTGTCATTCAGAAATCAACTCTGCATTTGAATCTATAACCTCTATGGTTATTTTTACATTTGCGCCTTTAAGTTCATCAAAATTAATACAACGAATATTTTCATTATTTTCTGATTCCATCATTAAAGCAAATTTAACAGGATCGCCTAAAGTTCTTAAATGGAATTGCCCATCATGGATTTTCGTTTCAAACTCAATAATGTTAGAGTTTTCAGTTTCATGATTTAATTCTTCAATAAAATCAAATAATCTGTTTAATTTCTCGCTAGAGATAGTTTTACCCATTATGTTATTATAACGTTTAAATGTTATATGAGCGTAGCCAGTTCCGTTAATAACCTGATCTACCCTTATATATTCATTTTTTAATAAAGGTGGTTTGATAGTTGTTACATTTTCAGGTAAACTTAAATCATTTATGAATTGTATAAGTTGATTGAATAAATCTTTATCAATATTTTTGAAATATGACGTATTTATTTCTTTATATTCCACTCTATAATTATCATTAATATTGATAATCTTTAATACTAAAATTTCGTTAATTTCTGCCCTTAGAGGTTCGAAACGGTAATTCATTGATAATTCATTTTTTATTGTTCTTATGTTACTGGAAATAATAGATTCGAGTGAAGTTAGCTCTTTATCTTGCCCAGAAGGATCTATACATTTAAATAATTTGCATAGATTGGTATCTAATATTTCAAATTTATTTTCTAAGGCGTTAGCCTCTTTATTTTCTGCCATTTTTTTTATCAACTCTTAGGATTCGATAGAATCCTTATTTTAAATATGTTTTAAGATAAATTTAAATTTTTTTTATTTTTTAAGCATTAGAATAATGCTTTTAGGCGTTATAGTGATTTTTCAACTTTTCTGGGAGATACGTAGCCATTAACATTCCGATCCCCTACCCACTTTCTTTTTTCTGCTCTTCAATAACGCTAATGAACGCATCACCATTCATCCTTATCCTTCTTGGACTTAGGTTTATCACCTATTGATGACAATTTACTAGCATCTATTGTAACAACCTTAGTCTTTGAGTTTGAAACGATAGCCTCAACGATAACCGTATCAGGTGGCTCAGGTACCGCATTTAAGTCATGTTCGGTCATCATCTCTAACATATCATGCCTCGCCTTGTCACTCATAGGCTGACCAACAAACACATTGCCCACAAGATTAACCATTTGTGCGAAGCGTAGTTGAGTTGCACTGTCAAGCCCTGCAGTGATCTCATGATAATGCTTAAGGGCTGTTAAGTGGTCCTTAAACGCACCACTTGTGACGGTTAGAACCATCTTAGTATCATGCTCCTCCTCTATAGCCCGAAATAACCTGTCTTCAGCCAGCTGTACAGTTAATGCTATTTTCTCAATTACATCAATATCCTGTGAGATATTAGCAATATTCTTCAGTACTTTCTTCCGTCTTTTCTCTACTTCAGCAAGATCTCTTTCAAATGCAGCTAAGTTCCTATTTTCATTAACCTTATTATGATCACCAAATGAAGTTTGAGACGCTTTACCTTTAGCCCTTTTCTTAGTAGTCTTTTTCTTAACAGATTTCTTCTTAGTGGCTTTAGACGCTAATCTATGGTTATTATTATGCCTGCCTACACTAACATTCGATATCTTTATGCCTTTATCCTGTAAATATTTCACGATAGTAGGATAATTCACCTTCTTTGATAGCAAATTATCAACCTCCTTATGGTAGTGGCATTTACATACCTTGCATTGTTCGGATTTGGTCATTAGGGCTCAGATCTCTACGGGTTGGTTAAGAGCGTGAGTATATGTACTCTCTATTTCCCCATAATATTATCATTACTTCTCCTCATTTATATCTATGGAAATAGCAATAACTCCTAGATATATATTACTCCATATATTCTAACCAAAATATATAGATCTCTATATTTTTCCCAATTTCTCTATATTTGTAGATGGCGATAAATCGCCCCCAAGTCATTATCTCATTGTTAGCCACATCTCCCATATAGGCGGCTAAAGCCACCTAAGTCTTCTCTACCTCTTTATCTCCACTTTAAGTGGTCTAATCGCCCACTAATCTCTTTAATATTCCCCTCTAAGTCCCCTTTAAGTCCCCACCGACCATCCATTAAGTACATAGCTTATAATACATAGAATCGTTTCAAACTAACTATCCATTAATCTAATAGTACATGTCCATCTATCTTATATTACCGACATAAATTGACAAAATGTTTCCCCTAGCTACCTCTAGCTGTACATCATTATTTCATTTTTAGCCACATGTCCTATTAAAGGACTAGAAGTACATTATAGGAGATGTGGCTAAGAATTGTACCGTAACCTGTACGTCATTTAAAGTAACTACATTTTTTTAATTAAATTTAGTGAACATGCTCTAACAAGCCCCTACATTCATAACTAATTTTGTCGATGAGAATGAATTTTGTCGCTAATTGATAGCACAATTAAACAACCTGTATATCATTATCTATGTTTACATATATGTAAAAACACACTTTCAAGTCTTTCTATAAGCCTAGAGTACCGACTAAATGCCACAGAAATGTAGTTATACCATTCTACGCTTATACAACCTTATATTATCAATCAAATTTTAATTCAAGGAACCTTGAATTTTTCATCTAACTTATATTCATGGAAAAACGTTTCAAACCAACTTAAGTAAAAAACAATAATTTTAAATTCAGTTTAAACATATTTTAAACTATGAGTATAATTTATTCTCCGAAATGTTATCGTTATAATGAAAGTTTCGATTGGATATATGGAATCAGATTAGTTGCAGTAATTACTCAAGGTAAACAAAAACTGCTAATTATAGATAGATTTGGTATAGTAATAGGTTCAATTTCATGTATCCATACAGCAATTTGTACAATTGATCCTGAAGAATTATTACAGCAAGATCAATTAGAGGCAGAACATTTATTCAAAGAAACGCTTAATATTCGATCATCAGAAAAACTTCAAGAGATTCATCTATCACCAAGTGATAAATGGTTTGCTTTCAGGTCATGGGTTAAAGGAATCGCAGAAGCAGGTATTCAAGCCATTCATATTCAAAAAGAAATAGAAGATTTTGCACATCTCATAACTCCTATTAGCCATCAACTAATAAAAGCAATAATAATGGTAAAACCTGATTTTATACTTGAATATACAGATGAAATTATCAGAGAATGCAGATTTGAGGGTAAACTTCATAATTCAAGTTTCTTCAGCAATATGAATCTTATTATCAATAATTTTACATTTACCCATAGATTTTATAACAAATGTATTAAGTGCTTCAAATATCTATTCAATCATGACGATTTGACAGCCATTGATAATGAGACTATATTTAATCATTATACAAATGTATTTAAGTTTGATATAAATCAAATGGGAAAATATATAGTACCTATCATAACAGATTTATATGAATGGGGCTATATGCTTGATACAACTAAAAATATACTCATTAAAAATCTAAAAAAACATGTTAATTAAGTTTGAAACGCAATATAAAACATAAATAAAAAAAGAGTTGATTAAAATACTTAAAAAAACAATTGAAATATCTGATATCAGGATAATAGAGTTTGAATTGATAACTGATCCTGCATATAATGAAGTTGCTATACAACTTATCGTTAATGGCAGAAAATTAGATAAGGTACATAGTACAAGTTCAGAAACATATCTTAAATCTTATTTCTCAAGATATGGATTTAATGAAGATTCTATATGGATTCATTTGAAAGAATACATAAAAGAAACGAAAGACATTGAAACAGTTGATATTAATGATATATTCATTTCAACTAACTGGAAAAAACCGATCAAATTTTTCAATTTAACATTCCAGCATGATGAAAGTGATGATGAGTATTACTATATCATAGATAATGGCGAAATCTTAGGTTTTATTGAAAAATTTAATCGAATGGATAAATTATTTACTAAATGCCTAGTTTGTGGCGATGAACTTATAACAAAATTCTATGGTGATAAAATAACAAACTGTAATGGTAAAGATGTAACCAGTTTAATCCAAATTCCTTATGCCTATCAATGTAATAATTGTTTGAATGATAAAATAGTAAATTTAAACAGTAAATTTGCTTATGAAAAATTTAAAATAAGAGATAATATAAATCGTATTAATTCTATGACAAGAGAGGCTATGTGTCGATTATGGCTTTCATCACCTGCAGGTCACCCATATTTCATAAGAGATTCAAAGGAATGGACAGCATTTGATAAACGATTTAATAAATTGGGCGGAATGTCTCCTGAAATTTCCAAAAAAATAATGAGAGAAAATGATTAAAAATGAGAAAATTAAGATTGAAACTATCGAGTTTGAAACCTTTCCAGTTCTATAGAGCAACGATATCATTTAAATCCAATAAAACTGTTGCTCCTAATATACTAGTTGCTAATATGTATGCAGAATATACTGATTACTCACATTACATGGCAATTAAATCAGCAGAAAGATTTGCCAAATCTATTGAGATAGAAGGTGATAAAATCAGGGTAATTGTTGGTATAAAGGTTTCAAATATAACACTTAATCATATAGACGAATCAGGTAATATGAACAACAAAGAGAAAATCTTCTATCAATGGCAGGATAAAAAGGGATTAAAAAATAAGAGGTTATTCAAAGTATGAAAGTATTACAACTAAACAACAAAGAAGATAGAAATAAGGCGCAGGATTTGATTGATAATTCTGATATTGGTGATTATGTAGTAATAACCAATATAGATGAAATAGCAAATAGAAAGGTATTTGCTGATAACTTGAAATCAGAAATTAATAAAATGTATGGTGTGTTAAGTATTAAACCGAAGAATGTATTTACACCTATATCTGATATGATGAAAGTAGTTGCTAATTTACCAGATATTAAGTCATTATGTGGAGATACTGATGGTATTTTTGTTGTATCTGATAATATTGATATTGCTTCGTTATATCCAACTGAAATGCCAATAACGAAACTAAAGCCTGAAATAAAGAAATACCATCTTATTTCTTATGCTTGGCGGTTAATGAGCTCATCGAATTGGCATTATGAAAATGAGGCAATTGATATTGATCCTATTAATTGGATTACTGAAAAATACTGTAATACTTTTAATAACAATAAAGAAGTATGTAGATTCATTAATTCAATTAAAATTACTAACCAACAATATGATAAATTCAAGGAGTTGAATGAATAATGAGTAAACACTACGTTTTCGTTTCAAACTCAAATATGAAGAAGCAGGCCGAAATGATATTTCATGAATCATTTGTTGTACGAATAGTTAGCGTAACGATAAAAGGCTTAAGACCTGCATCAGTAACTATTTTCAGGTTTGAAATGTTAGATTCAATCCAAAGAGCAGAATTATTTGCAGTGATAAGAGGTATGAACAATGGGTAAAAGAAAATTAAAAAAAATGAATAAATTACAAGGTACTTTGGAATTTGGATGTCTTGTTTGTAAAAAGATACTATGTTCATGTTGTATTGGAGGTATAGTTTGCTCAAAATGTGGATTTGGTATTTGTGAAACATGCAACAAGAAGAAACCAAAGAAATGTAATTGCGGAATAAAATATTGTAATGATTTTATCGAGGATGGATCATAATGGGTAAATCAAAAAAGAAAAATACTAAGATGAAACAACGGAAAAAGGCAAAAAGAAGGTTAAATAGAGATTTTGAAGCCAAACTGGCAGCAGCAAATAACATCTCTAAAGAAGAAAGGGAATATAACCAAAAAATGAGAAGGTTAAGAGCAGGGTTAAAACTTCAATTATAAAACTATTTTTTCGATTACAATATTTTTTTGTAATCATTATTTTTTCTATCTTAATTCTATTCATGGAAAAACTCTTATTTCTAAGGAAATTTCGATTACAATATATTTATATTGATTACAAAATAATAATATATTAATTACAAAAAAATGTGAAAAAATATGATAAAAACAATAATTGAATTACGGGCTTATGATGAAGAATCTGATGAATACATAATGATTGAATTAGAAGAATATAATTTGAGTTTGACTCAAAAAGAGTTAAAATTAGTCTTGAATTATCTGAAAAAGAAACAGGAAAAAGAAGACAATAAAAAGAAAGCAGTTCCTTTCATGAAATTAATTCCACAACCTGAATGGATTGAAAAATCCAGAAATTAATTCTTTTTTACCTATTGAGGCTAAAAATTTAAATTGGATTTAAAATAATATTAAAGTATCAAAAAACGAAAAAATAGAGTTGAAAAATATGGCGGCAAATAAAAAATCTACTAAAAAAAGTAGTACAAGGAATAAGAAAAGCTCAGATTTCTTAGATATTATGAGAGTATTCTTATTAGAAAGGTTTATGGAATTCCTTCTTAATGGTGTTGAAGGTGTTGAAAAGAAATTCAAAGAGATTAGTATCAGAATGCTTTGGTATAAATCTATTAAAACTTTTAAGAAGAAATATGGAACAGAACAAATAGATATTGCAGGTATTCCTGAAACACAATATAAAACCTTTATCAAGGCATTAAATGGCTTTTTTAAAGGTAAAAAGGTAATATCCAAGGCAGTAAAGATCGATCCTATATATGGGCGATATTTTAGTATACTTAGAAAAGCCTGTTTAATTGTAGCAAAGGGAAGGGCAATTTGCTTTGGTGCAGCTGGTGATAACGTTATGGTAGTGCCTGCAAATAGAAAGTTATATGTAAACAAGGGTTTATTGATTGTAATCTGTGAAAAGGAAACAATTGGCAAGTATTGGCTTGAAGAAATGTATACTAGGGGATGGAAGCATAAAATATTGTTATTTGTTACACAAGGGTTTAGTTCTGCTGAAGTTATTGAAACTTTAATAGAAATTCAAGATAATATTACTGACGGTAAAACTAATGTCGCAATTGGGGCTTTACATGATATAGATGTTGCAGGAATCCTGATAATCGAGGATATTAAGAAGACATTTGGTAAATGCTTAGATTTGGGTATTAATTTTGAAATGTTGGATAGTCTTAATGCAGAATTTCCTGATTGTTGGAATACTCTAAAAGAGCCTCATAAACAGAAATCCCAAGATAGGAAAGCAATGGCAAACTTGAATTTGGTTGATGTTTCTAATAGAATAGGCGATTTCCGTTTAGAACTCGATAATTTATATGTTGATAC
>SDBT01000302.1_pt1 | contig 75116 bp, 59 predicted proteins | sample 2277101 | NCBI WGS metagenome assembly SDBT01 (sample SAMN10404973, study PRJNA504765) | marine sediment metagenome | isolation source: marine sediment core GS10_PC15, 103 cmbsf | place: Arctic Ocean: Southern Knipovich Ridge | collected 2010
GGCACCAAATGAAGTCGCCATTTGCTAACTCCGCGTAGCGGCGGGCCTTGTGTCCGCCGATGATAAGGTGGGAGACAAGCCCCCACCCTACGCGGGCCAGAATAGTTGCCTTTTGGGACAGCCAGGAGTCGCCCGACAGCACAATATAACGAATCTCGACCCTTTTAGGGTGGCCTCTTCTCGTGCGCCTATGTAAATGGGACAGCCTCTGGACATCTGCCCCCACGAAGACGGTCATTCAAGCCTTTCAGCATCCCGCTAAAGCTCGAGTCCCGTCTGAAAGGGCCAAAAGCTGATCTTTTTTTGGTCCTCAGGGTCTGGTTTGAAGCCCACCTCATTTGGTTCGGGCAGGGAGGGGTAATCGGCGGGAGAGAGCAGCGCTTTGTTGTCGATGGGCTCTACGAAGGCAATTGATAGTTTGAATTGACTACTGAACTCGGCCAGCAGCCTGGCTCGTTCTCCCCCGGGTTCAAGATGACGAGTATTGCCGCTAAAGGAAAAGACAAATTCGGGATTTGACGAAAGTATCGTGACCGCTTTTACTTTTTCCTCCGCAAGGTGGGTCTTGACGAACTTCAACAGCGCAAAAAGGGCTCCAAACTCCAGATCTATCAGTGTTCCCTGCGCCCGGCAACGAAACAATACGCCAAAGGCAGGCACGGAAAAGATAATCATTCCATGGGTAAACCCTTTGTCCTCGAGATAGGGGTCGATTTCCCTGTTGTGAAAGGCTGCCGTGTAACACTTGACTGGAGGATCAGGCTTATCCATGCCTTTTAAAGAAGCAAGGTTGATGCCGACTTCCCAGCGAGCGCTAAGGCCGGCAATTCGTGTTGGGACACAACAGGTTATATCTCTGGGCTGGGCCGACAATCAAAGCCCTGAGACCTCTGGTTCAGAATAAATGAAACGGGTGGTATCGTGTTATTCCACGGAGTTCATCAAGGCTGCTTTGAGGTCATTATCGGCCTCAATATATTTGCCGGTCGCCGTGGCAAAAACCTGGCCATTCTCACCCGTTGCTTGTCCCTCGGTGAAATAAATCCGCCCTTTGCTTTTTGTCACCCGTCCGACAAATCTGATCTTTTCGCCGGTTCGAACCGGCTGGAGGAACCTTACCGTCATTTCAGCGGTAACGGCATATCTATCCAGAGCCAGGATAGCCTTGATCATGACTTCGTCCAGCAGCGTTGAAACAATGCCGCCGTGGTAGATTCCCCGGTACCCCTCGAACTGCTCAAGGGCGCTGACTTCAGTGACAGCTTGCTTACCGTCGTAGTAAAACCGGGCTTTCAGTCCATTGTCGTTCTTGTCTCCGCAGACAAAACAGCCGGAGTATTTCAATACTTCTTTCATCGATTGTTATTTACGGACAAAGTATGAAGGTTGTCAATGTAAACCGGATGGGACAGGCGGACGAGAGGCGTCAGGTCACTCCTCGCCAAAGGCGAGCCAAGGCCTGACGCAACAAGAAAAATCAGAAGCGCTTTTGAAGAGCAAAAAAATGTCAAAACTACAGGAGTTTTGACCTACCAACTTCCGAAGGGCTTCTTAGGATCGCCTTTGGCGTTCACAAAAAAAGCCCGGCTTACGCCGGGCTTTCGTTCCTGAGGGGGGAGAAGCTTAGTACGGCGGCGTGCACAACTGAGTGCTGTACATCCAGGGGGGCGCCGAGCCTACGGTCACGGTTGAAAACATGTTACCGTTGTTAAATGTTAGACTTACCGCCCAGTTGGTAGTATCAGGTGCAGCGGAATCCTTTTTATACACCATCTCGATGGAAGCGGAGATCGATCCGGAGCTGGGGCAGCTCTGAATCCACCCGTTGCCGGTTTTGTTCACTTTCATATCCGTCAGTGTGGCGTCAACGTTGATGTCCCGCCAAACGGTAGAATCTGCAGAGGCATACTTGGAATGTATCTGTAGTTCATTGGTGCCGGTAATCGTGACCTGTGCAGCATCCAACCCGACAAAGGCATAATCGGCGTTTCCAGTATAGGACCTATGTGTAACCGTCGTATCGGTTACCTCATATGACCAGAAGTGCTTATATTTGAGGCTCTCCAGGCCAGCCGAGCTCTGTTGGGGCTGACCGTCCTTGATGAACTGGATTGAATCCCGGACTATCTTGTCATAGGTAGCGCGGTGGATCGAAAAATAAACCACGTGCCAGCCGTCAGCATAGGTGGCGATGGCTATATCCCCCTTGGTAGAGTCGTATTCCGGCGGACGCGAACCGTACTGAACCGGATCAACCATTGTATCAGTCGCAAGGCCGTAGATGTTGCCCAGTCCATTTGTGAAAAACTCAAAGGTTGAGTCAACAAAAGAGTAGATTTCCTGCTGTACTACCAGGAATTCCGGATCGTTGAAATCGCCACTGTTGGTCGATTTGTCGTCCGAGCCACAGCCGACAAACATAACCAGCAGGCCGGCAAGGAGGGTGACACCCAAAACGAGAACAACCTTCTCCCAACGCATCGCGCTTCTCCTTTCCTGATTTATAGCCGCTGCTTTGCGTCTCACCCGAACCGGTTACTCTCACTTCAAAAGGAACGTCATAATCGCCTTTTGAATGTGCAGCCTGTTTTCTGCCTGGTCAAAGACCACCGACTGCGGGCCGTCCATTACCTGATCGGTAATCTCACGCCCTCTCTCGGCAGGTAAACAGTGCATCACGATAGCTTTCGGGTTAGCAGCCGCCAACAGCGAGCTATTCAGTTGATATTTACCTAGTTTCTCTGCCTTTTTATCAGCCAGATGTTTCTGGCCCATTGAGGCCCAGACATCTGTATAGACTACATCGGCATCGGCAACCGCTACTTTAGGATCATCTGTCTGTAAGATTTTGCTGTCGGGATTGGCTTTAGCACGGGCGATAAACTCCGGGGCCGGTTGGAAATCCGCAGCGGTTCCGATCCGGAAATCCAGTGAAACCAAAGAGGCCAGATTGAGCCAGCTATTGGTGACATTGTTGGCATCTCCGAGGTAGGCCACCTTGTACCGCTCTTTCGGCCCTAAATGTTCCATGATAGTGAAGTAATCGCCCAAAATCTGACAGGGGTGGACCGAATCGGTCAGGCCGTTTACCACCGGCACCGAGGCGTACCGGGCCAGCTCCTCAACATCCGACTGGGCAAAGGTGCGGATCATAATCATGCCTACGTAGCGGGACAACACCCTGGCGGCATCGGCGACGCTCTCACGCTGGCCAAGCTTGATCTCACTGCCCGTGACGTAGATGGCATGTCCACCCAGCTCGTTGATGCCGACCTCAAATGAAATCCGTGTACGCAGCGACTCCTTGGTGAAGATACAGGCCACGGATTTGCCCTCCAGCGGCTTGGGAGAAATCTCCCCCTTTTTCATTTTGGAACAGAGATCAAAAACCTCGTCCAACTCCGCTGTCGTAAAGTCGGTGATTTGACATAGTGATCGGGGCATAGGTCCTCCTTAGTTGTTATAGACAGGGTCTCGACTGTTTAAAACTTCGCAGAATTAAGACCAATCGGCATACAATGTCAAGGCGGCAGACTCCGGAGGCTGGGTTGTAATCAGTCGAAAAGGGGGATTATTTAACTTGCCTTCCAAATAGCATAATCCTATCAAATTGACAAACCGGCATGGGGTGGGAGCTAAGTTTTGCCCCGTGTTGATGTTTGGTGTGGAATTAGTCCACTAACCTAAAACAAAGGAGTAGAAAGAGTGAAAGGATTTCACAAGCTGATCTTGATAGCGGTGGTGGCTGGGGTCATGGCGGTGCCTGTACAGGCGGGCTCCGACATCACAGTATCGGGGCAGGTAAGGCTGAGAGAACAGCTCGACGACAAGAGCTTCGACACAGCCGGGGCGGCGAATCAGTTCGCGGATATGCGTACCCGCGTCGGCGTCGCAGCTACTGTCGACGACAACGCCCATGCCTTTGTCCAGTTCCAGGACAGCCGGGTGGCAGGCGCCAACAGCCTATCGGGCACTCTTAACGACGGTAAGAACGTCGACCTCCACCAGGCCTTCATCCAGATCGACAACATTTTCGGTGAAGGCTGGGGAGGCAAGGCGGGACGGTTTGAATTCAGTCATGGTAATGAGCGGGTCTTTGGTCCTGTGGGCTGGGACAACGTCGGTCGGGCCTGGGAAGGCATCATGTTCTGGAATGACCGTCCCGATTTCAGGGTTACTGCTTTCTCGCTCAAAGCGCTTGAGCTTCAGTCTTCCGCATACAACCGGGACTTTGATATTTTTGGCCTCTATGGCAACATCAGGGCGATGGACAACTGCAAACTCAATCTGTTCGGTTTTTATGAGTACGACGCCGACACCAACTTCTATGCCGCTGGAATCAACAAGCTTAACCGTATAAACCTTGGCCTCTATTACCAACGCAACTACCAGCAGTTCGACTTTGAACTTAACGGTGTGTACCAGACGGGCAAGCAGCCGTTCGGTATGGCCGGTGTCGATACAACTGTTTGGGGTAATCCCCACCTACCTGACAGCGTTACGATCGATATGACAACGGTTAGCTCCGAACTTGACATCTCCGCATTTATGTTCACTTTCGAAGCTGGCTATACATTCCAAGCCCCAGGCAGCCTTCGCTTAGCTGTCGGTGTGGATTATACCTCTGGTGATGACAACCCTAGCGACGACAAGTATAAAGCCTATAACAATCTCTACTATACTGGTCATAAGTTTCGCGGGTACATGGATTATTTTGTGAATTGGGGAAAGCCGGGTCTAAAGGATTTCATGGTGCGAGGTCGGGTGGAACCCTTGTCCGGATGGATTGTAAATTGCGACCTACATTTTTTTGATGCCCACCAGAAGTACCCCGACCGGCTGGATACTCTAAGGGTCACGAAACGTATCGGTACTGAGATAGATCTCACCGTTTCCACTACCCGCGTAGCGGGTGTTAACCTTACGGCTGGAGCATCAGTTTTCCTGCCCGACGAATCTTTCGCCGGTATAAAAAACCCCGACCCGGGATTCTGGGCGTGGAGTATGGCGACACTCAATTTTGGCAAGTAGTAAAGGGAAACTCTTGCTAACGGCAACTTGGCAGGCCATATTACGTATGGAATTAGGGAATAGAGGTACTTAGACGGTATCAGTTATGGACAGTAGAAAAGTTGTTTTTGGTTTGATCTTAGTGTTGATCGGTCTGCTTCTTTTGGGCCGCTCGTTCGACCTTTTCTATTTCACCTTTGGCGATCTGTTCAGATTACTGATTCCATTAGCCTTTATCTTCCTGGGAGCATGGTTGATTATCCGGAAGAAGGGCCAGGAAGACAGGCTGAAGGCTCACACGCAGTACCGGGATTTATCTGCTGGAACAACCTCAGCGCCCAGTCAGGCAGAGAGCTATGGCCGTAGGGACACGACTGGTTTTCAAGGCGCCGGTCCCCAACCGGCAGCGCCGGGTGTAGACGCCGAGGCGGGAAAGGTAAAGTACAGCAAGTTCCTGGGCGACCTGTTTGTCGACGGCAGCAATGTGAATCTTCAAAACGTCGAGATATCGATGGGCATCGGCGACGTCGAAATAAAACTGCACGGCGGCCGACTGGTGCCCGGTCTTAACCGGATAATTATTTCAGGTTTCATAGGTGATATTCGGATCTTTATTCCGCAGAACATGCCCTACCATGCCCACTGCTCGAATTTCATTGGTGATATAGACGCCGGGGGACAGCGAACGGGCGGTCTTAGCAACACTATCGAAAGCCAGTCAGCCGACTACGACACCGCGGAGTCAAAGCTTTACATTGCCGCCAACAACTTTATCGGGGATATCAAGTTGTTCGTGGTGTAGTATCGTAGACATAATCGGTATCATAGGCAGGCCAAGCCGGCGAGAGGCCTGACCTGCCTTTTTATGGTTGGCAGAACCGCTTTGGGTTCTGCCCTACAATTGCTATATCCTGACATTCACCGCCTTTCTGCGGCGCACGATCACCCACGCCATCCAGCCGAACAGCAACACGCAGAAGATGATCATCCCCCATTCGGTGAGGGTGGGAATGGCGCCGCACACATCGTCGCGGAGACAGAAGTTGTCATAACCAAATATCTCCCCAGGGTTAACGATGAAATCAACGGGGAACCAGATTTCGGTGAAGTTGGCCAGCAGGAAATCCCAATCGGAGTTGTTACCCCAACCCATTTCCCAGGAACCGTCGGCGTTGCTGGGAAGTTGGCCGTTGTTCAACAGCGCGATGGGTGCGCAGATGCTGTGCCAACCGGGATTGGGGCCGTCGGAGTCAGTGATTTCAAAGCTGGCCCTGAATATTGCTCTGTATAGGGGATTAGCTCCGCCGGGTCCGTCAGGATCGTAATCGATAGCGAAATAAGGGGCGAAGGGTTTGTAGCCTAAGGAAGCGCAGATTGTATCAGTTGGAACGCAATTGTCTTCGAAGATCCGGACATAGAAACAAAAGGCACCGCACCCGCTTGAAGCGACGTCGGTCCAGTCGCCGAGGCAGTCAGGGCCGGCACAGATACTAGAACACAAGGGTAGAAGCCCGCCGTGGCGGGTGCTTCTGCCACTTAATGCTTACTTGGCTGGGACATTTTGGTATCAGGTTATTCAGAACGAGAGAATATCGCTCTATTCAGCCGCTGGAGGAGTCGTGTCGGCTACTTCCGCAGCCAGAGAACCAACTAATCCCGTCATTTGCATAAACCCAAGAGTCCACACTGAACTTGCAAACGTGCCAAAAAACGCTGAAGATAAAATGACCACCAACAATCCCAACCCGATGCCTGGAATAAGACCAAGCCAGAGACTTGCCACACCAACGAGAATAAACGGTATCGCCAGGATCATCATGGCTATTATTAGAAGACATAACAGGACTAACTGCGCCAGGAAAGATGAGAAAGCCACCGCCAATGTCCTGCCAATATTGTGCTGAAACAGATGCCAGCCTTTGCCGATGGCGTCCAGCCAGCGCTCGTCATTTAATACTGCAAATCGTATTGCCCATCCTTCGACACAGACAGCCACGAGTATGATCACAATCAGGATCGGAATGGCGAGGATAGTCAGGATGACCCCAAGAGCAACAGATGCAAAGTAGGAAGGGACAATAAATACCAGCAAACTGAATATGGCCAATAGTACTGCCAGGGTAGCTAACAAAATGATGCCGAAAAGCCTGAGGAACTTGCCCAGACCAGCTGACCAGCAATCGGCGAAGGTCACCGGCAGGTTTAATTCCTTTCTTGAGATACCATGTATGAGCGATCCTTCACAAAGAACACTCATTACCCAGAAAAGGACCCACACTGCAAAAGCCGCCATAACCAGGAGGACCACAACGGCAGGATCGACGCAAAACCAGCCGAAATCGCAGCGATCCGCCCAATCACCAACGTCAATCTTGTCTTTCGACCACTGGAAACCGCCGAATCCATCAGAAACGGACACGAAGAATCCAAACAGCCACAGGAACTTGTAATTCCAGGCATTACTGATAGACTTCTTGACCAGCTCCATGTAATCCATATCTATCTCCGCTTCTGACTATTCTCATCGACTCTGTGTAAACAGAGGAAAGCTATTGACAGTCGATACGAAAGTCCAGTGGATTCGTTTCCTTTTGTTAAATATACCACAGAGCCAGTGAATTATTCAAGATGCATGGTTGCCCACCTGTTTGGTGGGCTACACGTCTTATCAGCGGTAGTTTCTGAGCCCCACGACATGAGTCGGCGGTTTCGATATGAATGCACGGAACGCACCTAAGATCAGATCGCACTTCTTATAAGAATGCGTCATCAGTTGAGGCCGGAATGAACGGATAAGCGTGGTTCCCAAACGCATGCAACTGATATCCCGAAAAGAACACACCGCAGGGGATTGGATACTTCTTCCGTCGCATGTAACGCTCCAGAGCACTAGCGGAAGTTGCCGTGTAATCGGGAAAAATAAAGGGGCCGACCTCATGCAACTCTTCAGGATACCATCCGGGGAGCGAATTATCGTCGTCCACAACCAAGTCAAAACCGGCCGCTTCATAGCATTCTTCGACAAAACCGGCGCATGAACCTGCGAATTCAACTTTTACGGTCTTACCGTTATCGTTCTTAACCTCATAGGGTCTTTGTCGGGCAGGATATGGAAAATACAACGTGTCTGAAATTGCCCCTCCGAAGTCCTTAACTGCACTGGCTAGGAGCTCCCGAGCTTCTGCAATAATGCTTCTTGCTCCCGGCAATCTCCCGGCCTCGTTAGGAGCAATCCATCCCAGTATGACACCGCTGTCTTCAATATCAAGAGTCCGCGATTTTCCCTCCTGCAAATCGATCGCAGAAAGCTCATCTCCTGCTTGTGGCCAATCAAAAACTTGAAGACCTCTAGAAGTATTCACGGAACCATCGGTCACAACTATAGCCGAGTGCTTAGCTAACAAACCTCGACCGGTTTCGGCCAATTCAAAAGCCACACTGGCAACTCGAACCTCGATAGATTCACCACGATATATTACATCTGTTACCATTTTCTAGACACCGTTTAGGCTAGGAGCACTTGGAGACGGTCTTGAATCTCATCGATTTGATTCGAGTGCTTCTTCAGCCAATCTGCGTGGCCTCTAGATTCAAGGCGTTGGCGGGACCGCGCAATATACCGGAGCATTCTAATCCCTAACTCTTGATCACCTGCTTTTTTCACTGCTTCATAAGCGACGGACAGATCGCATGGTTCCAGTCGAGCACAAAGTATGCTAATCGTCTGCGACGCTTGTACGAAAGCATCGACGTTCGCAAGAACACGAGGTTTGATCCACCCATCCAATAAGTCGCCGCAAAGAGTGCGAAGCCTTTGTATTGCAGGCTCAGGAGTTACCTCAGGATACGTAGATAGAAGCCTTCGTAATGTTGCTGCAGCTTGATCTCCGTAATAGTATTCGTAGTCAGATTCGATGACATTCAGGATGAGATCTGTGTCTGAGCTCGTGCCGTAGTACCCTATCCCAAGTATTACCTCACTTAGCACCCTTCTTTCGATAAGGGTTGGAGACGAAACCGGAAGAGCGTTTAGCAGCAGAGCTGAAAGCGTATCCCTCAAATCGCCGTGCTTCTCATTAGCCGGAGTGGATAGGCGAAGAATTGCTAGGCAACCCACAGTATAATCGTCCATGACACTATCCTTCGCTGCCGGCACTAGCCAGTCGTAGGCTATTTCTGTGGCCGATTGTTCGTCAGTCTTATGAAGCAACTCTAGGAGCCCCCGTCTCACTACGGGTCTCAGGTTGAGTTTATTGTGGATAAGCTCTTTCTCAATCAGTCTTCTTACACGCAACAACTGTGTCCAGTGCTCCAATTTAGCAAGCCTTGCGCGTAAGTCCCGTATGTCGCCCACTTCCACCAGATTCCTCAGAATCGCACCGGGATATACTGTGAATGCTGTCAACCAACTGCTGGCCAAGAAGTTCCTGTAAGAGGATACCGTGTCCATTGCCTGACCACCTCGACGAAAATGACGGCGGTGTTCCACCGGATAGCTCGGCGATTCATATCTACAATTCCCTATCCGGCATAGTTGATCAAACTCCATAGTCCTTGGTTCTATATCGAATGACCTTCGTCCAAAACAGGGTGCCAAAAACTCTTCACTGATGTCACTTTGTGACAATGGCACGCCCACAGCACGACCAAGAGACTGTCTATATTGGATAATACTAGACTCTCGGCTCACCCGCTCTTCATAATTCAGATAATCTGTACTTATCATGATTCTTTAAGACGTTCGTGAATACCCAAGTTATGTTTCTTGAGTGCGTCCATCTCCTTCTTCAAAGCATGGAATGCATCGCGCAGCCTACCTACATCATCTTCATCTACCTGAAAGTACACGTCGGATGGATGGCCTTTGTGCATGCCGAGGTGGATAGAAGCAATCGGAACAAGATCCAAGATTTGCGGAATGTAATCATCTGGGTTCTGCCCAGAACTGTATTCCTGCTTTTGAACTGCCCTCAACTCCACTGTAGTCTCAAGTTGTTTGAAAACCGGAAACACACCAACAGTGGATCTATACTGTTGTATAATCGGCAGTACTTTTGGTATTACTTCGCTTTGAAGTTGGATTAGTGTTTCTACGAAGGATGGTTTCTCACCTTCAGTTAGTAATCCTAGCGTAATCAGGTCCAAAGCCCACTTTTCAGGTGAGTCTTCTGCAAAGTCCTCATCGTCAGTAATGGCTTCCATCATCCGAAGGAAGTAGTTGAATATGCTTAAGACCGCGTTTGTGTCGATTTGCGTTAGTTCTGACTTGTCAGTGATTCTCTTGGTTGCTTTCCCTTCTTCGTCGCTTGTCTGAGCCAACCTAACGTCAGGATAGCCCTCTAAGCATAGTCGTCTCTGCTCCGACGAAATACTCACTAGAGTTTTCAGATCTTTGCAAAAGACTTTGTTAGCTTCTGAAGTAGGGTCGAAGCGAGAAAACACCACCGATTGCATTTTCATATAGACTCTCCTTGTGGCCAAGCGCCAAGCGTTGACCTCACGAATTCAATCCTTTATTACTTCTCATTATACGTAATCTGATCGGGTTGTAAACACATTTCTGCACTCCGCAACGTGTGACGCCACCCTAGATCAAGAAGGTATTACAGCAACTGATTGCAGTGCAAGTAGTTATCCGAGCCTACGAGGCGAATTTCACAACTGCATAACAAGTCTGCTCCCGTCCGCGGCCAATGATCAATCAAAAAGAAAAACTCCGCTTTTTGGCGGGGCAAGAAAAATGGGGGTTGACGAGATTCGAACTCACTGAATGTGTCGGAGGATTCACTCAGCTGCCGGTTCCCCTTCCACTTCCGGCTCTGGTTCTGGCTGGGGATGCAGTTTGAATTCGAAGATCCTCAACAGGGTGACGAAAACCGCAGCCACCAGCGGCCCGATAACGATTCCCAGCAATCCAAAGAGATAAATCCCGCCTAAAATAGTGAAGAAAAGCATCAGGGGATGCATCGAGGTTCGCCCGGAGATAAGGTAGGGTCGAATGACATTGTCACTCTGACTGATGACGAGTGTGCCGACCGCGATGACAACAATCCCCTTGATATAAGAACCTCCCAGCAACAGTATGATCCCCGCCGGTACGTAGATAATAAAAGCCCCGACGAAGGGTATGATCGACAGAAAGGCCATAATCGCTCCCCAGAAAACGGCGGAAGGAATTCCCACGATGGCAAACAAGATTCCGCCCAGCAGACCCTGGATCAGGGCCACCACCACGCCGCCGTACATAGTGGCCTGGATAACGTCGCGAAGCTGGCCAAAAGTGAGTTCTACCTGTTCCGGCGGGATCGGCATCAGCCTCTTGACCTTGCTAACGATTGCGGCACCATCCTTGAAGAAGTAATACATGGTGAAAATCATCAGGATAAAATAGAAAATCGCTTTGGTGGCGTTGGCGATAAGCCAGCTCGTCTGGCTGAAGATGACACCGGCCACCTTGTCGATCGAATCCTTGATAAGTTCGTCGAGATTGACTTTGGACAGGTCGTAGTATTGGTTCAGCTTTTCTTTGATGGCGTCTATACCCGGAACCTCTATGGCCAGGATATTGTCGAGTTGGCCGCTTTTGTACATGGCGTTCACTTTGGACACGGCATCAGCAGCTTCATCCACCAAAGCGGCAAAAAGGTAGGTAATAGGACCGATAATCAGAACGACAATAAACAAACAGAGCAGCAGCGACGCCAGCCCCCGGGACTTGACCTTCTTGCATACCCACTCATAGAGGGGAAAACAGATGATGACAAACACCGCTGCCCAGGTAATAGGGACGAAAAACGGGATGATAATCCTATAGAAGAGATAAAAAAAGATCGCCGCTATCGAAAGGAACAGGGCAACTAACAGGTACTCACGTTTCATATTATTCTTTTTCGGTTGACACCTATTATAATCTACAGCCCGAAGCGTCCCGGCGCAACATTAAAACTCACCGCGATGGTCGGCGGATATCGAAAACCGATATGGCTTGGCTGCAACCGTTGTATGCTGTATACCCAGCCGACAGCGGGCAGTGCCTGTGCCTAACCCCTTACTTATTATCGTCTTGTATGGCGTGGTAGGGACTGCGTCCTATAGTCTGAATCCCACATTCTATCACTTCAGGAGTTTGGTCCACCATTGTGGGTTGTACTCAACTTACAATTGACTTCAAGGTCGAGTATCGTAGGGCGCAGAAGTATTTTTTAACCTCCGTGAAAATCTTAACCAGTTGGCATTAAGTATCTTAAGAAAAGGACGATTACAATAATTAGACTTTAGTAACGGCGGGCATCGACTTGGCCATAGTTAATGTTCGCAACTTTTAACGTCTCACAGAAGGAGTTAAGTATGGCTATGCGTAGAACCAGTTACAGAACGCGCCGTGCCAACTGGCCGCGTCGGACACCGTCGCGCAGGTTTGCACGTCCGTGGACCAGAGAAGAGATGGCGTTCATGCGCAAATTCTATCGGAACTACGAGACGGCATGGATTGCTCGTCAGCTCGGTCGCACAGTCTATTCCGTTCGCTACAAAGCTGTCGACCTCAGCATTCGCAAAGCCAGTCCAACGGTGTGGAAGGGTCACACCGGCAATCAGAAGGCTTTCAATCGGCCTTCGCCGAAGCGCTGGAATCAGCCGACACCCAAGACTCATTCGCGCCGCACTCCGCGCACTTGGAAGACGCGCTCCGGCTCGATGCACCGTATGCCGCGCCGCAGCACGCCGCGCCGCACCAATCGCAGGATGATGTAAGGGGCGGATCACAAATAGGACTATTCGGGAATTTTTCCCTATAGACCCGTTTTCATTATTGAAAACGGGTCTTTTTCTTGGGGTGCGTAGCACCTTTTATTTCGTATACTGGAAGAGAACATAGGAGGAGAGTATGCCGGTGATCAAGTATGGGAGCGTTAAGCTGTCTGAAGTGAGCATGGATGGCGTCAAAGGAACCCTCAAGGCGAACGTCATTGGCAGACGGGAAGGCTGGCCCGAGCACACGCTGCGGGTGTTTCGCGTTAAGAGCAGCGGATTTACTCCCCGGCACCAACATGACTGGGAACACGTCATCTACGTCATCAAAGGACGCGGGCGTCTTCGGATCGGGGACGAGCTGTTTGACCTGGAGGAAAAGGATTTTGCCTTTGTACCGCCCAATACCGAGCATCAGTTTGAGAATCTATACAGTGAGGATTTCGAGTTCATCTGCATTGTGCCCAATCGGGAGGCTTAGTAAACAACTGTAAGGCAGAACATGCGGTGGTTTTGCCGATTTAGGCTGCCTCCAAGTGGGCCGACAAAGAACATCAAAGCTCTTGACATCCCCGAAGGCGATATCTATTGTGATTTGGATAGCGCATCGGCTAAGCTAGGGTCAGCGCACACAGTTTGATAGATTGAATTACTATGTTTTCGCTTGCATCCATTACGCTTTTCAATTTCAGTTTCGGGCCATCCGTCACGGCGATTGGAAAACTCGGCTGGGGGCAGGGACAACCGACAAGAGATCAGATACGAGAACTGACAGTACCCTGGAGACGGAGGCCGGATGAGAAATTGTTCTCGCTGTTGAGTTGGCATTCGCGCATCTCTGAGTTTGCCGGGCGCGATGACGAAATGGACCAGCTCGGCGAGTGGGTGGCCAGTAATCATTCAGTTCGGGTAAAGTTCGTCATTGGCGATGGTGGCGTCGGCAAAAGCCGGCTTGGGGCTGAATCTGCTGATGAAATGCAGAAGAAAGGTTGGGCCGCCGGTTTTGTCGACCTGAAACATCCGCACGCTTTCCAAGTGAAGAGAGCCGGCACACTGTTGGTCATTGACTATCCTGAGGAACGTGTCAACCGAGTCAAGGAACTACTGGAGGATCTAACTCAACTCGGACCTGACGAACGGATCCGCGTATTGTTCCTCACGCGGCAATCGCCCGAAAACTGGGATGAGATCATAAGCAGCGCCAATGCACGAGACATTGTTGACGAGCAAATCATCACTCTCGGCCGCCTCGATGCCCGAAGCGCCAAAGCTGTTTATGATTCCACCGTAAGAGAAGCCGGCAAGGAACTGCAACGTTACACTTCCTCGGGGCTTGGTCCCGCGCCTATACCCGAGGAGGCCATGGCCGATTGGCTGAAACTTGCGCCCGAAAACGAGCGGGCTTTGTTCATCATGGCTGCCGCTGTCTACAGTGCGGAAAACCCCGACCTGGAAGCGGTGGAGTTCACCGGTCGGGAAGTGGTCAAAGCCCTGGTGGAGCGTGAGGTCGGTCGCTATCAACGGATGGCCGAGGAAAGGAAGGTCAAGGACGAATTTGCCCTGGCTCGTTTGCTGGCCATGGCGGCGATTGCTGATGAACTCAGCGTAGCAGACATCCAAGAGATTTCCGAATCCGAATTGCCGGTCGGTTTTCAGCCGGATGCAGATATCCGGGGCGAACTAATGACTGCCGGGCTTTTGATTGGCGGCAAAGTCCGGGCGCCCAAACCGGATATTGTGGCCGCCGCGTTTATGGTTGACGTGCTTGGCCGCAGGCCGGAACATGCTCCCGAAATTGTCTGGGCGGCCCTGGAAGGTGACATTGGCGCCGGGCTGGAACGCATCAGCCGCCTGTGCTACGACGCCGAGGTTGTCCTGGGCATTCATGAACCCCGCCTGAGTGACTGGCTGGCGGAGGCTGTCGAGGGCAATATCGATCGGTGCTCTCAACTGCGAAAGTTTTTCTGGGAAGCAGACCTTCCTATGGGTTGGCTGAGATCTGCCATTGCAGCGTGGAAAACCCTCTTAAGGTATGCAAAAGAAGATGCTGAACGAGCACCACTTCTCAGCCTCTTATCAAGTCACTTAGATGCTAGCGGCGATACAGCCGGCGCACTGGAGGCTTGCCAGGAGTCGGTGGAGATATATCGGCGCTTGCCCGAAGCCGACCTGGCGCGGCTTGAACCCGACCTAGCCCATATCCTGAACAACCTGTCGATTCGTTTAAGTGCAACTGGCGATGCGGTCGGGGCGCTGGCGGCCATACAAGAGGCGGTGGAGCTTTATCGCCGCCTGGCCGAGGCGCTAACCCCGCCCGGTTTGAACCATACCTGGCCACGAGCCTGAACAACCTGTCGAATCATTTAAGTGCCACCGGCGACACAGCCGGGGCGCTGGCGGCCGTACAAGAGGCGGTCAAGATTCGTCGCCGCCTGGCCGAGGCCAACCCCGCCCGGTTTGAACCCGACCTGGCCCAGAGCCTGAACAACCTGTCGAATGCCTTAAGTGACACCGGCGACAGGGCCGGGGCACTGGCGGCCATACAAGAGGCGGCGGAGATTTGTCGCCGCCTGGCCGAGGCTAACCCCGCTGCGTTTGAACCCTACCTGGCCATGAGCCTGAACAACCTCTCGAATCGTTTAAGTGAGACCGGCGACAGGGCCGGGGCGCTGGCGGCTATACAAGAGGCGGTGGAGATTTATCGCCGCCTGGCCGAGGCCAACCCTGCCCGCTTTGAACCCGACCTGGCCCGAAGCCTTGGTGCTATGGGGGCGGTATTCCTTGTTATGGAAAAACATTCCGACGCCGTTGACAGCTTCAAAAATGGCGTGGCGCTTATTCGCCCATACGCAGAACAATGGCCTGGAAGCCCCCATGAAGAACTGCTCGAAGCCCTTGAAAGAGATTTAAAAGCGGCTTCAAATAATTTGCAGTCATAGTCCATTCTGTGGTCGGCGTACGTCCTCGTGCACCGACTTCCCCTGAGACGCGGCGGACGGGGAGAGGCTGTCCCACAAGGCAACTGTTCTGACCTGCGTAGGGTGGGGGCTTGTCTCCCACCGTATCATCGGCGGACACAAGGCCCTGCCGCTACGCGGAGTTAGCAAATGGGGGCTGTGTGGTGCCCTCAAACTTGTTTGGGGGTGGCTGCTGCATACATCTGAAATCATCCCCAAACGAGTTTGGGGATGCCACCCGTGACCGCGCCCAGGAAAAAAGGCGAGCGGTTGGTATAGAATACCCTCGAAATCACTATTTACAATTGCAGCAAGCTGTGTTATATATGACAGCTTAGCGGGGAACTGCTTGCCCCTTAAGGGCAAGTGTGCCCGTGATTAGATTAAGGCGTATTATGCTGAAACAAGTGATTGGGAGAATACCAAATGACAGGTTTATCTGATGGCCAAGTTTGAAAACCCCGACGATATCAAGGTTATTTTAGCGACCGACTGTGGCTCGACCACGACCAAAGCCATATTGATTGAATACCACAACGGCGAGTACCGTTTAGTCGTCCGAGGCGAAGCGCCCACCACGGTCGAGGCGCCGTTTGAAGATGTCACCATGGGCGTGCTTAACGCGGTAGCCGAAGTCGAAGAACTCTCCGGGCGCAAGCTTCTTGATGAGAAGGGGACGATCATATCCCCATCGAATGGCAACGTCGGCAGCGATATATACATCTCGACTTCTTCCGCCGGCGGCGGCCTGCAGATGATGGTGGCCGGGGTGGTGCGGTCGATGACGGCCGAGTCTGCCGAGCGGGCCGCTCTTGGGGCCGGGGCGATTGTCATGGACGTTATCGCCTCCAACGACAAGCGCCTGCCGCACCAGCAGATCGAACGCATCCGCCACCTCCGTCCCGACATGATCCTCCTTTCGGGCGGTATTGACGGCGGCACCACCTCCCACGTCGTGGAGATTGCTGAACTTATTTCCGCCGCCGATCCCCGGCCGCGGTTGGGGTCAAGTTACCAGTTACCGGTCATCTTTGCGGGAAACAAAAATGCTGCCAAAAGTGTCGAGGACACCCTCGCCGGCAAAGTTGACCTAAAAACGGTCGCTAATCTGCGGCCGATTCTGGAACGGGAAAATCTCGGGCCGGCGCGCGAAGAGATCCACGAATTGTTTTTGGAACATGTGATGGCTCAGGCGCCCGGCTACAAAAAGCTAATGGCGTGGACCGATGCTCCGATCATGCCGACTCCGGGAGCGGTCGGTCTCATTATTCAGACCATCGCCGATCAATACGACATCGAAGCGGTCGGGGTCGATATCGGCGGCGCCACCACCGACGTCTTTTCCGTCTTTCGACCCGACGGCAAAACGCCGGTGTTCAATCGCACGGTCTCGGCCAACTTAGGTATGTCCTACTCCGTGTCGAACGTGTTTGCCGAAGCGACGCTGCCGATGGTGATGCGGTGGGTGCCGTTTAAGATGGATGAACGCGACCTGAGAAACCGTGTGAAAAATAAGATGATCCGCCCCACCACCATTCCCCAGTCAATGGAAGAATTGATTTTTGAGCAGGCAATTGCCAAGGAGGCCTTGCGGTTGGCCTTTATCCAGCACAAGAGCTTCGCTACCGCGCTCAAAGGGATCCAGCAGCAAAGAACGATCGCGGATGCTTTCGAACAGGCGGCCTCGGGAGCGACCATCGTCAATATGATGTCCCTTGACATGCTCATCGGGTCGGGCGGAGTGCTTTCGCACGCGCCGCGGCGTCAGCAAGCAGGCTTGATGCTAATCGACGGCTTCTTACCGGAGGGAATTACCCGCCTGGCGGTGGATTCCATTTTTATGATGCCCCAGCTGGGAGTGCTGACCGAGGTGCACAAACGAGCCGCGACGGAAGTGTTCATAAAGGACTGCTTGATCCACTTGGGTACCTGCGTGGCGCCGGCGGGAACGGCCAGGAAGCCGGGGCCGGTAATGAAGTATACTATCGAATTGCCGTCAGGCACGGTGTCGGGAACGCTTAACCATCTTGAAATGAAACGGTTTGAACTTGGTCTCAATGAGAAGGGCCTCCCCAGGACGGCCAAAGCCGTCTTCGAGCCTGAACGAGGGTTTGACGTGGGCGGAGGTAAAGGTTCTCGGGTGGAGAGGCAACTGCACGGAGGCGTGGTAGGCATCATTCTCGACGGTCGCGGGCGCCCGTTTGACCTTTCGACGCTAAGTGAGGCTGACAGAGTGGCCTACTTGAAGAAATGGATGACGGAGCTGGACATCTACCCGGCGGATAAACTCTAAAGGGGACGTCGAATGACACACAAAACAATCATATGGCTGTTGCTGCTCACCATCGTTGTGGCATCGTCCGGCGCGGCGGAGACTCAAACCTACGTCAGCCTCAAGGGCGGCTTTTATATTGAGTATCCTGACGATTGGGCGCAGGTTGATTACTGGCTGGTCGATGCCTATCTGCTGCGTAACAAGATGGACACAGCCGTTCTTGATTACGAAGCTGCCTTTGCATTCAAAGATGCCCCTCACTTTTTCTCCAGCGACTATTTGATTCTGACCGTCGATACCGTCGGGGAACTGAAAGAGTGGCAGATTGACTCTGTTTTAATTGAGCTGGTTCGCTCGTTCGGAAGGAGAGTCCGGCATAGTCCGACGGCTGACTATCTGGCCAACCTGGAACCCAACCTCCCCAATTATGACACCCTGACCAAGACCGTCACGATCCTAAACGAGGTCGCCGAGCGGCAGCAGGTTCTCAAGAAGAACCTGTTAATGATAAAGTTTTACGAGCGAGGGATCGCGACATTTTACTTCTATTCACCGGACTCCTTGTTTGAAACGAGCAAGTCCCTGTTTGAGCAGATTGTAACCTCGTTTTCAACGGAAAACGTTGAGGACGCCCTCCCGAAGGAGCAGTTGAAGGTGGCTGACCTCGAGGATGCCGAGGGCGTCAACGAGGATGATAATAAGAAATCGAAGAAGATCTATCTCTATATTGGAGCAGCGCTGGTGTTGCTTATCGTAATCCTCATCCGGCGCCTTAAGTAGCGGTAAAGAACACCACTTTTGTGCAGGAAGGACAAACATGGCCCATGCGTATACACCGGGACTGAAAGTCACTGACCGGTTGCTGGTTAATAAAAGCCGTATTTTACCTCTTAAGGGTGACGTGGTTGTCAAGGTCGGCGACAAAGTCAGCCCGGACGACGTGGTAGCTCGAACGGAGCTGCCCGGTAACGTTGTCCCCCTCAATGTAGCCAATAAGCTGGGCATCCCTCCGGAGGACATTTACGAGTTTATGACCAAGAAAGAGGGAGACGCCGTCGAAGAGGGAGAGGTCGTGGCGATCAAGAAGTTCCCCATCATCAGAAGCTGGTCAACCACCTGTAAGTCGACCGTGAAGGGGAGCGTTGAATCTATTTCCAGCATCACGGGGCAGGTTCTTCTGCGCGGTCTCCCTATTCCGGTTGAAATGAAAGCCTATTTGCGGGGTGAGGTCACGGAGGTCCTTCCCGGCGAAGGGGTAGTGGTCTCATGCACTGCCAGTTTTGTGCAGGGTATTTTTGGCATCGGCGGCGAGACATCCGGGACCATCCAGGTAGTCACCCCCGACAATACTACTGCCCTGAGCGACCAGTTGATCAACCCTGAACTTAAAGGGAAGATCATAGTCGGTGGGTCTATCGTAACTGCTGACGCGACCAAAAAAGCCATCAAGCTTGGCGTCAGAGGGATTGTCGTTGGCGGCTTAGATGACAAGGACCTGCGCGACTTTTTAGGCTATGACATCGGCGTAGCTATCACCGGTTCGGAAGACATCGGGATTACGCTCGTCGTTACGGATGGCTTCGGGCAAATCAATATGGCCGAGAAAACCTTTGAGCTGTTAAAAGCTCACGAAGGGCAAATGGCCTGTATCAACGGCGCCACCCAGATCAGAGCGGGCGTGATTCGCCCCGAGGTGGTCATTCCCACGGCAGGCGAGGATTCCACCGGCTCTGATGGCGAGCAGTCTACTATGGCGGGCTTGGCTGTCGGCTCCCCTGTTCGGGTCATCCGGCATCCCCACTTCGGGCGCTTGGGCAAAGTGGTCGATCTCCCTTCGGCCCTTCAGAAGCTTGAATCCGAGTCTCATGCTCGCGTGCTGGAGGTGGAATTCGACCGTGGAGAGCGGGCCGTAATCCCCCGCGCCAACGTCGAGATGCTTGAAGGGTAAGTCAGCCAGCAATTGTAGGGCTACTTTTTCCGGTCTAATAGATGGCAGGTCTGTTCCAGACCTTCCCTACCCTTTGTGCGCGGTCAGGAATCCTTTCCTGACCGCACGAATAGAGCCGTCACGAAGGGATTCGTGAAGGCTGGGTGGCCCACAGCTTGCTGTGGGTTTTTTTCGGTGGTACAGACCGGGCAGATAGGTAACAGAATAGACCGGGGACATAGGTAACAAAACAGGTTTGTGTAGCGTACATCCCCTTGCGCCGCGTTACTTCAATCCTCCGTATTCAGGCGACTGTAGGGCTACTTTGTCCGGCAGATAGATGGCCGGTCTGTTCCAGACCTTCCCTACAAACTTATCCGATAACCCGCAGACTGAAATCAGAAGCAGGCGCCGAGTGCGTCAGGGCGCCTATTGATATGAAATCAACGCCGGTAGCAGCGATGGCAGCGACATTGTCAAGCGACACGTTCCCTGAAGCCTCAAGCTTGACTTCCCGATTAAGACGCCTGGCTAAAGTGACAAGTTGCCGAAGTGAGTCAGGTGACTGATTGTCCAGCAGCAGACGACCGGCTCCGGCTTCGACAGCCTCGGTAAGTTGCTGGTCGCTCGTGACTTCTACTTCAATTTCCACGTCCCCGGCATTCAACCCGAATTGAGAGCCAAGATCGTCTGAATGAAGATAGGCGTGAGCTTTTTTGACCGCCTCCTTCACTGAACCGGCGGCGGCAAGGTGGTTGTCCTTTATCAGGATCATGTCGTACAGGCCAAAGCGATGGTTACCGCCGCCACCGTGAACGACCGCCTCCTTTTCTAAAAGGCGCCAGCCGGGCGTGGTTTTGCGGGTGTCAAGTATCCGACACCGGGTGTTTTTGACTTTGTCAACGAATTCGGCCGTAAGGGTGGCCACGCCGCTCAGGTGGGCCAGGAAGTTCAAAGCAGTGCGCTCTGCGGCAAGGATAGTCTGATCGAAGCCCTCGATTTCGATGACGGTATCGCCGGCGCTGAACCTGTCGCCGTCTTTTAACAAGGGACGAACGACAATAGCCGAGTCGACCATCTTAAAGACCGGCAACGCCGGTTTTAGACCGGATAGGACGCCCTCCGACTTGGCTACTATTATGGCTTTGACCGGATTTGGCTCTAAGCAGGCCAGGGAAGTGAGGTCGCCATGGCCAATATCCTCCTTAAGCGCAGCCTTCACCAGGCTGATGACTGATTTTTCCAGCTTCTCCATAAGGGCTAATCAATAGCGCTCTTGGCAATTGTCAATCGAGAAGTTATACTCCTGTCATCATGAGAGGAAACGGCTTACACTCAAAGACAATAGCGATCCTTGGTTACGGTTCGCAGGGGCAAGCGATTGCCTCAAACCTTCGAGACTCCGGCTACGACGTGGTCATGGGGCTACGCAGTGGCTCCAGGTCTCGTAGACTGGCCCGCCGGGACAAATTCAAACGGATTTACACTCTTTCGAAAGCGGTGCGTAAGTCAGATATTATCTGCTTTGCCTTTCCCGACCATCTGCATAGCCGGGTGTACAAAAAGAACATTGAGAAATATCTGCCCCCGAACAGCACGCTCTGGTTCCTGCACGGGATGTCAATCCACTTTCGGTTTATCGTGCCGCCCGAGGACTGCGACGTTATTTTGATTGCACCTCACGCCCCTGGGGCGGCGGTAAGGGAGAAGTACCTATCGAAAAGCTCCCTTTCGGCCTTCTATGCCGTTCACCAAAACAACTCCGGCAGGGCTCTCAAGACCACCTTTGAACTTGCTCGGGCTGTCGGAATAGCAAAGAAAGGACTTGCCACCACGAGTTTTGAGGCGGAGGCGGTGGGGGACTTGTTTGGTGAGCAGGCGGTTTTGTGCGGCGGGATGGCCGCGCTTATAAAAAACGGCTTTGAGGTGCTGGTGGAAAATGGGATTCCGCCTGAGAACGCCTACCTTGAGGTTGCCTACCAGCTCGATCTCATTATTGAACTGATTAAGCAACATGGGATTGAAGGGATGTTCAAGCGGATCTCGGTGGCGGCTCGGTACGGATCGCTGCTTTCGGGTCCCAAGATCATCGACAAGTCAGTTAAAAGACGAATGGAGAAGATATACTCAGAGATACAATCAGGACAGTTTCCGCGAAAGTTGAACCAGCTAAAAAGCGCTGATATCTTGCGCATCAACAAGGAGTTGAAAAGCTTGAGTTCCCCCTTGTTGGAGAAAGCTGTGAGAGAGTTTTCAGAATAGATCAGCTTTTTCCTGAAGAGAAAAAGGGTGTGCAATCGAGTACTAAAACAGCTATGGTGGTTAAGACTGGACGCCGGTCGTGCCGATATAGAAAAATATGAGGTTGAAAAGCACTCAATATGGGCGGCTCTGGGTTTTGCTGTGCCTGGCTTCCTTGGCCCTGACCCAAGGGGGCTGTGACAGTTATCCGAGCAAGCATATCCCAGAAGATACTTATTCGTACGGGTTTGCAGGAGTCCTGGTCAAAGATTTCAATGTCGATATGACTCATATTGTGGCAACTCTTACACGAAACGACTCCTCTCTGAGTGAGGCAGAGATCAGGTTTGACGGCGATTCCCTTGCCTATATTGCACACTCAATATACCTCCGAGCCGTCTTCCCGGCCGGTGCATATCAGGCCGACACCTTTGATATTGAGATTCGGGACTCGTCCCTTTTTCATGATACTGTGATCGTCATTCTCGCGGCCGATTTTGCCATCGACAGCGTCATTCCTCCCACCCGGCTGAAAACCAGTTCCGACCATGTGAGTCTGGGATGGTCAGGTTCGTCCGACGCTGAGGGATACGTGATAGCTGCTGTCAAGCGTTATTCATCCTATACTGGAGCCGGATACAGCCAGTACGTTACCTCTCAGGCCACCTCTGAGACATTTCCTAATGATGTCTTCATCTTGCCCAGTGACGAACCCGACACAGGATGGTATTACCTGTATGTCTACTCATATGTCGGATCGCCCGACAGCGCTCTCTCGTCGCCGTTTCTTCCGGTGCCGATGCCCAGCCAACTTCCCGACAACATTTTGTTCGATGGTTTTGAGGGCCATTTTGGAACCGTAGTTGTGACTCGGCTCGATTCGATACACGTTGTCGCTGAGTAGCAATAGACTGTCAAGACCCTTCAGTCACAGATACCAACCTTTTTTTGTTGCCCTGACCTTCCCTGCAATCTACATTTACCTATGGCCGACTATAAGGAACTCATCAGGCAGCTCTCCCGCCTGGGGACTGAGCAGGTAAACCCCGATACCATCGATATCGATCGTCTACCGCCCCTCGAAATTGTCAAGAAAATAAATGCCGAGGACAAAAAGGTCGCCTTGGTCGTAGAAAAAGCCTTACCGGAGATAGCCCGTGCGGCTGAACTCTTTGCCGAAACCCTCAGAAGCGGCGGCCGAATCTTTTATATGGGTGCCGGCACTTCAGGGAGACTTGGTGTCTTGGATGCCGCCGAATGCCCGCCGACATTCGGTACTGATCCGCAGCAGATAATCGGTCTTATCTCCGGCGGTTATGAGACCCTGGTGTTATCGCGGGAAGGGATCGAAGATGACATCGAGACGGCTATCAATGACCTCAAGCGGCACAACTTCACAAAAAACGACTTCCTCATCGGTCTGGCCGCTTCTACGCGCACGCCGTATACCCTCGCCAGTTTGGAGTATGCTCACTCCCTGGGAGCCAGGACGGCCTTTATCATCTGCAATCGAGCAGTTGACGTTCCATCGTGGATAACTGTGGCTATGCCACTGCCGGTGGGGCCGGAGGTTATCACCGGCTCGACCAGAATGAAATCCGCGACGGCGCAGAAGATGGCTTTGAATATGATTTCGACCACGGCCATGGTTCTGCTGGGGAAAACCTACGGCAACCTGATGGTCGACCTTCAGGCCAGGTCGGAAAAGTTAGCTGCCCGTTCGCGCAAGATTCTGATCGACCTGTTCGGCATTTCTCTCCAAGCAGCGAACGATCTGCTTAACCGCTCCGGGGGTTCCGTGAAAACGGCAATTGTAATGCACAAGTTCAAGTGCGACAAAGAGGAAGCGGGGTGGAAACTGGAAGAGGCAGGCGGGTTTATTTCAAAGTGCGATTGACAACAGGGCAGAGGTCCTGCGCTTCTGCTTAGTCATTGAGCAAGTGTGGGTCCATGCCGTGATGATCCGTGCAAAGATCATGCGCTGCTATCAGTCGCAGGGGGTGGGTTTTTCCCCCTGCGACTGAGGACCAAAGCAATCGGCAAAACGGGTTAGCAGCAGCAATTATCGCCGCAGAGCTCCTTGCAGGACTCGACCATCGTCTTTAACGCCTTCACCTTTTTAGGATCGTCACCGGTGAGGGTGATGGTCAATCCCTTTTCTGTCTCTTCGATCTTGCAAACAAAGTGCTTGCAGAGGTCTTTGAAGTCAGGACCGCACGCGAACATGGTATCACCTCCTTTCATAGATAAATAGGCAAATATCTATATATCGTCTAAAAAAACTACCTCTTCTTGAGAATGAGATCCAAGGCTCTAAATTGCCTTCCACAGCACTCCACGATCATATCCGCATTGAATCTGTAAAAGACTTCCCGTCCCCGCTTTTCGCTCAGAACCAGCCCGGCTCTCTTGAGAATGTCGAGGTGGTGAGAGACGGAAGGCTGCGTCATACGGAACTGCTTGCAGATTTCAGACACGCACATCTCCCGTTTATTCAAGAGCTTCAAAATCTGAAGCCTTGATTGGTTACTCAAAGCGTGGAACGCCAAACAACATTGGTCAAACATCAGCCCGCCATATCATATAGACATCTATCTATACGTCTAAGTATCGACAAAAGTTCCGAGAAAATTGCAGGTTTCTTTACATTTGTCGGGAGGTAGTTCGTGCGCTTCACCCCGCAAGTATTGGCATCCCCATCAATGGCCAGATCAAAAGGACAAAGGTAGCCAGGACGACCATCAGAAGAATGCTGGCGGGGATACCGGCCATAAAGAATTCCCTGGATGAAAACAGTTTGCTTTCATACGCAATAGCATTCGGCGCGGCTCCAACCAGAAGAAGAAAGGGCATTCCAGCGGTTGCTAAGGACGCAAATAGGACGACCTCAGGCGCTACACCGAGGTAAGGTGCAATAACCAGCGCCACCGGCAGGCAGATGGCAATCGCCGCGACATTCATTATGACATTGGTCATAACCAGGACAAATAGGGAAATTCCCATTACAAAAACAAACCAGTGCGCCTTCTGAAACATGGTCAGCCAGTTGATAGCCAGCCACTCAGCGGCCCCGGTTTGCCATAGACAGAGTCCGATACTCATAGCACCGCCAAAGAGCAGGATAATATTCCACGGGATCTCTTCGAGGTCTTCAATGGTGAGTATCTTGAACAGGAAGAAGAGAACGGTCGTCACAAGAAGGATAGCGCTTTTGTTGAGCGGCTCAAAGGCCGGCACGAATGAGCGCAAACCAAGCACGGAAATGGCAGCGAACACGATTACAATGGTAATTATTTCTTTGCGTCCCATGGGACCCAACTTGGCATTGAGCACTTTTACACGGTCCCGCAAACCCGGAATTCGGCTTTTTTCGGGGCGAAAGAATAACATGAAGAATCCCCACAAAAGAAGCACCATCAATACGCCGATCGGGAGCATATAGTATGTCAATTCAAAGAAAGTTATCTCTCGGCCGACTATATCCTTAAAAAATCCGATGGCAACAGCGCCACGGGCCGCTCCCAGAAGAGTGATAATACTCCCCGCGCCTGCCGTGAAAGCCATTCCGATGAACAGCCCTTTGCCGAATCGAGTCGGCTTCTGATCTTCTTGATACAGGGGGTATATGGCCATCAACAGCGGGAATACCGCGGCCGCTACGGCGGTGTGAGCCATAATCACCGTCATCCCGGCGGTCATGACAAAAACCCCGAGGTAGATAACGCTGGTGCGCTCGCCCACCAGTGAGAGCATCTTGTACGCCAGCCGCTTGGTGAGGCCGGTTCGGCTGAAGGCCATCCCAATGACCACGGAACCGATAATAAACCAGACCGATGGATCCATAAAATCGCCGAAGGCCACCTTGGCGGGGCGGATCAGGAAAAGCACCTGGATCACGCCGACGGCGATGCTCGTAACGCCGATCGGCACCACTTCGAACACCCACCAGACAACGGTCAAAAGAAACAGGGCCAGCGCCGCTTTCCCCTGGTGCGTCAAAGGAAAGTGTTTCCCCTCAGGGTCTACGGCATCGGGCAGATGGGGCCAGAAGTAGACGATGCTGAACAAGGCAACTCCAAGCATTATGTAAAACAGGCGTTGCCAATCAATGCGCCGGGCGACTCTTGCCAAATAGATGTCTTTGGGGATCGGCGGCAGGCCGCGGCCGATGGTTTTCTGATTGTCGTCTCGCATAGCCGATTAATCCTTGTTCGTTTACTGCACAGTGTCAGGTTATCAGAGCACGTCCTTAGCGATTTCGTGAAAGATATCAACCGTGCGCACAACGCCAACAACCTTGTTGTCCTTAAGGACCGGTAGGATACTGAGATTATGCAGGTTCATTTCGTAAATCACTTTGACGATGTGATCTTCATAGTCAATCGTGGCCTCGATGGGAATCATAACCTCGTTGACCGGCCGCTCAGCCCGTTCCCGAACACCGGCAATTACTTTGTCGAATGACAGCTCAGAAAGGTTTGGGTCCACTGTTACATCGAACAATTTCCTCCGATAGCTCAGGGGCTTCTGCGATAAGAATTCCGGTTCCAGACCGCGGAGAATGTCGCGTCGCCGGACCGTCCCCAGTAGTTCGTATTTCTCGTTGAACACTAAGATCACGCGGGGAAGTGATTTTCGCCCATTCCTTTCCAGCTCTGAGCCCTCCATTTCCGCCATCGCCTGGCGCAACGTGAACCAGTAGGGAATATGTGGGTATTCATCCATGGGGATCATAATATCACCTGCGTGCACCTTCTCCATCATATATCTCTCCTTTCGAGAAGCTATACCTCATCACCCGAATAAGGACAGGCTATGCTTTCTCCTTTGGAATATTCTTTAAAAGTGTGGCGATACGCTCCGCCGGCAAACCGGATCGTTGAGCCATTGAGGCCTCATCCCTCCGGCAGCGGTCTGCCAGACGGCTGATATATTCTCGGTCAAACGCCTGTTGCGCCATCTCATACGGTTCATGCTCGAATATGCCCGCCACCCGCGCTGCTTCCCGCTTTACTTCTTGCCAGCGCATGGCCCGGTCCACGGTAAAAATAATCTGCTCTTTCTTGAACGGTTTGGTGATGTAATCAAACACACCCTTTGATAGTGCTTCAATCGCAGACTCAAGGGAAGCGAAAGCGGTAATAATAATAATCTGTTCGAACCTATTTTGCTCTTTGATCAAGCGGAGGATATCAAGACCGTCCAGACCCGGCATCTTCAAATCGGTAATGATGACATCGAATTTTTCTGCTTCCAGTATTTTGGGCACTTCCAGCGGGTTATTGGTGCTCGTGAAGCTGTACGGCGTCTTCTCGGTGATAATGCGCTCCAGCAGCTTCAGCATATGGGGTTCGTCGTCTATAGCCAGTATACGCTGTTTCATTCAGTACCTCCTTCGCTGGATTTCTCCGCGTCGTAAAACGGCATGGTTACCGTAAAAGTGCTGCCGCTGGGTTGATCCGGGTGATCCTCAGCCGACACGCTGGTAAACGTCATTTTTCCGCCATATTTCTTTACAATGCCATAGCAAAGAGATAATCCCAGACCGGTTCCCTCGGTGGCTTTCTTGGTGGTGAAAAAGGGGTCAAAGATCTGCGGCTTGATCTTGTCCGGGATGCCGACACCGGTGTCGGTCACACTAACCTGTACGGATTCGTCTTCCTGCTGCGCCGAAATCGTCAGGGTGCCGGCTTCGGGCGCCATCGCCGCCACGGCATTGTTGATCAAGTTGAAGATAACCTGTTGGAATTCCCGGGTGTCGCCGCGGATGCGGGGCAGGTGATCCGGGACATCCAGGGCCAGCTCAATTTTCTTGGTCATTAGAGTGTTCTTACAGATACCCACGACCATTTTAATGCTGGGAGGGACATCGACGTTGTCCTCCAAACCTTCGGTCACCCGGGCAAAGCCTAACATGTCTTCGATCACTTTCTTGGCATGGTTGGCGTTGAACTCGATAAGCTTAAGGTCCTCGTATTCGGGGGAATCTTTGTCTACCTTTTCCAGCAGAAGGTCCGTGAAGCCGAGGATAATGGCCAGGGGGTTATTGATTTCATGCGCGACGCCTGCCGCCAGAATACCGATGGAAGCAAGCTTTTCAGTACTGTAGATGCGCTGTTCAATTTCCATCTTTTCGGTAACATCTCTCATAATAGCGGTGCTGCCGATGGCCTCTCCGTTTGGTTCGTGCATGAGGGAACGGGAAAGGTCGATCATGATTCGCCGACCGTCTTTCGTGATTCGGCGAGCAACATAGTGCCTGACATGTCCTTTGGTATTAACCTCGTTTTGTATCCGGGTGAGTTCCTCTTCTGCATCCAGTTCAGGCGGTATCAAGCGATGAAAGGTCTGACCCAGCATCTCCTCGGCCGTGTAACCAAATATCTTCTCAGCCCCTCGGTTCCACACCTGAATGCGGTTGTCATTATCAATAAATACTATGGCATCCATCGAACTCGCCAGCAGGCTTGATATATATTCCTCCTGCCGACTGACGCGTGCTTTAAGACTCTGTGACAACCGCCGCTGATATATCACCGCCAAGGCGCCAAAGATGAACAGCCCGGCTATAAGCGCCACCTCGGTCCAGAAAAGCCTGATGTAGACCCGGTGTACGGCTTCGGCTACCTCGCTGATAGGCGCTACAACCGCCACCGACCAGACTGAACCCTGTGGCAGCGAGGCGCTGCGTACGGGGGTGTAGCCGATCAACTTCGTTATCTCGCCGCGCATCCCCCGGTGCCAGCCGCTTATATACGTGCCCGTTCCCTCATCCCCCTGAAGCATCCGGTCTTTCATGATCTCATCAATTTTCGAAAAGCTGACATACGGTTTGCGTTGATGGCGAGCTGCGAAGGCGTTCTTGCCGATGAACTCCTGCTCCGGATGGTATAAGAACATCCCGGACTCATTGAGGACCCAGGCGTAGCCGGTTTTTCCGGAGCGTATGTCCCCGGTGACGCCGGCGACAAGTCCGGAGACATCCAGCAGGGCGAAAACCGTGTGACCATCCGTATCGGGCAATGCCGCGCGAATAGCGCTTGACACAATCTGCTCTCCGGCGTCGGTTGTGTCCACACTCAGGCGACCGGTGCGCAACAGGCCTGACTCGTCCTCCCGGCGCCGCCTTTCGACCTTGAGGAGGGTTTGAACGTCCACATCTTTGCGACCATATTGCTCCAGTATGTACCCGTCTTTGTTCAGCAGGCCGACGGCAATAACGCCCTTGGGATGGAGGCGCGCAAACGCAGCCTGAAAAATCGAGGCGCGGGTCTCCGATGCCAGAGCCGCGCTTAGCGATTTGATTCCGTCGATTTCCATTGCTATATCCTGTAGGAGGGCATCGATCCTGGACGCCGCCTGCCTGGCCAGAATCAGCTGCTGCTGGTTGAAGTCGTTATTGATTTGCTCTCGCATTACACCCGCGTCCTGATAAACCAGGAAAAAGGCGCTGCTTATGATGATTAAGAACAAGACGGAACTTATGGCCACGATGTGGCGAGAGTTAAAGAGAGCGTCGGCCAGTTTACCTAAGCGCTTGAAGAACTGCGTCATGGTTTTGCCACATCTCCTTGGTCTATTCCCAGCTTCTTCATAAAATCCTGGGCGTACCACTGAGAGATTTTGTCATTGGTCAAGGCCATATCGAGCTGCTTGGTCAAAATAGTAAGGCGCCCCAGAATGTATAGTTTGTCCAGAATGCCTTGCTGGCTGTCATAAGAGAGTTTAGCGTCCAGAAAATCGCCTCTACTGCTGTTTTCAAATCCCAGTGGCGCCAGAATATCAGTAATCAGCTTAACGCGTCGTATGCGGCGTTCACGAGTCGTGCCGCCCCCTTTGAATTGCATGCGGATAAAGTTCTTACTGGGTTCGTTCGTACACATGGCTTCTATCCTCGATAGATGGTATCCCATGCGAAGGTTACACAACAAATACTCGCCGCCAACGATGGCAAAGCTCTGCTCCCGGAATTCCGGCATGTTGGCGTGGCCGGCGGTAGTGAGCATCATTGCCACCATTCCCTTGACGTTAGCCGCTGCTCTCTGGGAAGGCCACCCCTCTTTGAGCACCCCTTTCCAGAACACTTTCATCGGTTCGGATTCGACCTGATCTATTGTGACGTAACGGTTTTTCTTCGTAAGGGACACCTCTCGATCAATATAAATGACATTCACCTGCAAAGGAATGTCGCTTTTCAACCTGAGGCTTATAGAGTCTACGTTGTCCATATTGCTGGCGCTAGAAAACATAGCCTCGGTCCCCTTCTGATGGGCGAAACGGGTAATGTCGTGAAATGTCCGGCAGTTTTCTATCGTGAAGTCAGGGTCAGCCGGGTGCAGCAGGTTCAAAGGCGACACTTTTTCCAACACTTGTTCGAGCAAGTCGAAGATCGGCATATCACTGAACAAGTCAAACTCCGGCTGCCGGGCATCAATTATCTCCTGGTGGATTCCGGCGTATATTGCCCCGCCCGTGGCGTCTACAGTCACCGGCTCACTCGCCGGTAGGTCACCAGTGTTTTTGACCCCAACCAGCGTGGGGATACGGTATTCCCGCGCCAGAGTCGCCATGTGGCTGGCGACGCCACCTACTTCAGTCACAATAGCGCTGACTTTGCCCATGGCGGTAATCAGCCCGGGAAAAGGATTCGGTGCGACCAGGACGGCCCCTTCCGGGATATTCGACAAATCCCGGGAGGAACGGGCATGAAATACCGGTCCGCCACCGGCGCCGGGACAGGCGGTTATTCCGCCGGCAGCAAGCCGCTCCAGCCGCGACAGGTCCGGCATCTCAGCGTCCTGACCGGTGCCGATCAGACGAAGAGGACGAGATTGCAGGATGTACGGTTTGCCTTCGCGGTCAATAGCCCACTCGATATCTTGAGGACAGACGTAATGCTCTTCGAGATGAAGCGCAAATTCAGATAAGATAAAGACCTCGTCTTCACTGATTGAAGGTGATTCCTGTTCCTGTGCGGGTACTTCTTCTTCTCTTGTCCCCCCTTCGGATCGCATGACAAGCCGAACGGGTTTCCTGGTTATGTTAGATTCCTGTATGGCGCTACCGCGACGGGCAACCCGGAACAGGTCAGGTGTCAGCGTGCCGTCAACCAGATACTTTCCCAGCCCAAGTATGGCGTGGATAACAAGCGACTCATCCTTGGGTCGCACCGGATCTCGCGTATATATGACACCGCTGGCGCGGGCATCGATCATTTCGACGCAACCTACGCTCATCGCCAGGTCGGACTCGGACAGCGATTGGCTCATGAAGTAGTAGAGCGCTTTAGGGGTAAACTTGCTGGCGATAACCTCACGGTATCGCTGGGCAACTTCCTCACTTTTTACATTAAGAAGGGTGGCATACTGTCCGGCAAAGCTGTAAAGAGTATCCTCACCAAGAGCGCTGGATCGAAGGGCAAATCGTCCGGTCGAAGAACGCTCTTTCAGCTCCGCCAGGCGGGTATTGATGGCATCTTCCAAGTCAGGGGGAATCGGGCTTGAGAGCACCATGGAGTGTATTTCGCCGGAGACTCGCACGAGGTCTTCGTATTGCTTGATGTCAAGGGAGCCGATGCGCTCGGTGATGCGTTCCTGAAGGGCGTTGGTATCGACAAAATGTTTGTATGCCCAGGCGCTTATCGCAAAACCGTGCGGAACCGGCAAACCGACTCGTGATTTTATCTCACCCAACTGCGCATTCTTGCTGCCGACGCTGTAGACGCGTTCTCGATTCAATTGATCGAAGGGTATGGTGAACTCATCCTTCTCAATCGGTCGGTTTCCGGTGAGCAGATACTTGACCTCAGAGTCAATTGCCGCCACTCTATCCTTCAGGGGCTCATATTGCTTCCCTCCGAGGACCGTCAGATGATTAGCGATATCGTCAAGGCCGGAACAAATGCTCTCAAGGCTCTTTTTAACGTAGGGCGTATCAAACAGGTATTCCCCCTGCGACTTTTCTTCCATGTCGCTGATCGTTTTCAGTACCCGGTTGTTGGCATCAAGAAGGGAAAGGAAATGCTTGAACTTTTCCTGGATGGATTCCAGCGCCGCGGCTGGCTGCCCCTTGTCACGGCGAGACTTCTTGCGAAACCATTTCATTCCTTCAACAAACGCTCCGTCCGAGGCTCCCCATCGGCCTGCTACAATGCGTCACAGTGGACCTTCTCTTTAGCAAGGTAGAAGCTGATTCAGCAGAAGTCAACAGGATTCACGCTGTCGGTAACATTTGCCAGTCCCGTAGGGTAGGAGCCCCGCTCTCCTGCTTATGTAAGGAAACAGGCGGCACGATCGCAAGGCCCGTGCCCCAGGAATGCTAACAATCCGGCGGCGGGCCGCCAAAGAACAGATAATCTACCAGAAACGTCAGGTCGGCCTCACGACTTCCCTATTCCAATCCCATCTTCTTGAGCATAGCCGTGAACCTGGGATCTGCGCGAACACAATCGAATAGGGGATCTACCTTCAGCAAACGCATATCGGGAGACCGTTCCTGATGCGCCCCCTCTAACCAATCGAAGCCTTGATCATACTCTCCGAGTGCAAAATGCATTATCGCCAGCATGTATGCCCGGTTTGAAAACTGCTCCAACTGCGAGCTGAAGTCACTCAACAGCCTTCTTGCTTCCTTTATCTTGCCCATCTTTGCATAGGTAATGCAAGTGCAGCTATCGATGTAATTCCCCAGTACATCTCCTGCAATCGATTTCTCTTTTTGAAACGCAGCCAGAGCCTCCGGAAACATTGATTTTTGAAGATACGCGAGACCGAGACAGTGATGCGCGAAACTGAAAGTCGGGTCCATGTCGATAGTCTTCTGCGCGGCCTCCAGCGCAAGATCATAGTCTCGGGAGTAGTAGTACACTTGGCCGACATCTCTGTTCACGACCAGGGAAAGAGGATCCAGTTCGAGGGCACGTTGTATCTCAGCAATGGCCCCCTCGGATTGCCCCAGATACATCAGATGCAGAGCATACCAGTGGTGAGCGGTCGCATAACCGGGATTCAGTTCAATGCCTCGCTTGAATTCTTCCTCTCCGCTCGACCAATCAAATTCGAGATTAGTACTTATTAATGCCATGGATGCGTGAGCTTCAGCAAGTGTACTGTCAATGTCCAGGGCTTTCTGTACCGCTTGCTTGGCTTTGTAGAGAACCTCTGGTATTGTCGCTTTGCTGTAAAACGGTAGCATAGCGTATGAATCAGCCAGCCCCACGTGTGCAAGAGCGTATTCGGAGTCTCGTCCTATTGCTTGCTCAAAGCATTCAATAGCCCTATTCAGCGCCCTGGCAGTTCTTTTGTTCGAGAAGTACTGACCTTTCAAGTAGAGGTTGTAGACATCAAGATCTTCAGTGTGACGCTTGACAGGCCTTGCTTTTTCTGCTCCCATGAGCTTAACCTTCAATTTCTCAACTATCGCCAGCGAGATTTCATCCTGGATGGCAAACACATCCTCCATTTCTCTGTCGTACCGTTCGGACCAAATGTGATAACCATCGGCCACGTTAACAAGCTGACCGGTTATCCGAAGCTGATTGCCGGATTTTCTCACACTGCCTTCCAACACCGTTTCCACGTTTAGCTTCTGGCCGATCTCACGGATGTCAATATGTTTGCCTTTGAATGCAAAGCACGATGTTCTTGCCACTACACGCATGCCTTCGACATGAGTCAATGCATTGATAATCTCTTCTGCCATGACGTCACAGAAATATTCCTGCTCCGGATCCGCACTCAAGTTTGTAAACGGCAGCACGGCAATAGAAGGTTTAGGCTGTACCGTGGAAACCCCGGATTCAGAGTCCTTCTTGAGCTTCCTCAAATCACTTATCAATCCAGCAGCGCTCTGATAACGTAAACCAGAGTCTTTCTCCAACAACTTGGAAACTACTCGCTGCAGATCATCGGTCGGATCGGAGCAATATCGCGCCAGTGGTTGAGGAGTATCGTGGGTAACGGCATGCAGCGTGGAGGCTTCGTCCTCACCTTTGAAAGGCCTGCGGCCGGTAACCATCTCATAGATAACCACGCCCAGCGAGAAGAGATCCGAACGATGATCCATCTTCTGCCCCCGTGCCTGCTCCGGTGACATATAGCCGACCGTTCCCAATGTCGAGCCGGTTTTGGTCAGTTTGTCGGCTCCCATGACAGCCGCCAGGCCGAAATCCAACAGCTTGGCGTGCCCTTTTCTATCCACGATGATATTTGACGGCTTGATATCACGGTGGGCAATCCCGGCCTCGTGCGCCTCCTGCAGACCGTCGCTCATCTGTATGGCAAGGTCGACTACTCGGCCTAATCCCAGTTCCTTCTCCTTGACCAGGTCACGCAAAGACCTGCCCACAATATGCTCCATCGCGAAGAAGGGCCGACCCTTGTACTCAGACACCTCATAGATAGTCACGATATTGGGATGACTCAGCTTTGCCGCCGCTTGTGCCTCCCGCTTGAACCGGGCGCGGAAGTCTTCGTCCTGGCAGAGGTGCGGCGGCAGAAATTTGAGGGCAACTTTGCGGTTGAGCTCGGTATCCTCCGCCAGATAGACTTCGCCCATCCCACCGGCGCCGATCTTGTCGATGATCTTGTAGTGGCTGACTACTGTTCCTGCGGCTAAGGCTACGTACGACCTTGTCCGGTCATCTTCTTGATTTTCTTGTGGCACCAATGAACTCCCACCTTACATCATTCTTGGTCGAAAGCCAGGCGACTGACTGCTCATAAGATAGAAACAAATTGCCAATGATGCAATATCAAAGAGAACCGTAGGGCAAAACCCCTGTGCTTCTGCCATAACTGATGGCAGAATCGCTAAAGGATTCTGCCCTACATATTTTCTCAATCAGCCTTCCAGTACCTTGAACCGTTCGATCCGGTCGAGGCGAAATGTCCGCTCAGCCCGAGAGCGTTCGCAAAAAGCATTGATATAGAACGTTGCTCCAATTACGTACACCTGCTTGGGTAGAATGACTCTGGTGTGAACTGGTTGTGACTGGGATTGATAGCTGATCTCCACCCTGAGATTCTGCTTCAAAGCCCGGTTCAACTCCCCAAACTCAGCCGGAAGCTCTCTGGCTTCGCCCGGCCAGTCAGCCATTGTGCAGGTCGTAAAAGACGATTTGAGTTCGTTTACATCATGTATGGCGCCAAACCGCTCAGCCGCCTTAAGGAACAAGCGACGAACCAACTCGGCGTCTTCGAGGGCACGATGCTGTTGCGTTTGAGCAATGTCGAACCGGCTCACCAGTGACAGCAGCGAGTACGATTCAAGGCCGGGGAAAAGCCGGTGATAGATATCAACCGTATCAAGGATAGGATTGTCGCCGAACGTCAGGCCGGCGCGGGCAAGCTCGCAACTGATAAAAGAAATATCAAACAGGGCGTTGTGGGCGATAAGGATAGAATCATCCCGACAAAATTCGATAAACCGCTCCAGTACCGGCTTGACCATCGGCGCCCCAGCAACCATCTCATCGGTTATGCCGTGAATTTCGATCACTTCCTCAGGTATGGGCCGTTGAGGATTTATCAGGGCTTGGAAAGTATCGATGGACTTTTCGCCCGGATGAAACTTCACCGCCGCCAGTTCCACCAGCCGATGAGCCGGCGCCCACAAGCCGGTCGTTTCCGTGTCAAAGGCGACAAAGGTTTGGTGCCTCAAGTATTCCGTTAGGTTGGCAACAGATGACATACGTCTAATATGGACCGTCCAAATTCGATTGACAACCAGTTTTTCCGACGTATCTTGCTAAGTGGAGATCATACAATGGCTTTATTATTGAAAGTTCCTTGCTGCCCTAGCGCTCAAATCAGACCGGTCACCACGGTCATGACTCGCTACGCGCCCACCTCAGCCTCCGGTCTTCAGGACGAGTGAGTGGGTGGCTAAGCCACATCTATTATTTATCACGTCATAACGAGCCTACTAAACGTATTTGCAATAGAAACCAACAATGAATGGAGAGATATAGAAATGGCGATAAAAGAAGTTGTTCTGACAGGGGACGACCTGACAATCGAACAGATAGACGCCGTCTGCCGTGGGTCGGCCACGGTCAGCCTATCGGACAAGGCGAAAGGTGCCATAACGGCCAACCGAGCTGTGATCGAACGTAAGGTCGAAGCTGGCATAATGATCTACGGTGTTACGACGGGTATCGGCGAATTTTCCAAAATCCAGATCTCACCTGAACAAGGGGAAGAACTGCAAAAGCGCATCGTCTATTCCCATGCGGCGGCAGTGGGCGATGATATTCCCGAAGGCGATGTGCGAGCGGCAATTCTGCTGAGAGCGAACATGCTGGCCAAGGGGTATTCCGGCGTGCGCCTCCAGATCGTAGAGACGCTGGTACAGATGCTGAACAAACAGGTGCACCCGGTGATCTATCAGAAAGGTTCTCTCGGTACTTCAGGTGATCTGGCACCGCTGTCTCAGATGGCCGAAGTGGTCATGGGCGAGGGACGGGCTGATTACAATGGCCGGAGGATGACCGGCGCCGAGGCGATGAAGGCGGCCGGTATTGCCGCGCTCACCCTGTCGTACAAGGAAGGGCTGGGCTTGATCAACGGCACCCAGGCGTTCACCGGTGTCGGCGCGCTGGCGATGTTTGATGCCATGAAGCTGGCCAAGAATACCATTATCGCCGCCGCCATGACCTTTGACTGCATCGGCTCAAGGCTCACCTGTCTGGACCCACGGGTGCACAAGATCAAAAATCATCGCGGTCCAATCGTGGTAGCGGAAAACGTCCGCCGGATCATTGAGGAATCAGAGACAATACCGGACAATATGGGCAAAGTGCAGGATGCCTATTCGCTGCGCTGCATTCCCCAGATACTAGGGGCATCCCTTGACGCTATTAAATACACGACCAAAGAACACCTGGACGAAATCAACGGCGTGGCTGACAATCCGCTCTTTTTCACCGAAGAGGATGAATACCTTGCCGCCGGCAATTTTCATGGTCAAGCGGTAGCGATGGCACAGGATTTTCTCTGTATTGCCGTATCAGAATTCGCCTCCCTCGCCGAGCGCCACACCAATCGGCTGCTTAACCCGGTCCTGTCCGGTCTGCCCGATTTCCTGGTCGAAGGGAAAGGGCTCAATTCCGGTCTGATGGTGGCGCAGTATTCGTCAGCCGCGCTGGTGTCCGAAAATAAAGTGCTCTCTCATCCGGCGGTGGTTGACAACATCTCCGTCTCAGCCGATCAGGAGGACCATGTCTGCATGGGCTCGGTAACAGCTAAGAAACTGACCGAAATTATCCGCAACACGGAAATAGTCGTGGCCATACAGTTTATGTCGGCTGCCCAAGCGCTTGATTTCAAACGACCTTTGAAGGGCGGTAAAGGCACGGAAGCGGCATACTCGGTCATACGAAGCAAGCTGGAGAAGCTGGTCAATGATCGCCCGCTATACCCGGACATTGAGATTGTCACCAACCTGGTGCGCGACGGCTCAATTGTAGAAGCGGTTGAAGATGAAGTCGGTGATATAAAGTTGTAGGCATCGTAGCGTATTCGTTAGTGGCAGATGTCCTGAGGCTGTCCCAAGAGTCGATGGAGTCGCGTAGGGGCTGAGCTTGCCTCCGCCCAGTGCAAGGGCTTGTGGCGACACAAGGCCGCCACCTACGCTGGTTCCCACCACTTTTGAGACAGCCTTACCTCGTGCGCCAAGTTGATAGGGGAGGTAGCTGTAAAGAAATTATTTACTGAACGTTTATCACACGAAGGCTTGAGTTTTGGGCAAAATTGTTTATATATATAAGTTATGGTTTTTACTAAGTAACGTTTTTCTGTTTGAGGTGTGATATGACCAGTATTAACTCTGTAAACAAGGCAGGCATTGGGTTTTCCCAGCTTCCTGATGATGTCATTTTTCGATATGATAGCGTCTATGGAGCCCATCTCTACGACCGCCAGAAGTTAGTGGTTCGCAAGGCGGAAGGAATATGGCTTTACGGTCTTGACAACAAAAAGTATCTGGACTGCCTGGCGGCATACTCAGCCGCTAATCAAGGGCACTGTCATCCCAAGATCGTTCAGGCTCTGGTTGAGGCGATGCAGGGCGGCTATGCCTCGGTTATCTCCAACGTAGTCTACACTGACAGCCGCGGGTTGTTTTTGAAGAAGCTGGCCGATCTGGTGCCACAGCTGGGGCCGCGCTTTGGCGACAACGGCAACAAGGTTCTCTGCAAAAACGGTGGCGTCGAGTCGGTCGAGACAGCCATCAAGGCGGCCCGGTACTACGGTTACCAGGGCAAGGGAATCCCCGACGGCAAACAGGAGATTATCGTCTTCCACAACAACTTCCACGGCCGCATGATCTCTATTGTCTCATTCTCCTCGTCGGAAAATTACCGAAAGGGGTTTGGCCCGCTCACGCCCGGATATGTCTCAGTCGCGTTCGGTAATCTTGACGCTGTGGAAAAGGCGGTCAATCCTAACACCTGCGGGATCCTTGTCGAGCCGATGCAGGGCGAGGGCGGCATGAACGTCCCCCCCGAAGGATTCCTCAAAGGACTCCGCGAGATTGCCGACCGGCATGACCTGCTTTTGCTCTTCGATGAAATCCAGGTGGCGCTTGGCAGAACGGGTAAGATGTTTTGCTTCGAACATGAAAACGTGATCCCCGACGGCATCATCCTGGGTAAGGCCATCTCCGGCGGACTTGTCCCACTGTCGGCTTTCGTTACGAATGCAAAAATAATGGACATGGTCTTCCAGCCGGGACGGGAAGGTTCGACCTACGGCGGCTATCCCCTGGCAATGGCAGCCGGCAATGCCGCTATTGACGTTATAATCGATGAGAAGCTCCCGGAAAACTCCGCTCGTGTCGGCGCCTATCTCAAAAAGAAGGTTGAATCCATAGCGGCACGCTCGTCGCACGTCAAGGAGGTCCGCGGGCGCGGTCTGTTTATTGGCATTGAAGTCAAGAACGGGGACGCCATGTCATTCTGCCGCAAGATGCTTGACCTGGGTCTTCTGGCCAACGACAGCCACGGCCACACCATTCGTATCTCCCCTCCACTGATCGTCACCGAGAACGACGCCGACTACATCGCCGAGCGACTTGAGAAGGTGCTGGTGGAGTAAAGTAGGGCGGGATACGGTGGGGGGCTCGCCAAAGGCGAGTCCACATCTGCCCCATCCTTGATTGAATCTGATGTTGACTTCACACTCCGAATTTGTTATACTTATCGTGTAGGAAATAAAATGCAGCTTGCACGCTTGGCTGACACAACGGAGGAAAGCCATGAGAAGCATCACTATCATTACAACTTTTCTCGCCATCGCAACCTTAGGTCTGGGTGCCCCACAGCTTGCTGTGGGTAACGCTCGTGGGCGGCTCGCCAAAGGCGAGTCCACATCTGCCCCGTTGAAAGTAATTACCGGCCTGGCCTCGATGCCATTGGCCTTCACAGAAAACCAGGGTCAGTGGGATGAGCAGGTTTTGTTCCGTGCCAACGCCGGTGGCGCCACTATGTGGTTCACGCGGGATGGAGCATACTACCAGTTCACCCGGCGGCTTCGAGATCATGATGTCGGAACCACAGGGGTTCCGACCTACAAGGGTACCGACGTCACCCAACCAGGTGAGCCTGTGAGCGGAGTCGAAGGGCGTTTGGGTACCCCACAGCTTGCTGTGGGTTCTGACCGGTTTGATTGTGAGCCTGATAGTATCGAAACGATGATGATCAAAGCCGATTTCGTCGGTTCTAACTGCACTCCTCTCGTAGTTGGTGAAGGTTTGCTGGAGTATAAATGCAACTACTTCCTCGGTAACGATCCGACTAAATGGCGCACCGACGTCCCCAATTATAGCGCGGTTGTCTATGAAGACATATATCCCGGTATCGATCTGAAATACTACGGCAACGGCAAGCAGATGGAGTATGACTTCATTGTCTCACCCGGCGCCGATTTCTCCCAGATACGCATTCAATACAAGGGGGTCAAATCAATCTCAGTGGATGCGGCTGGCCACTTGGTGGTTGAGACTGAGTGGGGGACGGTGACCGAAATGACGCCGCTGGTGTATCAACTGAAGGCCATCGAACGAATCCAGGTCAAAGGTGAGTATGTTCTTCTGGGTGACGACACGTTCGGATTCCTATTGTCGGAAGGCTATAATCCGAAGCTGGCCCTTGTCATCGACCCGGTCCTGGTCTACAGCACCTACTTGGGGGGAGGCGATAACGAGTGGGGCTATGGCATCGCTGTCGACAACTCCGGCTGTGCCTATGTTACAGGAACGACCTATTCCACCGATTTCCCGACAGAAAACCCGTACCAGACAGATCAGGGAGACTGGGATGTATTTGTCACCAAGTTGAGCAGCTCCGGCAACAGTCTGGTCTACAGCACCTATTTGGGGGGAAACGACGGCGACATTGGCCGTGGCATCGCGGTGGATGCCTCCGGGGCGGCGTATGTGACGGGGTGGACAGAGTCCACTGATTTCCCAACTGAAAATCCGTACCAGGGTACACTTCATGGTTTGGCAGGCTTTATTTCTGATGCTTTCGTCACTAAACTGAGCAACTCCGGCAGCAGCTTAGTCTACAGCACCTATCTGGGGGGAAACAGCAACGAATGGGGCTATGACATAGCGGTGGATACATCGGGGGCGGCGTATGTGACCGGATATACGTCTTCTGCCGATTTCCCTACTGAGGATCCGTACCAGACAGATCAGGGTTACGGGGATGTTTTTGTTTCCAAGTTGAGCAGCTCCGGCAGCAGCCTGGTCTACAGCACCTATCTGGGGGGAAACAGTGGCGACTATGGCTATGCCATTGCCGTGGATGCCTCCGGGGCGGCGTATGTGACGGGGTGGACATATTCCGGTGATTTCCCGACTGAAAATCCGTACCAGACATATCAGGGTGACTGGGATGTTTTTGTCACCAAGCTGAGCAGCTCCGGCAACAGCCTGGTCTACAGCACATTTCTGGGGGGAAACTACAGAGACTGTGGCAAAGGCATCGCGGTGGATGCCTCCGGGGCGGCGTATGTGACGGGATGGACGTCTTCCACCGATTTTCCGACTGAAAATCCGTACCAGACATATCAGGGTGACTGGGATGTTTTTGTCACCAAGCTGAGCAGCTCCGGCAGCAGCTTAGTCTACAGCACCTATCTGGGGGGAAGCGACTTCGACATTGGCTTAGGCATCGCGGTGGATACCTTCGGGGCAGCCTATGTGACCGGTAAGACATATTCTCACAATTTTCCGACTGAAAATCCGTATCAGTCAGATCGGAGTGGGTACTGTGACGTCTTTGTCACCAAACTCTCCAGCGCTGGCAACAGCTTGGTCTATAGTACCTATCTGGGGGGAACCGATTACGAGACCGTCGACGGTATCGCGGTGGATGCCTCCGGGTCGGCGTATGTGACGGGAGAGACAGGATCCCCGGATTTCCCGACCACCCCCGATGCCTACGATACCAGCTACAACGGTAGTGTGGATGCCTTTGTAGCCAAGATAGCAGATAACGGAACCTCTGTGGATGAGATTAAAAGTCCGACGATACCCGACGGTTTCAGACTGTCCCAGAACTACCCCAACCCGTTCAATCCGCAGACGCAATTCGAACTCTCTCTGCCACACGCGTCACATGTGAAAGTCGAGATTTTCAATGTACTTGGACAGCAGGTGACAACTCTCGTTGACAAGAGGCTCCCGGCGGGTAGCTACAGAATCACCTGGGATGGGAAGGACGATGTTGGCCAGGAAGTGTCGTCTGGCGTGTACTTGTATCGACTGACAGCAGATGAGTTTGTCCACTCACGAAAGATGCTGCTTTTGAAGTAGTGAGTTGGTCGAAACCCCGCGGTTTCGACAATTGAGAAGAGTAGGTCAGGACCCTCGCGGTCCTGACGCCTGAGACAATAGTCAGGAGTACAAGACTCCTGACCTACTCATGCTGACAATCCGATCATGATGTCGGAACCACAGGGGGTTCCGACCTACACTGCTGTCCGGCTGGGCGGATGGACCGATAAACCTGACATTCGCTACTTTCGTGCGGTAGTGACAATTAGCGGTTCCTCACCGAGCCGACGTAGATAGCCACCAGCGTTATCAAACCTCCCACAATCTGAAGGGGCGTGAGATACTCGTGGAAGAAGAAAACCCCCCAGACAGTGGCCAGGACCGGCTGAAGCAGTAATGCCAACCCACTGCGGGAAGCAGCGATCTTCGGCAGAGAACTGGCGATAGCCCACCATCCCAACGCCTGGGCCACCAGCGCCAGCGCGAACAGGATGAAAACTGAGAACAGATCAGGCGGCATAAACCGGTCTTTCTCAAACAGCCCGGCAACGCCCAAAAACAGCGCCGAAAACAATGACGTCCAGGCCATCAGTGTCAGGAAACTCAGTTTCTTTTCTTTTTGACCGGCAATCTTCAAGGTCACGATGTAGTTGGCATAGACGACTCCCGTCAGCAGGCCGAAGGCGATGCCTTTCAGGTACCGGACAGAGAACTCGATTTCGCTTCCCAGTCCGATCAGCAGCGCCACGCCGGCTACGGCACAGACCGCCGCCGCAAAGAACTTGAAGGTGAGCCTCTCTTTGAAAATCAGAAAACTCAATAACGCTGTGCCGAAGACCTGCGTGTTGGCTAAAATTGTTGCCATACCGGCCCCGGCGTAGAGTATCGACCGATGCCAGAAAAACAGATCGAGGAAAAAGATAAATCCCGCCAGCGCTGACCAGCGCGTCACCGAGGCTGTCAATGTCAGCCTGTCTCGTCTCAGGGCAGCCCAGGAAAACAGGATGGCCGCTCCGAACAACGTTCGCCAGAAGGCGATAGCCGTCGGCCCCATCCTTTCCATCCCCAGCAGCTTGACAAAAATGGCGGCAAAGCTGATACAGACCGCGCCGGCGGAAAGTACTATTAGAGGGGTCATCCGACCATTGCTGTTTGAACGGCTCATTGAACAACAATAAACGTCATAATAGCAAGGGAAAGCAACGAATTGGTTTGACACGGCAGCCGCAATAAATGATGTGAAGCTTGAATTTCACCTGTTCTCTCTTTACTATATCATATTCCCGTGCGTGGCGTCCGCCTGAGGCGGGTGCCACGCCCCAGTAAGAGTTGGTGCACGAGGACGTACGCCAACCACGAGTGTATTGTTGTAACTGAGCATAAGCTCATTAGGAACATAGAGAAACCCGTGCGCAAGATCTTTGGTATACGTGCCTTTGAGATACTCCAGCCAGCCAACCTGCTGAGTCTGTCGCGCATCCTGCTTATCCCTTTTATTGGCTACTACCTGTGGAGAGGTGATAATCAAGCTACGATTATATGCACTGCCCTGCTGGTGGTCGCGGGAATCACTGACCTCCTCGACGGCTATGTTGCCCGCAAGCTCAATCAGGTCAGCCGACTGGGGATGGTGCTGGATCCACTGGCCGACAAAATCCTGGCGGTCGCCCTAGTAGTTATGCTGATCTTTTTCAGAGGCTTCCCTCTCTGGTTAGCGGTTGTGATTGTGGGGCGCGACCTGTTGATCCTTGCGGCCGGGTTGGTTCTGCTGAAGGGCAGCGACATCATCGTCCCCTCCAACCTGACCGGCAAATACACGTTTGCCGCAATTGCCGTTCTGCTGGGAAGTTACGTCATCAGGTTTGACTTCGGCGCAACGCTGATGACGTATGTGACAGTAAACCTCGTTACCGCTTCAACCATTATCTACGCCAGGAGCTTTGTATTGCTCAAGGGGGGTGCCTCCCCGACCCCCTTTGCAGACCGGCCTCTCTACAGAATCACCAGAGTTGTTGTCACCTTAGCTGTTTTGGGATGGTATTTTTACAAGTTGTACTTATTCCTCTACAGATAATTTCTATGGCGGGGTGATCTTCAGCTTGCACCGCATGACAACAAACAAACGGCCCGCTTGAGGCGAGCCGTTGTCTTTAAGCGGAAGACGCTTAAAAGAGGTATCCTCCACTTCGTTCCATGAAATGGAGGCTTTTCAATTTCAGCCGGGCTGTTTTTGACGCCGGTTATTCACCATTGCAAACGAGAGATACTCAAGCTCCATGGCCATATTCTCGTTGCGCAGATGGACATCTTCCGGAACTTTCAGGTTTAGCGGCGCAAAATTAAAAACGGATTTTACTCCCGCCCGGACAACATCATCGACAATATACTGGGCAACCGTCGCCGGCACGGCCAGGATGACCATCTCGATTTTCGCTTCCTTGAGTTCGCTCTGCAGATTCTTGACGTCGGAAACTACAATACCCTTGTGATTGGAACCGATCTTTCGTTGGTCATTGTCGAACAATTTGACAATCTGGAAACCCTGTTTCTGGAATTCCTTGTAGCTGACCAGCGCCGAGCCGATATTGCCGATCCCGATGAGAGCCACTCGCCACGATCGGTCAATTCCCAGGATAGAGGCGATCTTGATTTTCAGCTCCTGAACCGGGTACCCCAGACCACGGGTGCCGAAAGACCCGAAAAAGGAGAGGTCTTTGCGAACCTGTGCCGGGGTCAGTTTTTCCCGTTTGGCAAGTTCCTTTGACGATACGGTTTCGTAGTTATCCTTTTCAAGAAGAGACAGCGCCCGGTAGTACAGCGACAGACGGTGTATGGTGGATTCTGAAATTCTTTTACCGGAACCAGTTGCCGTGGAGACATTCATAACTGCTCCTCACATCACATCCTTGTCTGTATGTCTCGTAACATGTGAAATGCTTCACAAGGAATAATATATAAAGGCGTTTTTAGTGTCAAGATAAAATCTTTTATATTATCGGGAGGATTCAGCCGAACCTGAACTGTTTCAACAACTTATTGTGGTGTTAAGGAATCTTGAAAGACAGTGTGCACGAACCGGTTAGCGAACCCCAATTCTGGGAATAGCCGCTGAAAGTCGCGCAAGTATCTCGTAATTAATCGTCTGAGCCCACTGGGCCAGTTGTTCCGCCGAGACAATTTCATTGCCGCTGCGACCAAGCAGCGTAACCTCATCCCCCAGCCTGATGCCTTTGATATCAGTTATGTCTACCATCACGAGGTTCATACAAATGCGTCCCCTCACCGGCGCTCTTTTACCGTTTACCAACACGTGCCCCCGATTTGACAGGCGGCGATCGTAGCCGTCGTAATATCCAACCGGAAGGACAGCCAACCGCGTCGGCGACGTGGTGCGGTAGGTACACCCGTACCCGACAAAGGTGTCGGCGGCAAGTTGCTTAATCTGGGTAACCCTGGTTTTCCAGGTGAGGACCGGTTGAAACAGGTTGTCCTGCCCGCCCAGGAGGCGATAGGAGAGATAGGTCTCTTTTGAAGGCCAGTGCCCATAGGCGGAAATTCCCGCTCGCACCAGTTGAAAGCGAGTCTTTTCGAAAAGAATCAAAGCCGCCGAGCAGGTGGTGTGACGCACGGTCGGTCTTATCCCTAAACGACCCATGGTCTTGACCATGCGGTTGAAGTTTGCCAGCTGATACTGGGCGTATTCGTGGTTAGTGGTGTCTTCGATATTGGCGAAGTGCGTGGAGGCGCCGTACGGCCTTCTCAGACCGGGGTGTCTTTTGTATATCAGGGCATACGCCGGTAGCTCCTTTTCAGTTATCCCCTGACGGTTGGTGCCAGTCTCCAGTTTCAGATGCGTCCTGATCTGCCTGCTGTGCCGGTCGGCCATCTTTCCAAGACCGCTGAGGGTCTGTCGGTCGAAAATGACCGGCTCCAGGTCATATTCGAGCACAGCTTCCAGGCGCTGGCGGGCGACTGGCCCCAGCAGCATGATCCGCCGGTCCCAACCGCTCTCGCGACAGGCTGTCGCCTCTTCAAGAGAATGAACCGTTACATAGTCAACCTCGGGCAGATCAACCAGCATGCGCACGATCTCGGACAGACCGTGTCCATAAGCATTGGCTTTGACCGCAACCGCCAGTGTCCTGCCCCTGGCCAGTTTTGCCAGCGACCTGACGTTGTGTCTTAAGGCGGAGCGCGACAGCTCGATCCAGTTCAGCAAGGGTGACTTATCCATTGAGCTTAACTTGTCCATATCGCCATTTATACCGCCTGGCAAGGGCGAGGACAACAAAAAGATGGCATAACCGATGAAAACAGCAGTAGGTCGAGTTCCGAATAGAGTCCGGCAGCTGCCGGATGAACGAGAAACCCGACAACAGGTATGGCAGCGCTGTAAGCCTTTTGGGACAACCTCGGGACGTTCGCTGCCCACGAAACAACTGTCTTCTTTATAGCGGTGTTGTTTTTCATATTATAAAAACCCTGTGCAGGATGAGCCAGATTCCTGCTCAATATTTTAGCAGAAAAGCCCGATAATAACAAGTAGCGGCGTCGCGGTAACCAGCGGTTGTAGAGCAGGCTTGCCAGTGACGTTTAGGCTCTGTTGGTAGAAGTGAAAACCTATAGATGAGAGAGACACTTATGGATCTGTCACCCAACGATATTCGCAACTACGAGTTTGCATCTCAGATACGCGGATATTCCAAGGACGATGTGGACGATTTCCGGGAGCTGGTGGCCGCTGCGCTGGAGACGCTCAAGCAGGACAACCTGAAGCTCTCAATGGAGATTGATTCGCTCAAAACGCAACTGGCCGGGTTACGACAGTTTGAAGACACAATCAAAAGCGCCGCCATCGATGCTCGCCGCAACGCTGACCTAACTGTCGCCAATGCCAAAAAGGAAGCGGAACTTATCCTATCCCGAGCCAAGACGGAGGCCATGGAGATTATCGGCTCCCGAGCTCAAAAAGTGGGTGAGATAGAAGACCAGATTACCAAGCTCCAGTTCACCAAGAAGTCATATCTCTCCAAGCTTCGCAATCTGATCAAGTCCCACCTGGAGGTGCTTGAGGAAATTTCCAGCGGGGAAGCCGCCGCCGAGCCCAAAAGCGGACTTGAGATTACCGAATCGATCGAGGTCACCCGCAAAAGACTCGAAACCATCGCTACCAAGCCGAACAAACCCGAACCGATCAAGACGGAGGAGGCCAACGCCGCTGAAGAGATAGTGCCGGCACCGACCCCTCCCGAGGCGGAGCCGTCACCCACAACCACAGAAGACGTTTCCGGTGACCAGGCACCGCACCCGGATCAGCCGGTTGATCCGGAACTGGCCGCGGCTCTGGAAAAGTATCAGCGCAAAGAGGAGCCACCGGCCGAACAGCAACCAACCGCCACGCCCACAACTGACTATGCCCCAGCTCCCGGTGAAATTGTCGAGACCTCTACGCGCGCTGAGGACATCCCGAAGGGCTTCGTCGCCCCTGAGGCTGATACTGCAGCCAGTGATAGCACGGATAAAGTTGCCGTCGCTGTCGATAGCCAGCCGGATGCAACGGAGCACAACGCTATTGACGCAGACGCCCCGCCGGATTCCGCCAAAGGGGACTCGAAAGTAGCCCCGGAGGATCTTGCCAAGGAACTTGACCGCGTGGTTGCCAAGTTTGAAGAGGAAATGAACAAAGCCGAAAAAAGCTAACACTACTCCCACCTAACGTATAAAAGACTGGCCACTAATACCCATCCCGGCCGGTCTTTTTTTTACCCGCGATTTTTCTGCTGACAGCGACGACCGAATTGGTATATTCGCTGAGTACTCGAAGCGCTTTTATTTTGGAGGAGAATGCTAATGCAGCCCATTGAGGAATTTCAGGAAATGCTGGATGAAGCGGTCGGCTATATACAAAGCCAGGTGAGACTGAAGCCGAGTACAGGCATCATTTTGGGCACGGGATTGGGGTCCCTCGTGGACGGCATTGAGATGACCGGCACTGTCGACTACGATAAAATCCCGCATTTCCCGGTATCGACCGTTGAGTCGCACGCCGGGCGGCTGCTGTTCGGGCGCCTGAAAGGCAAACCGGTGGTCTGCATGCAGGGACGCTTCCACTTTTACGAGGGTTACACCTTCCAGCAGATCGCCTTTCCGGTCAGGGTAATGAAGGCGCTGGGAGTCGGCACCCTGATCGTCTCCAACGCCGCCGGCGGGCTGAACCCCAATTTCAAGCCGGGTGACATCATGCTCATCAAGGACCATATTAACTTCTTCCCCGGCAACCCCCTCCTCGGCCCTAACGACGACACCTGGGGCGACCGCTTCCCGGACATGTACGAGGTCTACAACCGCGGCTACCAGCAACTGGCAAAGGAGGTTGCCCTTGAGCAGAAGCTTAGATTGCAGGAGGGGGTCTACCTCGGCCTGACCGGCCCCTGTCTGGAGACGGCCGCCGAGTACCGGATGTTGCGCGGTTTCGGCGCCGACGCCGTCGGGATGTCGACCGTCCCGGAGGTAATCACCGCCCACCACCAGCACAGCAAGGTTCTTGCTTTTTCAATCATTACCGATATGGGCTTAGCCGACAACATGCACCCCTGCTCTTTGGAGGACGTCATCGCCACCGCCTCCTCCACCGAGCCGAAACTGCGTGACTTGATTGCGGGGTGTGTGGGGAGGATGTAGTTTTTTTGTTGATCCAGTCAAACTTTCACCGTTACTTATAGTTTTGAAGCCTGTTATAGGGAGTAACTATGAATGGGGAAAGAGTTCTGGACGGACTGGCGGCCCGGAGTGCTGGTTTTCGAACAGATAAAAGCACTCATTGACAATGGTGTCATAAAGTGTACGAATCCGAGCATAGGCAACTCGTCGATAGATTTACATTTATCGGCCTCGGCGTGGGTGATGAAGGGTAGTTTGAAACTGAGAGTAGACGAGGCCTTTTCCTCAATACAGAAGTCATCCAACTTCATTGAAAAACCTCTCGACCTATCCGAACCACAGGTCTTGGAGGCGTGCAAAACATATGTCATACAGCTGCAGGAAGAGATCGTGAATCCACCTTCGCAACTAGAACTCCGTGGGCTTGCAACCGGCAAGAGTTCCATTGGTCGGTTGGACGTTCTGGTGCGCCTTATTGCTGACTACAGTGACACGTACGACAAGCTTCCGGACAAACCCAAAGGATCGCTTTGGGTGGAAGTGACCCCTATCACCTTCCCAATAATTGTAAAAGAAAATGACGTTCTCAACCAACTCCGTCTGTTTCGCGGCAACCCCGACCTGTGTAAATTCAACGTTGATGAGGTTAGGTTAATGGGAGATATCATTACTTCTGACCGCGATGACAAGCGTGAACTGACCCTGGACCTCTCCGAAACTGACATTAGTTGCGAAAGAGCGGTGGCGTTCACAACGAAAGAGACACGTTTCGGTGACGAGGAGGCCCTTGACCTTGCGAAAAAGGGCAAACTGAACCCAGCGCAGTACTGGAAGCCAATAAGCAAGACAACCGAAGATTCGCTGTTGATTGAGAAAGAGCATTTCTATATACTGCGGTCAAAAGAGCGGTTCAGGTTGCCCAAAGATGTTGCGGTGTATTGCAGAGCTATTACAGAGAATCTTGGAGAAATCCGTATCCATTACGCGGGTTTTGTCCACCCAGCCTTCGGCCGTGACCGTCCAGATGGGAAGGAGGGAACCCCCCTGATCTTTGAAGTGCGAGGCCACACAGTTGATGCCTTTCTGAGAAACTGTGAGTTGATGGCAATGGTAGAATACTACCGTACCTCTCAGCAAACAGACCATGTTGATAAGTCGTATAACGAACAAGAACTAAACCTGTCTAGTTACTTTCAGAAATGGAACAGTTGAGAATCACCAGATTTGGCGGTCTACTTACGCCAACAGTCGAAGAGTATCAAAACCTTGAGACGCTTATTGAGCAATGCGATGAATTATATCCAGGCATTGACATCTGGTATAAAAAGAAGGTTGTTTCTGGTCTTAATGACAAGCAGAGAACTGCTTACGTGCTCTATGAAGGCGGGCAGGCTGTTGGAGCCGCTGTGCTCCGACTTGGAGAAGACGCCAAAATCTGCAGCTTTCGGATTGCTCCCGAAGCAGAGAAAAACGGCTACGGTAAGCTTCTCATGGCAATGCTTGCACGCGATTTGCGAACAGCGGCACATACGGCTCATTTCACAATTCCTGCGCACATCTGGGTGGACCGCGAGACATTCTTCCGAGAATACGGCTTTGAGTATGTTGGCCCAACGAAAGACCAATATAGGTTGTTCGATGAGGAGTTTTACTGTCGTGGGGAGTTCCCTAAAATGTGGCGGAAAGTGCTGGAGACGCTGCCGGGCCTTCTCAAGGACATCACGATTAACGGTTTCAACTCGCGGTATGACCTGGTAATGAGCGTCCGTGCCCGCTACGCCCACCAACTGGTGAGTGGCAAAAAGACGGTGGAGATCAGACGGCGCTTTTCTACGAAATGGATCGGCTCCTATACTCTGGTCTACTCCTCCCGCCCAGAAGGCAGTTTTGTGGGAAGCTTCAGGATAGCCAATGTGGTCAGCGCACACCCAGACGACATCTGGAAGACTTTCTGGCCTGAGCTAGGTTGCTCGGAGGATGAATACAGAGCCTACACAAGGGGTGCGAGGCAGGTCTTTGCTGTAATTACAGAAGATGCCACGGCATTCAACGCGCCGGTCCCAAGGACACAAATTTCACATTTAATGCAGCGAGATCTGTCTGTGCCACAATCTTACTGCAAAGTTCGTGGCACGAAAGGAATCGAAGAGGCCGCTTGTATCAGCACGTTCTTGCAGGCCACTATGTAGTTGTGGCCGCCTGACGGCTCCCTGCACCCCATAAACACGCGTCATACAGAGTCGGCTGACACCACCGGGGATAAGGGATCGTGCCCTGAGATTTCACCATTTACAACCCAAACTTCCGCCAGCGCGACAGCTCTATCAAACTGTTAACTGAACGGGAGAACTCTATGTCTCACATACAGAAACCTCTTTAGCATCATTGCCAAAGAGACTAAACACACCAATACCCTGGCTAAGGCTGTCATCCCCAACCTGAAGCCGGGCATGCTGTGTCTCTATTAGGTCCTGTAACGCCGGAAAGCACCTAAAAAAACAAGGGCTTCCGAAAGTCCATCAATAACCTGCGGGAGCCCAAATTCTTGTGGAGCCAAGGGGGATCGAACCCCTGACCTCTTGACTGCCAGTCAAGCGCTCTCCCAGCTGAGCTATGGCCCCATTCTATCAATGGCTAATATAAATTCGTCTTCGTAAGCTGTCAATGAATTAATTTGGCTGATTGCTGCTCCCGCGCCCACTCTTCAGCGGACGGTCCACAGCAACCGTAGGGCAAAACCCTTTAGGAGACTGTCTCAAAACTCTTGTTGTTTTGAATATTTGGTCTGGTTATTCATTTGGCAAGTTGTTTTTGGAGGCATGTATAGGCAAGGATATTCGCGCCAATTATAACCAGATGTTTTTGCTGCCGCCGAGTTTGGAGGATTGGGTCGGTCCCGATCATCCCGCTCGATTCATCCGTGATTTTGTGGCCAGTATCGATTTTAGAAGACTCGGTTTTCGGGTGCCGGAGTTGAGTACGGGTCGACTGCCTTACTCGGCTGATTTGTTGTTGAGCGTTTGGTTATATGGTTATCTGAACCGTATCCGCAGCAGTTGCCAATTGGAGCGGGCGTGCCAAGAGCATGTATCGTTGCTGTGGTTGACCGGTTTCAAAATGAATAAGTTGCCAAGGTATATATGATTTAGTCGATCTCACTTGGCCGTTGTTGTGTTCTCTTAGACGATCCTTCAACTTCGCAGTTTGCCCAACATATAGTCTGTCATGCTTGGAGGAGTACAATACGTATGCTTAGTAAGCTTGTGACATTATTTTAAGAAGACTCTTGTTGGCACCAGAGCATAAGAAAGCTCCCGTGGCTGGACTTGAACCAGCGACCCGCTGATTAATCCGGCAGCCGCCGGACTCTGCCACTGAGCGCGTCGTTCCGAATATAATTCCTACCTTAGTACAACAAAGCTCCCGTGGCTGGACTTGAACCAGCGACCCGCTGATTAACAGTCAGCTGCTCTACCAACTGAGCTACACGGGAGTACAGTTGAGAAACTCCTCAAATACAAAGCCCAGTATAGTCTCTATCGGATTATTGTCAATGCTTTTTATACGTATGAAACTTTATGGTTTCGGCAGCTCACAGTTGTTTCCCTGGGCTGCCAATCTCACCGACCACGGCAACCCGATTATCAATATCTCCGACGGCTTCATCTATGACGCCGGAATTCTGCCGAGCGAGGGGTTGAGGTGGAGGTTTAGAAGTTAAGCAGGGTCACCCTTTTTTCCCCTCACACTGACGAGATCAGTTTGGGTTAATACTTTTATAGCGGCATTGATATCGCTATCGTTGATTTTCCAACCTAGTTCTTGCGCCTTACTCTTGATCTTCGGGATAGTGAGGGATTTTCCTTCTTGAGACACTATTAGCTTTACCTTTGCAGCTGTTGCCAAGACCTGAGTGTTTTGATGATGATTGGTGCCTCTGATTCTCCTGAAGCATTCTCCAAAGCCGTTGCTGAACTCTGGATAGGAAGCCTTTGCCTTTTCGACAGCTTTCTTGCCGAAATCTGTCAAACGATAAACCGTTTGTCGCATTTCGATGTCATCTCTTCCAAGCTCCCTTTCGTCCGAATCCAGTAAGCCACTGCTTTGTAACAGATCTAGAGCATTCGAGACGTCAATGCTGAAGGGCCCATAAAAATATGGTTTAAACCTGTAAGGCACTTGGACCTGATCCTTGGACAACATCTCCTTTATTAAGTAGAGATTCTTGTGGACATTCGTTTTGCCTGCAAACTGTCCATCATTTGCGCTAATAAGGCTAAGAATTATATCATAAATATTTGGAACATCAGACATAGTTACCTCCAAAGTATTTTCTTAATTCCTCTTCTATTACCTTCTGAACTTTCACCTTCTCATTCAACACAGATTCCTTTTCAGGAATTCCAAAGACCGATATCCTGACACTCTGGGCATTCTTAGTTAAGCTCGGAAACAGTAAGCTCTCGTCATACAGCGACGACGTTAGACCTTCTGGCATCTTAACCAAGATAGACTCTTTATCAAAGACAGAATCGGTACGGTATGGGGAAGGTGCTTTAAGGGAGTAAACTCTTATGTGGGTTAGTCTTGGATTGAGATTCAACAGTTGTGATATTTTCCCCGCAAGCTCTATACTACCACCTTTCCTAATTTCGTTTACCTTGAAAGTGTCTTCCGCGTATCCTTTTGCCACACGTTCAAGCCGGTCCAAGAACAGCTCCTTCAAAAGGTGCCTTCTTTTCAACATACCGAAATAATCACTCGACTCCCCGTGATTCTCTGACCACTTCAACAACTCATTAGTGAGTTCAACATCGTCAAACTTCAAATATAAGTTGATAAAATTTGGATCATCATCGTAGCTGTAAAGCTTCTTCAGTTTCTCGTTGCCGTTGCTAATGGCTTCGTTGACACCTTCGACAATCATCAAGTCAGTAATCCGTCTTATCCGATGTTGGTATACTTGCTGAGAGATAAAATATTTCGCCAAAACATATTGTTCAGCAGTTTCAATGCCTTCGTATCTAACTGCCAAGCGTCTTCCCAAACGTTCAGAAGTTACTGTCAGCACATTTATCAGTCTCTCTAAGTCAAAGATCCCATAAGCGACCCCAGAGTAGTAACTGTCCCTCAGGAGGTAATCCATTTTGTCTGCATCCAAGGGGCCAGAGACTATCTCATGACGATAATCCCTTTGTGCTCTCTCAGTGCTCAATAATTCAGCAACGTCGGAGGCACGTTGTTCCCCCAGCAAGTCAACGATTCCTTCATTTCCTTCTATTATCCTTCTTGACAATTCCTCATGGATCTCCCCCGTCTTATCCTGTGTGTCGCTATGCAGTTCAAGCAAGTCTTCTGAGATGTGCGAAAAAGGTCCGTGACCAATGTCGTGTAGTAAACCAGCCAATCTAATATTCTGTACATCATGGTCGGATAAATCCACACGTTCGCGAGACCGAAGGTGCTCAGCTATCTTCCACGCAACGTGCATGACACCAATCGAATGCTCAAAACGTGTGTGCTGTGTACCGGGGAAGACCAAGTGCGCTAACGCCAATTGCCTTATGTTTCTGAGTCGTTGGAAAGCTCGAGTGTCAATAATCTCACTCTCCAGCTTTATAAGAGGTATTAAGCCGTGAATCGGGTCCCGAATTTCTCCAGCAAAGTTCAGCATATACCCGATTCTAACTACTTGTGTCAGTCATGAACATCACATTTTCCAAATATTTTCACCCCTCCTTCGCCACTCTGGCTACATCGATGACAACGTCGTCGCCTTTGAGGGTTATCAGGCGGACGCCCTGGGTGTTGCGGCCGATGACACTAATCTCCCTCACTGCCTGGCGGTTAGCGATGCCCCTCTTGGTGATAAGGATCAATTCATCGTCGTCGAGAACTTCCTTGATCGTCACCACCTCCCCGTTGCGCTCAGAGGTCTTGATATTAATTATCCCCTTGCCGCCGCGGTTGGTGACGCGGTAATCGTCAATCGAGGTGCGCTTGCCGTAGCCGTTTTCGGTGACCACCAGCAGCGAGGCGTCGCGCTTGACTACCACCATGCCAATAACATAATCCCCTTTGGCAAGCTTGATACCTTTTACGCCGTAGGCAGTGCGGCCCATGGAGCGCACCTTTTCCTCCGGAAAGCGAATAGCCATCCCCCTGCGGGTAGCCAGGACAATCTCGTACGAGCCGTCAGTCAGCGCCGCCTCGATCAGCTCGTCCTCTTTGGGGATGTTCATAGCGTTGACGCCGGTGACACGCGGGTTGGCGAAGGCATCAAGCGAGGTTTTCTTAATCATGCCGTTGCGGGTGGCCATGACTATATACGTGTCAGGCGAGAAACTGCGCACCTTGCAGAAAGCGGTGACCTGCTCGCCTTTTTCCATCCGGCACATATTGACGATCGGCTTCCCTTTGGCCAGACGGCCACCGGTGGGTATTGCATGCACTTTAACCCAGTAACAGCGCCCCTTGCTGGAGAAAAAGAGGATGTAGTCATGGGTGGAAGCAATGAAAAGATGCTCGGCGAAATCGTCCTCTTTGGTTTCGATGCCGATCACCCCCTTGCCGCCGCGCTGCTGACGCCGGTAGGCTGAGACCGAAAGGCGCTTGACATACCCGAGATGCGAGATGGTGATGACCACTTCTTCCTCGGCAATGAGGTCTTCAACAGTAAGCTCCTCAGCGGCTTCCTGAATCTCGGTGCGGCGCTCATCACCGTACTTCTTCTCAAGCTCCAGCGTCTCGTCCTTGATGATCTGCATCCGCAGCGGTTTGGAGTCGAGGATTCCCTTAAGCCCGCTGATTTTTTTAATCAGTCCATGATACTCGTCCTGGATTTTTTTGCGCTCCAATCCGGTCAAACGCTGCAGGCGCATCTCAAGGATGGCGGTAGCCTGTTTGTCCGAAAGCTTGAAGTTCTTCATCAGCCCGGCATGCGCCGTGGGGGTGTCCTTGGACTTTTTAATCAGCGCAATAACTTCATCGATATGGTCCAGCGCGATGCGGTAGCCCTCGAGAATGTGGGCTCGTTCCTCGGCCTTGCGAAGGTCATAGGTCGTTCGCCGCATCACCACTTCGTGCCGGTGGTTGATAAAGGTCTCGATGAGCTGTTTCAGCTTCATCAGTTTTGGCGCACCGTGGTCAAGACCAAGCAGAGTGACCGAGAAAGTGGTTTGCATGGTGGTGTGCTTGTAGAGCTGGTTTAGAACGATGTCTGCCTGGTGATCGCGCTTGAGCTCAATGACGATGCGCATGCCGTCACGGTCGGACTCATCGCGCAGGTCGGATATCCCCTCAATCTTTTTGTCACGCACCAGGTCGGCGATTTTCTCCAATAGGTTGGATTTGTTAACCTGATATGGAATCTCCGTTACGACGATTGCCTCCTTGCCGTTTTTCATCCGCTCGATAATGGCCTTGGCGCGCACTGGAATATGCCCCTTGCCGGTCGTGTAGGCTTTGTGGATACCCTCCCGGCCGTTGATAATGCCGCCGGTAGGAAAATCCGGACCCGGGACAAGCTCGATCAGATCCTCATTGGCACATTCCGGGTCATCGATCACTCGTATAATTGCCTGCGAAATCTCACTGAGATTATGCGGCGGGATACTCGTAGCCATGCCGACGGCGATCCCGGTGCTGCCGTTGCACAGAAGGTCCGGGAACTTGCCCGGCAGCACTTTCGGCTCCTGCCGGGTAGCGTCATAGTTCGCCACGAAATCAACCGTTTCTTTCTCAAGGTCAGCCAGCATCTCCACCGCTATGTTGGTCAACCGTGCCTCGGTGTATCGCATGGCCGCCGCGGCGTCGCCGTCGACCGAACCAAAATTCCCCTGCCCATCGATGAGCGGATAGCGCATGCTGAAATCCTGCGCCATACGAACCAGCGTTGGGTAGACCACCTGTTCGCCGTGCGGGTGGTAGTTTCCGGATGTATCACCGGCAATCTTGGCGCACTTGCGGTGCGCTTTTCCCGGCGTGAGATGCAGGTCGTTCATCGCCACCAGGATGCGTCGGTTGGAGGGTTTAAGGCCGTCGCGGATGTCCGGCAGGGCCCGGTTGGTGATGACCGACATGGAGTAATCGAGGTAGGAGGATTTCATTTCCTCCTCAAGGAAGATAGTTTCGATCTTTTCTCGTTCCAGCGCCATAGGGGGCAAGTCCCTTCTGTTCTAAGAATTCATTTGTCTACGTCTCTCTTCTACTTAGGTTAAAAGTATACATTTTATGACTGAATGGCAACAAAAAAGCCCAGTTGGCGTGCTTTTATTGCGTTGTGCTACAAGAGGTTACGTAGCGGTTAGAGTTGCCCAGCTTCACGTTTGTCAAAACGGTCGGGAAATGTAAGTGGCTCGGCTGCGACGATAGAGCCAGTGTTTGTGAGTATAGGGCCGTGCGTCTTCAGCCGGGACCTCGTACCGGCTTGCCCACCCAAAAGATTTCTGCTATATTCTTAGTTGTAGAAAGCCCTTGCGGGAGATGTTAGCTATAGCTGGCTCGGAGCCGGGAATGTCAGAGAAAGACAAATACGGGACAATGAGTGACGATCACGCCGACAACAACCGCGACCCCCGCGGTGTGATCGGCTGGGTGCTTGCCGAAAAGTACAAGATTACCCGGTACATAGAGAGTGGTGGGTTTGCAGATGTATACGAGGGTCACAATACGTCGCTGGTTGAACAGCGAGTAATTGTTAAGTTTCTAAAGAGAACTCAGGATGCAATCAAGTTTCACAAGGAAGCGAGGATTCTGTCGGTCTTGTATCACCCTAACATCTGCGGCATTATCGATTTCTGCGAAGAAGACAGAGCTATCGTTTTTCCTTTTATTGACGGTGAAAACTGTGAGCGGCTTGTGCAGGAGTCTGGCCCCCTGACGGAGAAGCAGTTTCTGAAGGTCTCGCAGACCATTCTTGATGCGCTTGTCGTTGCTCATGAGAACAAGATCGCTCATCGAGACATCAAGCCCGCCAACATCATGATTGACAGACGTGGGGATGTCTACCTCATTGACTTCGGGATCGCCAAGGAAATCGGGGGAACGCTGACAAAGACAGGATATCGAGCCCTGACGCCCCAGTTTGCAGCACCGGAGAGACACCGAGAAGAAAAGGGCTACAACCCATTTCTGAGCGATGTTTACGAGCTTGGTGTCACGCTGTATTACCTGGCAACTAATGAGATGCCATACCGGAGTCCCCACAACCCTAACCGGCTGGAGTGGGGTGGTCCTGCGGACAAGCGATTGTCGGGCCGACTGCGTCAGCTATTGAAAAAAGCCACGCATCCGGATCCGGCCAAGCGCTTTCAATCCGTCGCGGAGATGGCCAAGCAGATGGCTCGTGTACAAAACGTATATGGTCGGCGATGGCCGAAGTACATCGCTGTGCTATTCTTTGCATCCCTCGCCATCGGCGGATACAGTTTGCGGCAACAGATCAGCGATATGTGGGAAATCGCTTCAGAGCAGTTCCAGGAGAGTCTTGACAGCACCCAAGCGTTTGAAATACCCCCTTCGGAAGCAACGACAGACTCAAGTGAGCCAGTGGAGTCCGGTGTAGCTGACACGAAGGACTCAGCGGCTGTCCGGCAAAACGACACCAGACAGCCTCCACAACCGCCCCCGCATAGAACCGAGTCGCACCCAGACGCAGAAGTTGATAAACAAAAGGTGGAGAAAGAAAAGCCACCCCCTCTGCCAATGCTTTCGATACATGTGTCGCCGAGCAACGAGGTCACCCTGCGGGTCGACGGAGTACCAAAGGAACCTGGTGCTGCCAGTTCTCTTGCCTCTGGTCATCACGACATTACTATTATCCACCCAGCTTTCCCCTTTCTTGAGGAAAGGGTTAACCTTAAGCAGGATACAAACTTGTCCTTCGACCTGAATGAATACTTCGGCCAGACCGAGTCCTTCGGTATGCAGATTGGGGCATTTCCCCCGTTGACTGATGCCTCGTTGCGTGTTTCATTTAACGGTAAGCCTGAAGATTTTGAAAAGGTTCCGATTCGAGGTTTGGAGAGATTGTTGGGCAAGTGGCAGCTACGATTTGAGGTGGTCCCCGAGGTGGGTTCAACATTGCAGTTAGTTCGCGTGGATTCGTTTACGGTACGACCGGGCATTGCCGGCCCCGTGGAGGTCATTGAGGGCAGCGAGGCAATAATCGATTTCAGCGCTGTGGCGTGGGGAGAAAGAAAACGGTCGAAGATAGTAGTCTACTGGACAGGCCAATAGGCCATGGTTCTGGAGGATTGAATATGCTGTTGCCCCGGCTTGGAATGTTCATAGCTGTTGTAATCACATCCCTCAGTGCGCCTTCAAGTAGCACTGCGGCCAAGCCTTCAGTTCAGCAGGAGGAGTGCGATTATGACCGGGCCAATCCATCAATCGATCATGCGCGAGCCTTCTTCTCTCGGCTTGAATACCAGTGTGCGCTGACCGAACTGCAGGATATCCTGTCGGCCGAGAGTCTTGAGTCTCATATACAGGCCGAAGCTTATAGATTGCTTTCAGCAGTGCATTACTGGATAGGCTACGATGAAGATGAACCGACTGAAGTGATCAGGGATAGGGTTATTGATGCAGGCAAAGCCGCGTTTAAGGCACTGCCGGAATGGACCGGGGAATTTGACATAGAAGACGAGGACTACCTGGCCTGGATGCAAGAGGCACGCGGGGCGGCCGAAGAGGAACTGGAGCGCGAACGTCTTATGCAGCAACGGGCTGAACAAGTGCGTCGAGACAGCATTGCCCTTGCCGAAGAGCGAACAGCCGACAGCCTGGCATCAATCACCTTAAGTGAACAGGAACAGGATGTGGCTCCAGAATCCACCGGACGGCGAACTTCAATGGATGATTATCAGTCCGATTACCTCTCCGCCCGTCGCCGGAATCGATATATGAAGGCCGTGACCGGCTTGGCCGTGTTAGGTGGGGCCGCTACGACATTCTTGATGCATAAGAAAGCCGAAGATAGCTACGACAAGTACATGGCTTCACGTAACCTTGAAGACATCAACAATAACTGGGAAAGCTATGACGACTACTACAATCTGCGAAACATCCTGGGTGGTGTGACGGTCGGCCTAGCCGTCCTTGAAGTGATCTGGTTTATCACGGCACCGGAACGGCCTATCAGCGATCTTGGCGATTCCCATTCCAGTTCGGGCAGGACAGGTCTTGGTTTCGGGTTCGACGGTCGAGCCCTATTCGTAAGGTGCAGCTTCTGACATGGAGCAGCTCCAATGAAGACGACACGAAAAACCCGGATTGGCGCTATAGCTATAGCTGTGCTCCTGTTGTGTCCATTTGCCTTCGTGTGTACGAAGAAGGGACGTGATAATCCTCTTGACCCTCATGGACAGCCACTATCGACTGTCAGGGTCATTGCCGATACCACGGTCAACCAACCGCCCGCTATGGATACCGCCGACGAGCAGGTCTGGGCAGGTGTGGATTCTTTCCTGGTCGAAATGCAGTCCGGCATCCCCAAACTGATGCCTCCGGAAGCTTCAGGCATTCCAATAAACGTCTATGTTCAGGCCATCAACAAGGCTGGCAAACTGTATGTACGTCTACAGTGGACCGACATAACATTCGATGCCTACCCGGAGGCTTTTGAGGTCTCTGACACTACTCCGCCAATTGAGTTTAGTCAGGAGGCGGGCATATTGGATGAGGACCAGGTATACGTCATGTTTGCGGATGCTATAGCAGGCGGTTACGACGTATGGAACTGGCGCGTGCTGACTACAGGCGCGGGTGGTTTGGCGAAAGGGTATACCTTCCAGGACGCGGCGACGGAACTCACTGCAGATGCTTTGGGATCAGTGACTGATTCTGTAACCGTCAAGAATCCGCCTCATGGCCTCCAGCCAACGTATGCCCACAGAGATACAAGCGGCTTCGATTATTACATCCTTTATACCACTGACACCGTCAGCTGGGACTCTATCCTGTTCGCCACCGTCGATACTGTTACAGGTATAATCGACTCAACAGTGTACTTTTTCTGGAACACGACCGGCTGGTCAATGGGCCAAAGGATACCCGGCTGGCTGATAGATTCCAGCTTTGCATCCTTAAGTGATGCTCAGCGAGGCAGCCGCTGGGACATCAGGGCTGTCTCAGTGTACGACGATGTTGCCAGCCGTTATCGTGTGGTGCTGTGCCGGCAGTTGAGTACCGGCTACAGCGACGATATCGCTCTGGCCGATATGGACTCTGTCAAGGTGAAGGTTGGAATCTATGACGACCAGGAAGATTTCAGGACCGGCAGCAGCAACCGTGGCTACAGCGATGATTTCTGGATCATTCTGAAATAGCTTTGTAGTGACAACCTGGTACCCCACAGCTCTGCTGTGGGAACCTAACATAGATGACTAACTGGTGGGTTTGTTTTGCACAACGATTGTGTGTCATTGAGAAAGTACCCACAGCCCGCCACAGGCGGGTGGGCGACCTGCCGATTGCAGATAGTGTTCTATTGCTCAAACGGATGTTCCTGCATGAAATCAGGCCGATAATGGTGCGGGCTGGAGAGTTCCTGCGTAAACCCCCGATGGAAACCAAGATTCTCAAACTCCTCGATGATCTCTTGGTACTCATCCGGAGTCAAACAGCGGCCCAGCTTGGGGTGGTCAGCCACTGCCGGCGTAGGACAGTACTGCGACATCAACGAGATGTACACATCCGAGGACAGCTCTTCGGCAATGAAGCGCAGCACCGCCTTGCTGTTTTCCACGTGGCCGGGAAGGACCAGATGCCGGATGATAAGGCCGGACTCAATGAGTCCTTCATTGTCCAGTCGGATATCGGCTCCCTTCTGGTGGAACATTTCCTTGATAGCCTTCGTGGCAACTTTCGGATAATCCGGCGTGTCAGAATAGTCACCGGCAAGTTGTGCATCCATGTATTTCAGGTCGGGCAGGTAGACGTCGATTGTGCCCTTAAGGGACCGGATGGTCTCCCGTTTGTCGTACCCATTGGTGTTGTACAGGAAAATGGGGCTCCGCGCGCGCGCGTTGAGAGCGGCTATGATTGCCTTCACCTGGGGAAGAACATGCGAGGGGGAAACAAACCCCACCGACTTGCAGCCGGAGTCAAGGTGCGTCTCGATCCGATCTACCAGTTGACCAAGCTCCATGTTGTGCTCGACAATCGGGGTGGTGGTGCGGCTGATGTCGTAATTCTGACAGAAAATGCACTGCATATTGCAGCGGGTGAAAAAGATATTGCATATTCCGCGATCGCTCGAAATCACCGGCTCCTCACCCCGGTGGGCGCATATTGAGCCGATCGAGAAACCGACGCCGGTGTTGCAGAAGCCCGGCTTGCCGGCGCTCCGATCAGCATGGCACTCACGGGGACAGCATACGCAGTCTCTCAGTTCGGCGAGCGTCTTCGGCGCGCTATCCCGGTGATGGCTGTGGTCGGGCGTATGTTTTCTTTCTATCGCACTCATAATCTGCTCTACAATATAATATACACACTGGATGCTCCACCGCCTGCAGTGGAATGAGAAACCCGATAATAGATTACGCACCACTGATGACGACAGATTGTAACAATATGAGGAATATGACAAAGACTATGAGTGATCTGGAGTACCTGGTCATCGGTCAATCGCAGGGTGGCCCACCCGCCTGTGGCGGGCTTTGGTTTCCTTTATGCGCCATCACGAATCCCTTCGTGACGGCTCTACTAATATGGTCAGGAAAGGATTCCTGACCACACAGGAAAACTCCGCGTAGCGGCGGGCTTTACGTCCGCCGGTGGCATTGCCACATTTACTGGCGGGAGACAAGCCCCCGCCCTACGCGAGTCGAAATGGTCAATGGGTACCCCACAGCTTGCTGTGGGTTCCTTTGACACGGGGCAGATGTGAACATCTGCCGCTCACGTAACGTAATATTTAGTCATTCCCGCGAAAGAGGGAATCCACTGTTCATAAAACATCCTCACAAAAACGATGCAGTATTTCAAGATTGCGCTTTACACCTGCCAGGTCTTGAAGAAGCTTCTCTTTTTCATAGACACTTAGAGCCTCCTCAAAGGCTCTTTTCGCTCTTTTACAGTTTCCAGGTTTGTCTTCAACATCTAATAAAGTGCCGTATGCAGTACCAAGACCGATTTGGGTTTTAGCATACGGTATTGGGAACTGATCAAAGGTCCTGACTTTAAGCGCCTCTTGAAAGGCAGCGATAGCAAGTCTGCAGTTTTTTGCCTTTTCTTCAAGCTCAGCAAGCCTGCGGTATGCCCTACCAAGGTTATTCTCAGTCATGGCATAGTCAATGGGGAAATGGTCAAGGGAATAGACCTTCAGAGTTTTGTGATAGGCTTCGATCGCCAGCTTGTAGTTGGCAACTTTCTTTTCTGCCTCTTTCTCTGCAGCTGCGATAGTCTGGTATAGATTCCCCAGGTTGTTCTGAGTCATAGCATATCCCTTAGGGAAGTCGCCAAGGTTATAGACCTTAAGGGCTTCTTGAAAAGCAGTTATAGCTCGCTTGCAGTTGGCAACTTTGTTCTCTACTTCCTCTAACTCCGCTAGATTTTGGTATGTAGCTCCTAGATTATTCTGCGTCATGGCATAATTAAAGGGATAATGGTCTAAGGAGTAAACTTTTAGAGTTTCTTGATAGGCTTTAATGGCAAGTTTGCAATTGGCCACCTTGTTCCGTTCTTCCGGCAACAAGGCATATACATTTCCGAGACTCATCTGAGTGTTAGCATATTCGATCGGGAAGCGGTCGAGGGTCCTGACGCTAAGAGCTTCTTGAAAAGCGGCAATGGCAGCCCTGCAGTTCTCAGCCGTTTCCTCCACCTCGGCAAGCCTGCCATAACAAATTCCCAGATTGTTTTGAGTTCTCGCATACCTTTCCGGGAACCTGTCAAGAACCCAGATCTTGAGAGCATCGTTATAAGCTTCGATCGCAAGCTTCTCATAATTTGCCTTTTTAAGATCGACTTCAGCTACATCATCCGCTCGGTTGCCTATATCAAACAGTGCCTCTGGGTCACCGGAAAAGATACCAAGCATTTCACGCAAATTAACCAGAGGAAAGAAATCATCTTCAATAACTTGTTCGAGATAGGTTTCTTCGGTATGGATCTGCTCTTCGACTTTTTCCATAAAGGCAGGTCTCTCCGAGACCTTCCCTACAAAACCGCTTTTTGTCAGACTATCAATCAAAGCGTGCCATTCATACTTTTCCTTTTGTATCCCTTCCAGCTTATCACACGCAAGTTTCAGCCTTTCAAGAGAGAAAAGTTCTCTTCCCCTGTAGATCCCGGCAGCATGAAGCCGCTTAAGAGCGCGCAGAATACCCTTTTCCTCAGTGGTGCAAGCATTGAATCGGTCGCGCATCGTTTTTATGTCAACGAAAATCGAACCGATGTTGCCGTCGAATCTTTCCGGCAGAGCTTTGCCAAGTTGCTGCTCAACCTGCTCTTCTTCTTCTTTTGACAGTTTAGAGATTTCTACCGATTTTCCAAACCATTCGAGCTCCCGCTCAAGCGAACGGCACAACATTTTATATTCGATTCCCGTCCGGCAGGTAGCGAGGATGATGACGTTTTTCTTAATAAACTCCCCAAGGAATGAGGTGAAGCCCTGCTTAGCTGCAAACTTGTCGATGTCATCAAGAACCAGCACACGTTTTCTCCACCGGGTGAATTGAGAGGGGATATGAATGTCGAGCGGGTTGTATACATCAAGCAGTTTAGGAATTACTACGTCGTATTTCTTTTTCGATGAGATCAGCGCCTGATAAATTGCCCTGGTTTTACCGGCCAGCGGGTTGCCGATGACAAGCAGATGGTCACCGCGGGAAAGTCTTTGCTCAATCTGACGATCTTCCTGCCTCAGATGATAGAACTTATGAAAACCATGATCTTCAGTTCCTCGCCACGGCAGCAGATCCTTGGGTTTTAGCCTCGAGGACTTTTTCCACATAACCTCGTAGTAGGCGTTGAGCTTGCGGTTGCGCCACCAGAAGTAACCCCAGATGGCAATCACAATAGTTACAAAAGCGCCGACAATGATAGCGATGATTGCCAGCGCAGTTTGAAAGATTTGGAACGTTAATTCCTGCATAGCATACCCTGTTATCCGCCTCCTGTCGAATAGCCGGATGTGTCAAAACTTTCTTCTTGAACGATACCCGCTGCCGACTTGCCTGTCAAGAGAATAGGCAGGAGTCTACTTGGGGCAGATGTGGACATCTGCCGCCCACAAAACAAAAATAGGCAGGAGCACATGGCTCCTGCCCTACAGAACCGCCTGTCAAGTGGAGATGAGGCGAAATTGTCGACATAGAAGCCCCGTCAAAAAGCAACTGGATTTAATATATTAAACTCGTTAACTTTGACACAGCGAATGACCAACTTTAGGCGAGACAATACGGTGTGGTGTGACGCGGTTAATATAAAGTGGTTTAGGGCAGTGATCCTGTCGGCTCTGATCGTTTTTGTTATCGGCGGTCAGGAGCAGGTAGAGGCCAAAGGTAAAAAGGCGCCCAAAGAAATCTGTATCACCTTCGATGAGCTGCCCGTCGCCGAGTCGTTTGACACCGTCGACAGGTCGGCGGTTATCAAGCAGATCCTCGAGGCTTTAAAGAAACATGAGGTCAAAGCAGCCGGTTTTGTGGTGGGGAAAAACATCGGCAGCAGTTTTGACCTGCTTGGCCAGTGGCTGAACGAAGGGCATCTGCTGGGCAATCTTACCTACTCGCACCAGCACCTGGACGAAATGGGCATCGAGCAGTTCATCAAGGACATTGCCGCCGGCAGCGAAAGGCTGGAACCGATGCTCTCCGGTTTCGGGCAGAAAAGACGCTACTTCCGCTATCCATACCTCCATTATGGCAGCACGGTGGATGCCAAACACGAAGTCAAGTTTTACCTCGACGACCAAGACATCGTTGTTGCCCACGCCACGGTGGTCGTGGAGGACTATTTGTACAACCTGTCACTGGAAAAGAGGGGCGCCAGGCGCGATTCAACCGACTATCGCGCGCTGCAATATGAGTACATTACTCATGTCCTTGAGGAAATCGAGCGCTGTGAACAGTTGGCCAAAGGGATACTCAAACGCCCGGCACGTCACATTCTGCAACTTCGAGCCAACCGTCTCAACGCCCTGTTTCTTGATGCCCTGCTGACGGCGATAAAAGACATGGGCTACAAATTCGTCCCGCTCGACTACGCTTTGAAGGACAAGCTGTACACGGCTCCTGAGGCCTATTTCGGCCTGCGCGGGGTTGGTTATCTTGAGATGCTCAAACACAGTGACCCTGATCTGCTGCCGGCGGAGTAGGTAAGCAGATGGTGATCGGGGTTCCGCTGATTTAGCGGTGGGGCGGCTGCGCATAATAGGCTTTCCGCCCCGTTAATGAGTTCCGTTGGCGGGGTTTTGTTTTTGAGTGGCCTTTCTTCTTTGCCGAACAGCCTCAAACAGGCAGACGCCCGTAGCGACGGATACGTTGAGGCACTCCACCGAGCCGGCCATGGGGATATGGACAAGGAAATCACAACCCTCGCGGGTAAGACGCCTCAGCCCTTTCCCCTCAGCTCCCATGACGAGGGCCAAAGGCCCCGTCAAGTCGACATCGTACACACTCTCTTTTGCATCATCGGCGGTCCCGACCAACCAGAGACCGGCCTCTTTCAGCCGGTTAAGGGTACGTGCCAGATTGGTGACCATTACAAACGGCAGATGTTCCGCCGCACCGCAGGCGATTTTCCGCACCGTCTCGGTCAGGGTCACGGCTCGATCCTTGGGCGCGATTATCGCATGTACGCCCGCCGCATCTGCCGAGCGCAAACAGGCGCCCAGATTGTGCGGGTCCTGTACCCTGTCGAGGACTAGTAGAAACGGTGGTTCATACAGTTTTTCAAGCAGATCAAAAAGATCATCTTCATTCCTGGCGGTGACATCGACCGTGAAGTCACTATGTTTGTGTATCCTTGACGACTTTGACCGTGATTTTCTACCCATGAATCTATCCTGTAGCACCCGAATGTGACCCTGCCGCGCCTGAAGCAGGGATGAACTCATGCATATTTTCGGAAATATAGCAAACGAAGTTATGCTACGTCCAACAAAAAAGTTTGGAGCCCAGCAGATACCGCAACCGTTTTTTGGCGAGACCCGCGTCACCCTACACAGCCAAGGCCTTTGTTATAATCTATAGTTGCATATTGAAACCAGAGCGGTTAATTGCACAATGGCAATAGCTCGGTTAGCCAAGTGACAAAATGACCGAAATGCCTTTTTCGATGTGACGACCGGATTTTACTGGTGAGGTTGCGATTCGGATGACGACACGTGAGTCCAAATTCGAGCTGGCAGTTATCATGCCGGTATTGAATGAGGAAAAGTATATCGGCCGGACGCTGGAGCAGCTCTATCTGCAGAATTATCCGATGGACAAGGTCGAGGTTGTTGTTGCCGACGCCGGTTCTACCGATCGCACCCGCGAAATTGCCGAGTCGTTCAAGAACCGGTTCGGATCTCTGAAGGTGCTGGACAACCCTCTCCGGCGGCCCTCCTCGGGCAGGAACCTCGGGATAAAAAATACGACCGCCTCCTATGTAGTGGTCCTTGATGGACACATATACCTACCGAGCAAAAACCTCCTGCAGGAGATTGTCGACCTGTTTGAGACGACCGGAGCCAAATGTCTGTGTCGGCCGCAGCCGCTGATGCCGCCCGATATAAGCGAGTTCGAAACGGCGGTTGCCCTATGCCGGGGGTCGGCGCTGGGGCACAAGCCGGGCTCGGAAATCTACTCTGGGTTTGAGGGAGAGGTTGACCCCACCTCCTCCGGCGCCATGTATGCCCGGTCGGTCTTTCAGGAGATAGGGTATTTCGATGAAATCTTTGACGCCTGCGAGGACGTGGATTTTAACTACCGGATCAAAAAGGCCGGGCTCAAATCTTTCCTCTCGCCGCGACTGAAGGTTTCTTATTATCCTCGCTCCAGTATCGGCGGGCTGTGGAGGCAGATGCTTCGCTACGGCAAGGGAAGATTCCGTTTTGCCTTCAAACACCGGGAGTTTTCCCTTGTTCAATGGCTGGCCGGCGCCGGGGTGTTCGGGTTTTTCTTGTTGCTGTTTCTGTCCCTGTTTTCTTCTGCAATCGCGTCAGCCTTCAGAACAATTACTGCCTTGTACCTGTTGGTTGTGGTATTCTACTCATTGTTTTTAGCTGTTAAGGAAAAGCATTCCGGCTGTTTGCTTTATGGGCCGCTTATTTTTCCGACAATTCATTTTGGTTTAGGTGCAGGGTTCCTATCAGGACTATATGAGCAGTATGTTAAGCGAAAAGCGTCTTCTGGCTCGTGATACCAAAAGAGGCTTTTCACTGTAGTAACATCGTGGTAACATAAGAGAGGTGACATTAACTCTATGCCGTTAACATATAGCTACAGCGCTCTGAGGACCTTCCGCGGCTGCCCACGGAAATTCAAGTTTCAATACGTGGATAAAGTCGATATTCCCAAGAAAGTGACGGCCGACACCTATTTGGGGAATGTGGTCCATCGCGTCCTGGCAAAACTCTATCGACTCGGCTCGGACGGCATTGTTTACCCGCTCGACGATACGATGGCGCTCTATCGAGGCTACTGGGAGGAAGTCGAACGAGAGTATATATGCCTAACAAACGACTACCATACGGTTGACGACTATATCAGAATCGGCCAACGGATGCTCGTCAAACACTATGAACAGTACCAGCCGTTTAACCAGGGGACGCTTTTGGGGACGGAGCTTCATTTGCGCCTTGCGCTGCCCGACACCCCTTTTAAGTTCACCGCCATCGTTGACAAACTCTGGAAACGTGATGACGGCGTTATAGAGATTTGCGACTATAAGACGGGTCAACGCCTGGTCAGACCGCAGGATGAGGATTTCTTTTTCCAGATGGGTCTTTACCAGCTTGCGGTACAGGAAAATTACCCGCAGTTTGAAACAATTGAACTGGCCCAGTACCTCCTGCGGTTGGATGAGGAAGTTCACCACCGGATGCGCACGGACGAACTGGACCGGCTCGCAGAGGAGATACGCTCGGCCGTTATGGAGACGATCCAGGCTGAACGACTTGATGATTTCCCTCCCAAAGAGAGTCGCCTGTGCACTTACTGCGACTACTTCGATTTCTGTCCGGCCAAGAGGCACAGGCTTATGCTCGAACAGCAGGAGGATTCGGAGGAGCTGTCACCCCAGCAGCAGGCGTACGACCTGGCCACCCGGTTCCTGGAGACCTACCGGAGATCGCGGGAGGCGAAAGCGGAGTTGGAAGCTCTTCGCACCGAACTTGTCAGGCTGTCAAAAGACCAGGGGCTGACAACATTGCAGGGCAAGTCTGGGCAGGTTACGGTAAGAACTGCACGCCGGGAGAAATTTGTCACCAAGACCAAAGATGCCGGTCTCTTTGCCGACCTTTCACACCTGGCTCGAGAGTGGAAACTTGATGATTACTTTGACCTTAATACCAGGGCTCTCATGAAGGAAGTCTACCAGAAGAAAAGGCTGCCTTTGGATCAACTCGAGAAGCTGAAAGCGTATGTTCATGAGTTAGAAGAGAGCCGGGTCACGCCGAAATTCGATAGAGAAAAAGATACCCCCGAGGATTGAGGCTGTGTCGCAATCCGTTTGTTCGGTTGGGTCTTGGCTCGCCTCTGGGTGAGGTGTGACCCGACCGGAAATCCACTCGGTTGCGGCACAAGCTCTTGGGAGACGCACGTCAGGTCACACCTCCGACTTCGTCGTCGGCAAGACCCGACGAAACCAACTTATGACACAGCCTGATTGATGAGAGGAGTACACCTCGCAAGCATCCTGTTCCTATCGAGGGCCGTCATTTGACGGGGAAGGGCCAAATTGAAAAACGCCCGACCCCAGGGCCGGGCGTTGGGTTGACTAATCCGTCTCAGCCGCCACCACTTCTTCTTGCCGCGCTACAAAAGCAGGGATAATCTCAAGCTTTTTGCTCATATGGACCGGGACCGTGTCAGCTTCGGGTTCCAATTGGGAACGGTCGGCTATTACCAGGAGCGAGTTGTTAGGGTGCAGAGTGGCCGTGTCCACCACCAGTTTCTCGATCGGCTTGTTTTCAACCGACGAGACAAAGACCGTAACCAACCGCCCATTGCCGGAGGGGAGTATATTTTGCGTTGGACCAAGATTTGCGATCATCCCCAGCATAACGCACTGTATGGCGGTATCGGCGCGGAATCCCTTGTAAGAGAATTTCTCCACCCGTCCGCCGGTGTAGACGGCCGAGTCGGCGATGATACGGTTGAGACCGGCGGTCATTTTCAGCGGGACCGACAGACCCACCACCGATTGATCGTTGGTGTAGGAAACGGTAATTGTCCAGTTGAAGTCATCGAGTTTGGCGACGTCGGCATAGATCGTATCAACAACGCCGAAATGGTCAACCTGCGCCGACGCAAACATCGGCGTCAGCAGTGCCGTCACGGCACATATGACGGTCATTAATGTTAGTTTCATCTTTCCTCCAAGTAGTATGGATTACATTGCCTCAAGTTTTTACACCCTGTTCTGCCAAAGGTTCTAATTTTCCCATCCTTGTTCGATCTCCGTCGTACTTGCTTTCAACACCGCCATTAATGAATCAGCGGCGGCTCTATTATCAAGCTTCTTAAGGCAGATCGAAGTTGTTCCATAACATATCATTAGCGATATTATCGGACAGTCAACCCAAATTTCCACTGACGGACTGGGAAATATAGAGCTTATCTAACAATCATTCAAGCCAATTCTTGCCCGCCCAACGCGCGTATGGCAGAAGCCGTAGCGGTTCTGCCAATCAAAACAACGGCAGAAACAGTAGGTCAAAACCCACCCGATGGAGCCTGTCTCAAAAGGTGACCGTTTTGACTCGCGTAGGGAGGGGGCTTGTCTCCCGCCTATGGACGGCGGTCGTAAAGCCCGCCGCTACGCGAAGTTGGTAGATTGAGATTGTTTATGTTACAATGACTAATGTCGCTGTAATTGACTTATGAGACAGCCTCGATGGGTGGGGTACAGTATACCAGCGTATGGGCAGAAACCCCTTGACAGATAGGCGATTACGCCTTACATTTCGGTCACAGGTAATGTCTTGCAGACCTCAACCCTGGAGACCAGTCCAGAGGACTCACGGCAGCTTTGAAAGGACAGATATATCAATAAACCCCACCTTCACAGAAGGAGTAACACCATGAAGAACATCGTACTACTCACAATCACACTGATCGTTGCGGTCCTGGCGCTAACCTCGTTGGCCATAGCCGATGTGCCGCAGATGATCACCTATCAGGGCTACCTGACCAGCAGTTCAGGTGACCTGCTCGACACGACCGTGTCAATGATCTTCACGATCTATGACACGCCAACGGGCAATCCAGGAATCTGGTACAGCGGTATTCAGACCGTGAATGTGGAAAACGGACGGTTTACCTACCAGATCGGATCGGTAAACCCATTGCCCGACGACATCTTCACTGATACTCTTCGCTGGCTGGGAATTAAGGTCGGCGGTGATGACGAAATCTCACCCCGCACTAAACTGACATCAGTAGTTTATGCTTATCACGCACTCCGTTCTGACACCGCCGGCTACGCTTTATCAGGCGGTGGTGGAGGCTGGACCGATGACGGCACAGTTGTCAGGTTGACCACCAGCTCCGATAAAGTCGGCATCGGGACGTCAAGTCCAACGAACATGGTACACATTGTTGGCTCTGATTCTAATCCCTTACTCAATGTAGAAAAGAATGGACCCGGTAGAGGACTTCGGGTGTCTACGTCGAGCGCCTGTGCTCTTTGGGTGGAAAATTCCGGCAATCATGGATTGCGAGTGACCAACGCCAATGGAGACGGGATCCATGTGACCCAGGCCGGTGGCTTGGCCGGTTATTTCAACGGGGACGTAGATGTTACCGGCACACTGAGTAAAGGAGGTGGCTCGTTCAAGATTGACCACCCGCTCGAGCCGGAAAACAAATACTTGTATCACAGCTTTGTCGAATCTCCGGACATGATGAACGTTTACAACGGTAATGTTACCACCGATGCCAATGGCGAAGCCGTAGTCGAGCTGCCGGACTATTTCGATGCTCTTAACCGGGATTTTCGCTATCAGCTTACCGCTATTGGCGCTCCGGGACCTTATCTGTACATAGCCGAGAAGATTGCCAACAATCGCTTCAGGATAGCTGGGGGTGAGCCTGGTATGGAAGTCTCCTGGCAGGTGACGGGCATCCGTAAGGACGCATTTGCAGAGGCAAACCGGATTCAGGTCGAGGTCGACAAACCCGAGAAGGATCGCGGCAAGTATTTGCACCCCAAAGCTTTTGGCCTTGGTAAGGAATATGAGGTTTGCCCTGAGGACAGCACGCATACGGAGCCAGAACAATTACAAGGAAATCAAAAGTAAACCGCGGAACCAAAAATATGCAACGATCTATTTCAACAAACTAACGGAGGGAGGTAACGCTATGAAACGCATGGCCTTACTCACAGCAACACTCACTATTGCGGTCCTGGCGCTGGCGCCGCTCGCCACCGCCGCCGTGCCGCAGATGATCAACTACCAGGGGCGGCTGACCGACAGCACTGGAAAGCCAGTCGCCGACGGTCCCTATTTGCTCAAGTTCAAGATGTACGGGACCGCAGCCGGTGACGATTCGCTTTGGTCCAGTGGGTTTCAGACAGTTCAGGTGTCGAGCGGGCTTTTTGACTACCGATTGGGCTTAAGTGTCCCACTACCCGATGACCTATTTGCCACCGACACAAATCGTTATCTCGGCATTACAGTCGGCGTTGATCCGGAAGTCACTGCCCGCACAAAGCTTGTCTCAGTCGCCTACGCTTATCACGCGCTACGGACTGATACAGCCGATTATGCTTTCTCAGTTGCGAATGAGTCTGTGACAACTTCCAAGCTTGCTGACAACGCCGTGATAAACGATAAGATCGAAGATAATACAGTTGACATTAGCAAGTTAAACTTCACTCCACTTACTTCGGAAGACGACCCACAGGTAGGCACAAATACAACCGGTTTTGTACCCAAGTGGGATGGTTCAGCACTGGTGAGTGGAACAATCTTCGATAACGGTAACGTCGGCATCGGAACGACAAGTCCTAGCTACAAGCTTCATGTAAATGGTAACTTTTCTGCAAATACTGCCAACACTGGCCAAGGCAATAATGAACTGTATGCAATGAACCAAAATGTCAGAACAACAGACAACCCTACGTTCAATAGGGTTCATCTTTCTGATTACGGCACGGCTCTTGGTGGATTCCATGTCGGAGGTACTGCCGACCCGGGAACGGACAATTTAATCGTTGACGGCAAAGTCGGAATCGGCGTTTCCAGTCCCGTTGCGCCTCTTGAGGTATATGCCCGCGGAAGTGGTGCTCGCGTTCTCAAACTCAATATCGAGCGAGCGTGGTCGTTCAGACAACATTCGTCCGGCTCAACCACCGAGCTATACCTTCAGGCCGACAGCGACTGCAAGGCCTTTTCTATCGCCGGTTACGATGGCACCGAGTTGGCTTCATTTTGGTCCTGCAGCGCCGACAACGATGATATTTATTTTAACGCCGATCATATCTACACCACCGTGAATTCGCATCAGAGTCATTACGGCAATTTATCGGTTTACGGTTCTCTGTGCAGCGCTTCAGGCAGTCTTGGCACATGTTCCGATAAACGCTTTAAAACCAATATTGAACAGTTTAAAGGCTCTCTTGATAAAATCCTGCAGCTGAGAGCCGTTTCGTTTGACTGGCGGTACGATGAATTCCCACAAAGAAGATTCAGCAAAGAACGGCAGATTGGATTTATTGCCCAGGAAATAAAAGACGTCTTTGCCGAACTCGTTTCGACAGATGAAGAGGGGTACTATGTGGTCGATTACATCAAGCTGACCCCTGTACTGGTTGAAGCTATCCAGGAATTAAAAAGCGAAAACGACGATCTTAAAGCACAAATGGCTCATCTTACCTCACTTGTTCAGACAGTTCTTGCGAATCAGCAAGAGGCTAAAAGCAACGGCAGTGACGAACTGACCAGCAGCAGATAGGGGATGCGGTTATGACACACTTAAGAAATAATTGTATTATCCTGCTTGTGATGCTTCTGCTGTTTACCGGGTCCGGGCTTGCCGATGACAAAGCGGGTGAAGAGATCAACTGGCAGGTCATATCTTCGGGTGGCACCGAGGGTGCCTCAACCAACTTTAGCCTCAAGGGCACGCTTGGGCAGACGGCGGTTGGCTACGGCAGCTCGACCAGCTACGGCCTGAGCCACGGCTTCTGGCAGGAATTTGGCGGCGGCACCTGCTGCAACCACGACGGCATCCGCGGTGATGTTGACGGCAGTGGTGGGTCCCCCAACGTTGGCGACTTATCCTACTTGGTTTCGCGCCTATTCGATCAACCCCCAGGTCCGGCACCTCCATGCTTTGAGGAGGGTGATATTGACGCAAGTAGTTCGATTAACGTTGGCGACTTAGCCTACTTGGTTGCGTACCTGTTCGACCAACCCTCTGGCCCGGCCCCTGCGGCATGTCCGTAGAGATTGTAAGCGTGTAGGGCAGAACCCGTAGCGGTTCTGCCAATCAAAATAACGGCAGAAGCACAGAGGCTTCTGCCCTACGAAGGCTGTCAAGGTACTCCCGCAATTGATGCAGGTGCCGGTTGGCGGGGAACTTGTCAAGGGCTACGGCCAGAACTGAATCGGCCTGCTGCTGCTGCCCTAACGAGAGAAGCCCGCTGACAAGATTGACGTACGCCTCGATCAGGCTCGAATCACCCTGAATGGCAAGACTGCTGTGACGCGTCGCATCGCGGTAACGCCCCTGAAGCCCGTAAACGTAGCCCAGTTGATAGTTAGTCCTGGCCCGTTCCTTTTCCCATTTGTGAAGGCTGTTTCTAAAGGTTGGCGTAAAGGCTTCATCGTCGGTCTCAATCGGCAGCGGCTGGGAGTTCAAGGCCCGCATCAACAAGGACTCCGCCGGCGATAGATTGCCTCTGCCGGCGAGCAAGCCGGCAGCATCATTCAGCAGATAGATGTCATCGCCGGTATTCTCGCCGGCTCGAAAAGCCAAGTATGCCAGACTGTCGTTGTCTATCTCCGGCGTGGCCGACGCCGCTCTCAGAAGCACCATATTGGCCATGACATCATACGGTTTCCGGGCCAGGGCTTGTTTCGCCTCCGCGATCGCCTCGGCATACTGACCTTTCACCAGATGGAGTGACGCGATATTGGTATATGCCTTCGCGCGGTCGGGATTGAACCTTTTCTCCCGCTCAAAGAAGTAGCGGGCGGAATCGGCCAGGCCAAGCTTGAAATAGCAAGCACCTAAGTTCAGATTCGTTTCAGGGAAGGTGGAGTCAATTGACAGAGCCAGCCGGTGGTAATAGATGGCCCGGTCGAAATCCTCATTCGCGTAGTAGTACAATCCCTTGGAAGTCAGTGGCAGTGGGGAAC